>Ga0214921_10012085_pt1 | contig 10387 bp, 5 predicted proteins | sample LL1505_MetaG_FD_177992 | JGI IMG/M metagenome (GOLD analysis project Ga0214921, IMG submission 177992) | Freshwater microbial communities from Lake Lanier, Atlanta, Georgia, United States - LL-1505 | ecosystem: Environmental > Aquatic > Freshwater > Lake | place: USA: Georgia | collected 2015-05-28
TCGTGTTCAACGTGCAGGCCGGCGTTGATCGGACGGCGGCATCCGCCTCCACGGGCGAATCGTCGTCTCAAAACGACACGACGCCGCTGCCCTATTTTTTGGGCTGGCAGCTCGGGTTTCGGACGGCAATGTACGAGATGCGCGGATCTTCTCCTGCGGGACCGCAGGCGGCGGTGTCCGAGGGCATCTGCATGATCGTTGGGCCGCAGTACGTGTTCTTGTGCATTGATGACTACCACAACAACGTGAACAACTACTACGCTTCGGCGTTCGGGTCGTCCACCATTGCGCCCAACATCATTGCGCGGCTGAACACCCAGCAGCAGCTGAACACGGTGGGACCGTACAGCATCATGAGCGGGGAGTCGCTCAGCACGTCGCTCACTTACAGCCGCGAGTACTTCGGCCCCGTGGACATTCAGCGCATGCGCATCACGCTGGTGGACGATTTCGGTCGCGTGCTGGACCTGAACAACATGGACTGGTCGTTTGCGCTCATGTTTGAGTGCGTTTACAGCTCGTCCTCGGCTTAATAAAAATAAAAATAAAAATAAAAATTGAATCCTAAATTATTGAAATTGTCTCCTGCAAATAAGAGCCAACCAACAGACCATACAACGCAACACGCAACATACAATGCAATTCATCAATGCCGCCACCAATGATGCCGCCAACGGAACGAACGTTCGGGTTCTGCGCTTTGAATTTTCCGGCGCACTGATTGGGCACGTTGTGGCATTTTCCAATCTGCACCGGTACGACGACCGCAAAACGTACAAGGAGGCATGGGCGGCGTGGCTGACGCACGACGAAATTGCGGCGCTGGTTAAGGCCGAAACCGGTCGGCTGAGCGCCCTCGGTTACAAGGGCGACGTTGCGGACAAGCTGTTCAAGAGCGGGCGCTACTACTTTCGGGGCAAAGGAACCAAAGCCGACGAGGCTGCCAAGGAGGCCGTGAATGATGACAAGGCCTCTAAGGCTGATGACAAGGCCTCTAAGGCTGATGACAAGGCCTCTAAGGCTGATGACAAGGCCGCTAAGGCCAATCGCCAGAAATACGTGTTGCTCAACCGCCAGCTGCTGGATGCCATGGACGACCACATTGAGTGCGGTTTGCGCCAAAATGTGCCCGCCAATGCTTACACGCCCGCCAATGCTTACACGCCCGCCAATGCTTACACGCCCGCCAGCGGGTTTGCCGACTTTTGCAAAACATGGATGAGTGTGGATTCTTACAGCCGCGAAGTTGCGCGCCTGTCCGAAATCATGCCCACGGGCGAAGCCGTGCATGAAAAGCTCAAAAAAACGTACAAGAATCGCTATTTCATGATGACCAAGAAGCAGCCAACGAACGCAACGAACGCAACGAACGCAACGAACGCAACACAATAAATGCCGACACACATTCAAAATAATAATGCAGTGATAATACAGATAATAAATACCCGCCTTTTTTTGTTGAATGACCGAACTTGTGAACCAGGGTGCATACGGGTGCTTGTATTACCCCGGCATAAAATGCAACGGCAAACCCATGGACGACCGGCGCTATGCCACTAAACTGGTCGTGCGGGACGAAGTGGCTGAAAATGAAGTGGCCGTGGGCAACATTGTGAAGGGCATTGTGAATTACGGAGTGAATTTCGTTCCCGTCATTGACACCTGCAATGTGAATTTAGACAAGGTGAAAGATCAGCGCGCATTGAAGAAGTGCGACATTGTTCCCAAATCCAAATCCAAATCCAAATCCAAATCCAAATCCAAATCCAAATCCAAATCCAATGAAAAATTGACTAAAACACATAATCTGAAATTCATGCTCATGAAAATGCCCTACATTGACAGCCTCTATTTTTACGACTACGTCAGCGCCATGGGGAACAACAAAAAGAAAATCATTTCCTGCATTTTTGACACCTACGCCTATTTAATTGAATCCATTGAACGGCTGGAACAGCACGCGGTGGTGCACTACGATATCAAAATGCAGAACATCCTCATGAATTTGAAGACGGACACGCCCATCATCATTGATTTCGGGCTCTCCATTCCCATCGGCAAGCACAACAAGCACAGCAGCGACAACAAGCACAGCAGCGACAACAAGCACAGCAGCGACGCCTTTTGGACCACCTATTTTTACAAGTACTCGCCCGAATACTACGTGTGGCCGCTGGAAGCGCACTTCATCAACTATTTGCAGAACGCGCCTCGGCTGTCCCGCGACGATGTGACGTCCATTTGCGAAACCTTTGTCAGCGCCAATGCCGCCCTCCGCATTTTTTCCACAGAGTTTCGCGCGCGGTACTTGCAGGCGTGCATCGCGCATTACGAGCAGTGGATCGGGGTTGAGCGCGACGCGGTGCGGAATGCGCTGCTGAAGGCGTGGCCCACGTGGGACAACTACTCGCTCAGCATTGCGTATCTCCAATTTTTTGGATTCATTTCTGAAACGGGCTTCACGAACAACCACTTGATCATTCAGTACGTGCAGCTGCTGCTGATGAACGTGCATCCTGACCCCGCGCGGCGCAAAACGGTGGGCGACACCAAGCGCGCCTTCACCGACCTGTTTTACATGAACGAACGGGTTGATACGTACGACAGCCTTGTGGAAAACTTCAATGCCGACGCATTTTTCCAAAACACGACGGTCTTGTCCTCGCGGCAATCAACAAATAACAAATGATTTTTAAAACAGAGTTCAAAATTTAAAAAAATCATTTTTTCATTGGTTTGGTTCGTTGGTTTGTTGGTTTGTTGGTTCGTTGGTTCTAAGAACTGCGCCTGGCACTGCGCCTAGCACTTCTTCGCTTAGCGCTTCGCTTAGCGGCACTTCTTCGCTTAGCGCTTCGCTTAGCGCCACCATACAACGTGGCCTTCAGCTGCAGGCCGGCACCACTGGTGCCAACACCATCACCGCCACTGTAATTGGCCGGGGTCAACGCGCCCAGACCGCCGTGCTGCTTATGCTTCTTGTACGTTTTGGCTGCCGCCTTTGCAGATTCAGGAACGGACATCCCAGGGTGTGCCTTTCTAAAGGCTTGAAAATGCGACATCCATTCACCTTTTGCCATCTTGAGTTTATTGTGTTATACCTAAACGAGAGAAAATATATTTTGAACCATAATAAAAATGCAAAAAAATGCATAAACATAAACATAACATGACCATGCAATTTCAAAAACAAGCACAATCATTCATTCAAACCCATTTAAAAGCTGGTCAACAGAGTTGAATAGCATAATAGCATAATAACATCAGAATCCAATGGTCAAAAACGACGCGGGAGGAAACAAGGGCAAGGGGCTGGCGCGCAAGCACGTGAACGCGGCCAAATGCGGCGGGTCCAAGCAGCTGCGCGTGGCGACCGATGAAGCCGAACGGTACGCCGTGGTGTCCAAAATGCTGGGCAACGGCATGTGCTACGTGCGCCACTTAAGTGGCGGCAATGGGACAGCAGCAGCCGACATGCTGTGCATCATTCGCAACAAGTTCAAGGGGCGCGGCAAGCGCGACAACATTCTGGACTCGGGGTCCTGGGTCTTGGTCGGCATGCGCGAATGGGCCAGCAAGCAGGACACGTGCGACCTGCTGGAGGTGTACAACGACGGCGAGCGCGACCGCCTGCTGAAGAACGAGCCGTGCTTCAAGGGCGTTGCTGCCGCCGCCAACGCCAGTGACGGGGATGGCGTCAAAGGCAGCAGCAGCAGCCAGGTGCAGTTCACCGACAGCACCACCATGAAGTACAGCAAACTCGTTAAAAGTGGGAACAGGGAGGACAACGACAACGAAGACAGTGAGCAAGTGATGCAACAACAGCGCAGCTACGACATGCCATCAGATGACGAAACAGACGACGACGAATCAGAAGAATCAGATGAGGCAGAAGAATCGGACAACGAATCAGAGGAATCAGATGAGGCAGAAGCAGAGGCAAAGGCAGAAGCTTATCCCGTCGCGGCAAAGACAAACAAAAATGCTCGGGTTGACGTCATCAACGTGGACGACATTTGAACCGGACCGGACCGAACCGGGTCACGGGTTAGGCCAATATAATAAATTAATTTAATTTATTTTATTATCGCAAAATCGCAAAAGTTCTAATATCTACTGTGTAATTGTCAATGCACTCGTTATTGTTCCATTTCCCGATGCGTTTGTTTGAGTGGCAGTTATGGTGCTGGTTCCAAGAGCCTTCATTAGCACCAGGTTTCCATGCACTGATGCAACCGCAGTGTCTGAACTGGTGTAAGCCGTTTTGCCCGTTGCAACTAAATCATATACATCCACTTTTCCTTTTCCACCCACGACAAGTCTGGTTCCGTCCGAAGAAAGCATGGAGTTGAATTGCATAAGGTCAGTAGTTCTATTTTTGATGGTGCGATTGTTGATGACGGGCACGTGTACGCTTCCGTTCCAACGATGAATTTCCACATCTCCATAAGTGCCATTGTTGCCTTCACGACATAATGAAATAAAAGTTCCATCAGCAGATGTGGTTATCCCGAACGTAGATGCATTAAAGTTCCAACTGTTAGCCTGTGTCCACACACCAGACACCTTTGTGTATCTATACACATATTGTTCGTTCTGAATCACACACACTTTCCCATCCGCTGAAATTGTACCGGAATTTGTGTATGACCCCCGATTGAAACCACGGATGAATGAAGCATTCCACGTCGTGCCATTCCATTCATAACACATGAATTTGGCGGCATCACCTGCATCCCTTGTGGGAGCTGCCACCACTGCCGAACCATTCGCAGATATGCTAATGGAACGATAAAACCAGGAAGTGTACGAAGGGTCAGTGTCAGTAATGGTTTCACCTCTCTGCGACCAAGTTGTACCACCATCAGCACTACTATACATTCTAAGCGTGTAATCCGACACAGCAATAGTTTTACCATCTGCGGAAAGAACGACAGTGGGGGTTGTTGTAAGTAGTTGCATAGTTGCCACTCTGGACCAGTTTATGGGACCATACGTTGGAAGAGCCGCATTTGTTGTTTGTGCGGTGGTTTTATTCGGGTCATACTTGTAAACATTGAGCAATCCTGCAAAGCTTCCTAAACCAGTCTGAACAGTTGTCAAAAGTGTTCCATCTGCTGACATGGAAAATGAACCGGTGCCAATTGACCTATTATTATAATACTCAAACCGTGAAACTCCTGCATACTGGCCGTTAGCGGTTCCAGTGATGTCGCCACCCCATTGGGTCCAGACGTTGCCTATCAGTTTATACATTCTAACAGTTCCCGCACTAGTTCCAAGGACAATTCCAATTGCGGTTCCATCGGCGGAAATCTTAACCAAATTTGCAATATTCCAAGCAGCCGTTGTGAGGCCCGTAAATGATTGTCCCACTGGAGTGATTGAATTTGCAGTGTATGAAATTTGCATTGTGGAAGCGGGTTCAGGCAGTACAAATGTGCTATCCGCCAAAAACTTCGTGCCGACCGTGAAGTTGCTAAGCACAGGCGGCGGGTCAAAAAACACTTGCGATGTGTAATTGCTTGTGCCTCCAGTCGCATTTCCAACTGCAACCACATAGAATGAAGTATTCAGGTCGGCGGTGGCATAAGGCACGGATATTGAAACTGAACCGCCGGACACCGCAAGGGTTGCGTATGCAGTTCCTGATTTAATAATCTTGATTTGAGCGACGGCAGCATTAACCGTGCATGTTGCAGTGAAAGTGTATGAACCGGTTGTTGCGGTGAATGCAAAAACCTTGTTTGACAACACGGGTGCCGCGAATTGGGGAATAACTGTCAGCGTGCTCGTTATGGTTCCAGTTCCCGAAGCGGATGTCTGACTGGCAGTTATAGTGCTGGTTCCAACGGCCTTCATGAACACTCCATTGCCATACAAGTCAGCAACGGAGGGATTTGAATTAGTGTAAGTGATTTCTCCATTTCTAATGATGTCATAAACCCCCATTTGGCCCTTTCCGCCAACGATAAATCTGCCAGTGTAAGACAACGTTGATGCGAATGGGTAGTAATTGGATGCATTACCATCGGTTCTATTCGATATTGCTTTTTGGTCCATCAATGACACAATTGAACTTCCATTCCATCTAAACAATCGCAATTCACCCGAATTTGACATGCAAGTGAACGTTATCAAAGAACCATCAAATGACGTAGACATGTGCCATGAACCCTCCAACTCCGAGTATGAACCTGAAGCGCCAACATAAGTCCATGCATCCGCATTCAGTGAATATCTCTTGATAGTCCTATACTCCAGTTTATTAATTATTTTACCATCACCCGAAATTGCAACTTTGGAGCCCGAACCAATTGGTGTACTGGACACCCATGATGAAGAGTACCATGTGTAAACGGTTGGAACATTTGATATAACGGCAACAATTGTTGAACCATTGGCAGATATGCTGATTGAGTCAAACGTTACATTCAAGTTTTGACCTTTTTGACTCCAAGTTGTTCCACCATCTGTGGTTGAAAACACTTGACTTACCCCACTTGCCCAAACCACAAGAGTATTTCCATCACCTGAAAGAACCACATTGTATCCAAATCCCGATAATGAGGATGTCAATTGTGAAACTATCCATTTTGCAGGTGCGATTGTTTTTGTGTCATCAAATTTTAGAATGGTCATTAGGTTGTATTCTTGACTAAGACAAATCAACTTTCCATTTGCCGACATTGAAATACATGAAGGGTCGGGTCTCCTTACCATTCCTAAAAGGTTAGTTCCAACAATGTTGCCTCCAAGTTGGCTCCAATAACTTCCAAATCCAGCGCCAGTTCCATTGTAAGTGGTTCCAGCAATCAATGAACCGTATGACCCAAACCGAATTAGACTTGAACCTAAATTTACCAAACTACACACTGGAGAATATTCGATGTAAAACGTTGGAATTGAACCAGTGGGGACATTTCCATTTTCTCCAAGCCCGACGGGAGTGTTTGCGCCGCCATAAAATTTGCCAATGTTGGATGGGTCCACGTATTCAACATAATTGACATAAACCTGTCCAACCATGCCTGGCGTGGTGGGTGAAAATGTGGCATATAAATTTCCACCAATGCCGTGATTTTCTGCATTATATGCAATGGTTGAATCTAGTATAAATCCGCCCATTGTCAATGTTTGTTGCACTCCATTGATTAGTATATTCACACGGTTTGCAACACTTGTGTCCCAGCTAACAAAGATGTGATACATTCCAGCAGAAGCACACACGGCGTTTGAAGAAGTGGTCGCAACTATCGCATTAGTAGTAGCATTTCCTGCTTTAAAATAAATTGAACCATCCGATAAACGAATTAAACTAACTATGTCCCCATTGGACGAATTGTTTCGGGACACCCACAACACTTGCGACCCGCTAGATGCCGCGGTGAAGTTCCACCACATGCTGATTGTGCCTTTTTTGCCACTCACCAGTCCAATTACATTGCTGAAAGCGGTGTTTGACAGTTGAATGCCATTTGTTGTGCCATTCAGTGTCATCGTGTTCATGACATAAGTGGAAGGAGTGGAATTGTAGTTGTATATTTTCAAAGTTGCACCAGAAGGCGCAATTGAGCTCATGACCGCAATGATTTTTCCATCGCCTGATATCGCACCATTTGCAGTGGATACATAACCTGTGTCAGTGTTGACAATTCCATTAAACAATATAGTTGGCTTCACTGCATTTGTTGCATATGTGGTTGCAACAGTTGAAGTTGGTTCAGGCAGTGCAAATGCGACATCCCCCAAAGACTTCGTGCCGACCACAAAGTTGCTGAGCACAGGCGGCGGAGAAATCAGGAGTTGAGACGCTGATGCAGCACTTTGAGACACTGAGCCATTTCCAAGCGCCACCACATAGAACGATTTTGCGCCGGTAATGTCGGCGGTTGTGTAAGGAATTACAACCGTGGCCGTTCCCGAAGAAACTGCCTGTGATGCAATGATTGTGGTTCCGTCTGATTTCATGACTTTAATTGCGCTAACATACGTTTCAAACGTGTAGGTTGCAGTGGCGGTGTAATTACCCGACGAAACGGGTGCATAAGCCACGGTTCCCGACAACACGGGTGATAGTCAGGTCCACACTGGACTATTTTCAGAAGTAAGAGTAGAGTTACCATCATTGAAACCGGAGGGTGGTTTAGGTGTCACGTTGGTCACGTTCCATCCTCCAATGTATTGATTGAATGCGGTTGTGTTTAAAAACATATAATTCATGTTAGTAACATTGGATGTATTCCATGAATTACCAATTGTGTTGATGGGTTGGTTGAATGGAGAATAAGCAAACATATTACTCATGTCAGTGACCTTGGCGGTGTTCCAATTTCCAATGGGTTGGTTGAAATGATAATTCTGAAAAAACATAGTAGCCATGTTAGTAACATTGGATGTATTCCAATTTCCAATGGGTTGGTTGAATGCGGAACAATAAAACATAGTAGTCATGTTAGCAACCTTGGATGTATTCCATGAATTACCATTTGTGTTGATGGGTTGGTTGAATAATACAGTCCCTTGAAACATACTATTCATGCTAGTAACCTTGGATGTATTCCATGAACTGATGTCTTGGTTGAACTTCACACAATTAATAAACATAGAACTCATGACAGTGACATTGGCGGTGTTCCAGGTTCCGATGGGTTGGTTGAATTCATAACTCTGAAAAAACATAGAATTCATGGCAGTGACATTGGCGGTGTTCCAATTTCCAATGGGTTGGTTGAATTGAGAATCACTAAACATATCATGCATGTCAATGACATTGGATGTGTTCCATGAATTACCATTTGTGTTGATGGGTTGGTTGAATGCAGTCTCTTGAAACATTTGACTCATCTTCGTGACATTGGATGTATTCCAATTTCCAATGGGTTGGTTGAATTGAGAACCATTAAACATATTACTCATGTCAGTAACATTGGATGTATCCCATGACGATATGCTTTGGTTGAACGCAGAACCAAAAAACAAACCATCCATATAAGTAATCAGAGTTGTGACAAGGTGGTTGAAGGGATACGTAATTCCTGCATATGTGACCTGACCTGTAGAAGCATTAGCATAAAGAATTGCACCATTATAATTGTTCGTAACCACCAAATAGTTTGTACCGTTGAACGTGATAGGAAGTGGAGCAGGAATAGAATCGCCAGTGTATTTGACAGTGCCATTCACTATTTGCAATCGTCCATCTGTGAGCTGGACGTTACCAAATGAAGCAGAATCCGCTCCCTCAGTGTTGCTTTTAACATAAACCAATACATTTGCGGGAGTAGTAGAAAACGGCACCGATGATGTAAATTCAAACTTCGTAACCATGGCCATGCCCGTGTTATCAATGGAAGTGGCTTTTAGAGTGTGAGAACTTCCGTCCAATCCCAGTTCATCAGGTACCGCAACATTCAAATTGTCTCTGGTAAATCCATTTTCAGGTGTAAAAATGCACATTAAATAGAATCCAAGGTCATTTTCATGGTTAGATGAATCTTGTCCCATCGTAAGAACAGCCATATGCAGTGGATATGAACCATTGTTGAATACACTAAATTTGACCTTATTGTTATAGGAGTTGACGACAATGCTATCTTCATCAATCTTTGGGTTGGCAGCCAAAAGAAATGAATCACTATTCGGGCTTTGTATAATTTGGGCGTCAGTGTCATGTGAGGTTGAGCTGTTGGAAACGGAATAACTGGTTACAAATGAATCCACCACATACAACACAAGTCTCATACCCGCATTGCCGGATGCGTCGACATTGCCTTCACCGTCCGCGTCGTTGCCGTTTGCGTCGCTCAGTTCAACAGCAGCATTATTATTGACAGCATCATATGGCTTCACATAAGCAATTGAAGTTATTTCCGCAGAATCACTCAGAGTGCCATTGTTTACGCTAGTGTATCTTAACGTAAATTCTTCGTTTGATTCTGAATAAGATTTGCTATCAATCACTGGAGCGTTTCGGGTGCTTGTGCTGGTAGTGAACGTCACCACAGTTCCCGACGAACTCTCTGATGGTGCAAGAACATTGTCAACATATTGGTTGTAGTCATACGTGACGGAGTAGGTCAATTCAGTGGAGGTTGAAGTCAAAGCAATGGATAAGGGCAAGGTGCTATTAAAAGTGTGTACCGTGACAGTGCTATCATTGGGACCAGTAATCGTTATTCGGGCAATATTGGCACTATTGGATGATGTTATTTTTGACACGGTCAAAGCACCATTCTGCGCCGTGGTGGTGGGGATCAGTGTGTTGTACACGATGTTTTCAAGAGTGATGTCATCTGCAGTGGGTGCTGGCAACGTTTCGGGTAGTGTAATGATGTGCACGATTTGTTCGTATTTAGTGTTATTTGGCTGCACGGTTTCTCGTTGGTCA
>Ga0214921_10012086_pt1 | contig 10387 bp, 9 predicted proteins | sample LL1505_MetaG_FD_177992 | JGI IMG/M metagenome (GOLD analysis project Ga0214921, IMG submission 177992) | Freshwater microbial communities from Lake Lanier, Atlanta, Georgia, United States - LL-1505 | ecosystem: Environmental > Aquatic > Freshwater > Lake | place: USA: Georgia | collected 2015-05-28
CCATGATGTGGTGGTGGTGCTCGACAGCGACGGGGAATTTGCCCGTGGCGTACCCTTTAACACGCAGTGGCCGCGCCCGGTGGTGGGCTCTAGCGGCCTGACGCCCATGGCCTGGCATCCGAGGTGGGAGCTCAATGGCGGGCCACAGGTGTCACGGCGCTTCCAACGCCTGGCGCAACGCCCCATGGAGGCACAAGACTGGGCAGCCTGGGCTGCGGTGAAGGCCTTGGTGAGCGTGTTGTCTGACAAGCCTAAAGCCAGCTTGGCAGAGCAGAACCAGGCCTTGCGAAGTGGCCAGGTGTTCTTGGACGGTTTTAAGGGGCCACGCCTGTCGTTTCGGCCCTGGGATGGCCAGCTGCGCCAACCGGTGTTTCTGGGTTCAGCCGACGGCGTGGCCAGCGTGGCGCCTTTTGAGGGTGTGATGCATCCGGTCGAGGTGCTCGACACCCTGGGTTTTGATGAAAAGGAAAGCACATGTCGCAAACGCCTGTAATGCTGCATCTGACACGCGCGCTGCGCGCCGTCGTCGGGCGTGAACTGTTGAAGTTTTTGCGTCAGCCTTCGCGCCTGGCGTCCTCGCTGGTGCGCCCGCTGCTGTGGTTTGTGGTTTTTTCTGCGGGCTTTCACAATGTTTTTGGCGTCGCCATCATCCCGCCCTACGAGACCTACGTGGAATACAAGGTGTATATGGTGCCCGGTCTGTTGGGCATGATTGCGCTGTTTAACGGCATGCAAAGCTCGCTGTCCATGGTCTACGACCGTGAGATGGGCGTGATGCGCCTGTTGCTGACTGCGCCGCTGCCACGCGGCTGGTTGCTGGCATTTAAGCTGCTGGCGGCCACCACGCTGTCGATGCTGCAAATGCTGGTTTTCCTGCTGATCGCCATGCTGTTTGGCGTGGAGGCCGACGCCAACTGGCTGTTGGCCTTGCCCGTGATGGCGGCAGGCGCCACCATGCTGGCCGCACTTGGGTTGATGCTGTCGGTCTATATCCGCCAGCTCGAAAATTTCGCCGGCACCATGAATTTCGTGATCTTCCCGATGTTTTTCATTAGCTCCGCGCTGTATCCGCTGTGGAAGCTGGAGGAGTCCGGCGCCTGGTGGCTGGCGGAACTGGCTCAGGCGAACCCCTTTACCCACACGGTCGAGGCGATTCGATTCGCCATGCAGGGCCAGCTCAACGCGCTGTCTTTGGCGGTGGTGTTTTTTGGTGGGCTGGTGTTCTTTGGGTTGGCCTTGCGCGGCTATGACCCGCAGCGTGGTTGGATCCGATCAAAGGCGGCGCCGGGAGCTGCTTGAAAAGCTACCAGTCGCACGGCCTTGCCCATGGTCGCCGTGTGAATCTTGCCGTGCTATCGGCCGAGGGTCTCGGTCCGGGGGCTGCTATCGGCGTTGATCAGGGAGTTTGGATGGAAAGAAACTTCAGATAAGCCACCAGCTCCCAAATTTGCTCGGGAGTCAGTGACTTGCCCCAAGGCGGCATCACATCCACACCGCGCCGACCTTCTGCAATGGTGCGAAATGCGTAATTTTGATCAAATCCTGGGTAATTTTTAAACGGAGTGGACTTTCCACCCATGCCTTCCGACCCATGGCAATAGGCCGCACAATTGCCATTGAATCTCTTTTTCCCATCTTGTATTCGGGCCGGGTCAGTGAGGTCAAACGGTGGTGAATTTGGCGATGCAAGCTCTTGGGTTTTGGTTGCGGACTCTTGTGCAAGTGCATCGGTGACTTGAAAGGCAAGCAGGCAGGAAACCATCCATGCCCACACCACGGGATTCAAAGAAACTCGCATCGACATGCTTTCAAAAAAAACAGATGTAAAAAAGGGCAGGCCTCTTGTGGAAGCCTGCCCGTCAACCAACAACATTAATCCAGTGCAAACACAAGCAAGGTAGCACCGCCAGGGAGTTCACGGATCTGCGGGAATGCGCCGGTCAAGAATCCTGGAGCATGTGAGCCCAGGCCGGTTGGAATGGCAATGTATTGTTTGCCTTTAACCGAGTAGCTGATGGGGCCGCCGCGCGCGCCAGAGCCCGCATTGAAGGTCCACAACTCTTTGCCGTTCTTGGCATCAAAGGCGTACAACTTGCCCCGCATGTCGCCCGTGAAAACCAGTCCACCACCGGTGGCCAAGACATGGCTCAATGGCGGCATTTCAAACCGGACTTTCCAGGATTGTTTGCCTGTCAAAGGATCAAAAGCACCCAACCAACCGTCCGAAATTTTCCCTGGTGGGTTGGTCAGAGTGATCTCAGACAAGCCGAGTGACAAACCGGCGATAGGTACATCCTTGCCTTGCAAGGCGCTAGTCACGGTATTGCAAACCTCCATGCCTTGGGTGTACCAAAGCTTGGTTTCCGGGTTGTAGGCACCCGCATTCCAGCTGCGTGCACCCAACAAGTTGGGGCAATGGAGCTTTTGAATACCGGCCTCAGGGTAAACCGGATCAATAGGCAGGCCCGTCTTTGGATCAACCCCTTTGGTCCAGTTCATGTTTTCGGCGTATTGCCATGCATTTTTCATGGCGCCATTGTCTTTGTCCATCACATAGACAAAACCGTTCTTGTTCAAGTGAACCAGGGTGGCTTTACCGCTGCTGTCGGGTACCAACAACGCTTCATAAGCCGAATCGAAGTCCCATGTGTCCTTGGGCACTTCCTGGCGGTGCCATTTGATTGCCCCGTCTTTCGGATTCAAAGCCAGTAATGTGGCTGTGTAGAGGTTGTCACCATCGCGGTCGGCATGGTTAAAGTCGGGCGCAGCATTGCTGGTTCCGATATAGATGGTGTCCGTTGTTGGGTCGTAAGTGCCCGGCAGCCAGGCCGAACCACCGCCGCGCAGCCGGCTGTCGCCGGGCCAGCTTTTCTTATCGTCCCGGGGAACTTCAAACGTCCACTCCCGCTTTCCGGTATCTGCATTGACTGCAAATATTTTTCCAACGATCGGTTGGTCGCCACCCGTGGTGCCACCGAACAAAATATTGCCAGCGAGTTGGGGGGGCGATGAAAACAATGCCCCGTACTCTTCTTTCAAGTTGGTCAGTTGGGTCGACCACAGTTCTTTGCCGCTCTTTTGGTCCAAAGCGATAAAGCGCCCGTCCAAGGAGCCCACGAACACTTTCCCCCGACCCACGGTGACACCACGGCTGGCTGAACCGTAGAACACTTCTTTCACAATCGGGTCAAGCTTTGGGGTGTATCTCCAAAGGACTTTGCCGTTGGTGGCATCCAGCGCAAAGACGTTGTTGTCTGGGCCAATCGTGTACATCACGCCATCGATCACGATGGGCGTTGCTTGCAGGCCATGGGTTACTGTTCCGGGCTGGTGAATCCAAGACACGTGCAGCTTGGCCACATTGGATGTGTTGATTTGATTCAAGGGACTGAAGCGCCAGGCGTTGTAGCTGCGGTGGTATTGCGGCCAATCGTTGGGATCGTCATATCCAGGGCCACTGCCGGCATGGCTGGCCTGCAGACCCGTCAGCACCAAAGCGGCTGCACACACGATGTTTCGCAAGGCATTCTTTTTTTGAGCAGAGGGGGCTGGAGTCCCCTTTTCGAGCTGATCACCACGGTTCAATTCAATATGCATGGGGGGTCTCCTAAGTTTTATGGCTTTAATTTCATGAAATTGCCATCGTTTCTTGATGGCAAGAGGCCTATGTGCATCATTTATGCCAACTCGCAAGGTTTGACCAAGAAAGCCACTGCCGAGAGATTTGCAGGGGCTCAAACCGGGGCCGTTTGCCTCGCCCCCAGTTAAAAAGCTGCGTAATTTCGATACCGCAACCAGACCCATAAACCCACCGGACAACTGGAGATATATGGCGTATTGGCATCGAAAATACGCGGGTAAACCCGCTGGTGTATCGCATGCGACACGATGGGACGCACCCACCGTCACATGTTACAAATCCCATCAAATCTTGATGTACTTGCGCGCCGCGGCTGGGGTAGTCAGTTGCTCAGGATCGAGTGCGGCTCACGGCCCACGGGCACGGTGCGCAGGGGTTTGCGGTTGGCGGTATCAATGATGGTCATGTCGTCCGACAGCCCGTTGGCCACGTACAGACGGCTGCCATCGGCGCTCAAGGACAGGCCCCACGCCCGTTTGCCCACCAGCGCTAGGCCGCGCACCTTGCGCGTCTGCACATCGATCTCCGCCACGTGGTTGGCGCGGCCCAAGGCCACCCAGGCGGTCTTGCCGTCCGGGCTCATGATCAGGCCTACCGGGGTAATGTCGGTCGCACGCATGCCTGGCACCTGCAGCTTGATGGTTTCCTTGAGCTTCATGGCAGGCACTTCCAGGATGCTGATGCTCGAACCCAGCTCATTGCTTACCCATAGCTCGCCCATATCGGGCGAGATCGCAAAACGGCGCGGACGCATGCCGGTTTTGACCTGTCCAATGGCCTTGCGCTTGGCCACGTCGATCCCATAGACCGCATTGGCGACTTCGGATGTGACATAGACGTACTTGCCGTCTGCTGTGGCCAGCACGCCCTCGGGCTCGGCGCCGGTCTTGACGGCAAACAGCGGCTTTTTGCTGACCAAGTCATAAGCCGCCAGCTCGCTCGCGTCCTCCACCGAGACATAGGCCGTTTTGCCATCGGGCGAGAGGGCGAAAATCTCTGGGCTTTCTCCCGTGGGTACGCTGTCTATCAGCGCCCCGGCCTTGATGTCGATCACGCCGATTTGGTCGCTGTCACCGCAGGCCACCATGATGCGCTGGCCACGGGCGGCCCATTCCATATGGCGCGGGCGTTTGCAAACTGGGATGGAGCGGATGAACTTGCCTTCGCCATCGAGCTGCTGGATGGCACTGTCTTTTTCGCTGCTGACAAAAATATCGGCCTGGGCCAGAGTTGCGCAGAGCGCAGCCAGGCATGTCAGCGCCAGCGCGCGCAAAGGGTTGCAAGAGGGTGTCATGGTAAGTTTGGTTTGATGTGCGGAACGGGCTTCAAAAGGCCCCGGTTAGCCTGAACGCCAAGCACGCAAATCGGATGCCACTGAAAACTGAAGAAGGGTTTATCCTAGGGATAACGAGCATTACTTGGCTGTGCGGCGCACTTATTGCGTATTTAAGCAAAGCCCTCCACCACAACCAAAGTCCATGCCCACAGAACTCTCCCCGCCGGTCCTGCTGGCCCAAGGCCTGCACAAGGCCTATGGCAGCAAAGTTGCGCTGCAATCGGTCAGCCTTACGCTGCAAAAAGGCGAATTTGTCGCCTTGCTGGGCCCCAATGGCGCGGGCAAGTCCACCTTGATCCAGATTTTGAGCGGGCTGTTTGTGCCCGACCGGGGGGATCTTTGGGTGTTGGGACACGACATCCGGCGCCACGCCCCACGGGCGCTATCGCAATTGGGTGTGGTGTTTCAGCAGCTTTCACTGGACATGGATTTATCCGTCCAGGCCAATTTGCTGTTTCACACCGATTTGCATGGCCTGCCGCGTGCGTTGGCCATGCAACGCATCGAACAAGGTCTGGCGCAACACGGGCTGCAAGCCCAGGCCAAAGAGGCGGTGCGTTCGCTGTCGGGCGGCAACCGGCGCAAGGTCGAACTGATCCGCGCCCTGCTGCACCGGCCCCGCTTTTTGCTAATGGACGAGGCCACTGTGGGCTTGGACCCCGCCTCGCGCCAGGACCTGATGCGCTCGGTCGAAGCGCTGGCGGGCAGTGGCGAAGTCGCCGTCCTATGGACCACCCATCTGGTTGAAGAGGTGGTCAACGCGCACCGGCTGGTGATTTTGAACCATGGCGCGATTGCCTATGACGGAAGCCCCGCCGACCTGCGCCAGCACAACGAAGGCATGAGTCTGGAGCAGGCCTTTTTGGCGCAGTGCCGCAAATCAGCGCCGGTAAAGGCCTGAACGCTCAATTGGCTGGAGCCACGCCAGGCCCGATGGCACCTTGCAGTAACAAGGGGTGCTGGCTTAGCAAGTCCTGCTGTAGCGCCATAACCGCTGCGGACGTGAGGTCGCCGGACCGTGGGGTGGGTACGGCGTAGTCCAGTACCACGCTGCTTGGGCCGGTGGACAGGAATAGCACCCGGTCTGCGAGCGCCAGCGCCTCGGGCAGGCTGTGGGTGACAAACACCACGGTCGGACGGGCTTGTTGCCACAAGTCCATCAGCAGTGTGCGCAACTGCTGGGCCGTCGGCGCGTCCAGCGACTGAAAAGGCTCATCCATCAGCAGCAGATTAGGCTGCACGATAAAGGCGCGCAACAGCGCCACCCGCCGCTGCATGCCGCCACTGAGCTGGCCAGGAAAGCGAGCCGCGCAGTCGTGCAGGTTGACGCTGGCCAGGAGCGCTTGCACGCGCTGCGCACTGAGCGCGGGCGCCACCAGACACAGGTTTTGGGCCACGGTCAGCCAGGGCATGAGCCGCGGCTCCTGGAATACCAGAGCGGTGCGTACATCGATGGAGGTCTCTACGGCCCCACTGAAGTCGCACTCCAAGCCACTGATGACTTTGAGCAGCGTGGTTTTGCCTGCGCCCGAGGGGCCAACAATGGCCACAAACTCGCCCGCTTGGGCCTTGAAGTGCAGGTCTTGAAGCACCGGCGCACCGGCGCCGAAACGCTTGCTATGGATGCGAACCGACAGTGCCGTCATCCGCGCCACCGGTTGAGATACGACTCCAAAGGCCTCAGACAGGCTGCTTCGAGCAAGAAAATCAGGGCCGAAAAGGCCAGCGCATACGCCAGGATGCTGCTGATATCAAAAAAATGGAAAAAGCTTCCAATTTGAAAGCCGACTCCGTCGCTGCGCCCCAGCAGTTCCACCACCAGAACAATCTTCCAGATGAGCGCCAGGCCATTGCGCGAAGCACTAAACAGGTAGGGAAAAAGCTGCGGCAGGTAGACCCGCAAAAAAGTATCCCGGCGCGACAGGCGGTACACCCGCGCTACCTCCATTAAGCCCTGGTCGATGGCCCGCGCGCCTTCGCGCAGGGTGACCGCGACCATGGGAACCTTGTTAACCACCACCGCCAAAATGGCCGCAGTCTCATTCAGGCCAAACCAGATGTAGCACAGGATCGTGGTCACCAGTGCTGGAATATTGAGTCCAAGAATCAGCAAACCGTCCAAGGACTGGTCCACGCGACGGGACCGCCCCATCCAGATACCCAGTGCCACCCCTGCCAGCATGGACAAGACAAAGCTCAGTGCCACCCGCGAAAGAGTGCTACCCAAATGAAACAGCAAGTCGCCACTGACAGTTTCCTGCCACAGGGCGAGCAACACACTGCTGGGTGCGGGCAAGGCCCTGCTTTGCAGCCCCATGGCTGCGAGCTGCCAGACCAGCGCCAAGCCGATCAGCGGCAGCGCGCGTAGCCAGGGCACTGTGGTTGCAGCCGGTGCGGGCTTTACTTCTTCGCGCATGCGGGCCACTTGAAACCGGACCAAAAAGTACCGTTGGCCAGCGTGCTGGATTTACCTACCAGCTTGTCCCCGCCGACCTCGGCCAGCACGCGGTAGGTGGCAGCCACGGTGGCTGTAGCGTCATCGTCCACGCAAGTAGGTATGCCACTGCGGTAGCCATTGCGCAGTGCAACAAAGGTGGCGGCGTCCTCTGCGCGCATCAGGGGTCGCAGGCGTTCCCACTCGTCATCCGAGCGGGCCATGAGGGATTTTGCCTCCATGGATGCTGCAAAAAAGCGCTCAAGTACCGCCGGGTTGCGGGCGGCCCAGTCTTCGCGGAACACCCAGCCGATCATGGGAATGGGCTTCTCAATGCCCAAGCCCGCCAGAATTTCGGGCAAGCGGATCAGAGCTTGCATGCCCCGCGCCTCCAGACGGGCGTCGTAGTGCCAGATATTGAGCGCCGCGTCCACCTGCGCGCTGGCGGCTAATTCGTTGAGCAGCGGTGGCGCAGCAAACACCGGGCGCGCGGCAGTGGCCAAGTCCACATTGAATTTTTTGCTGGCGTAGGCGCGCAGCAAGAGCCAAACCTTGTCATGGGGGCCACCCGAAATGCCGACGCTGCGGCCTTTAAGGTCTGCAACCGTGCGAATACCGCTCTCGGGTTTGACCATGAGGGAGCCTATGGCGTTGGAGTACGGAACAAAAGTGTAGGGATTACCCTCAGCACGTTGGCGACTCACCCAGATCCAGTCGGAGACGATCACGTCAACCGCGCCGCCTTGCAAGGCAACGGTCGACGCGTCTCCCGAGGCCAGCGCAAGCACCTTCAGGTTGAACCCGTATTTTTTCGTCAGCTTGCGGGCTTCAATGACGTCGAGCTCCCAGTTCACGGTTCCAAACTTGAGTACGCCCACCCGCACCGTTGGCAGGGCTTCTTGCGCGGCCGCGGGCACGGCCACCCACGTCAGCAGCAAGGGCAGTAAAAAACGAAAAAGCAATAAGTGAAAGGGTTTGCACCCATCAAAAAGAGCGCGCATAAAAATTGCCATGATGAGCAACAGCAATATGTATGCCATCAGTCCAAGCGCCCCACCCACAATGGGTACCTGGCAATCGCAAAATTTACAAGCCAGCGCCTAGGCGCCTTACATTGCCCGCAAACTTGTCTACCGCAACGCCAGTGCCACACGCCGGCTTGCTGGCAATCGCACTCACCCGCCCCACGCAGTGCCCACATACGGTACACCCAGCGCCCGCATGCGCTTGTCCATGCACAGGACAGCCCGGTCCTTGCTCAACAGCGCTGCGCCATGTGCCACCGCCAGGTCAATGAACTTCTGGTCGTCCGGGTCTTTGCAGGTTACGCTGGCTTTGGGCGCGATATCCGTAGGCTGGGATAGCCGGTCAAACTGCGCTAACACCTCTACCGCGCTGCGTTCGTAGAACGCCATGCGTTTGCGCACCTGCGGGTAATCCAGCACCCGCACCAGTTCTTCGCGCATGGCCGCCGTGGCCAGCCAGCGCGGCTGACCCAGGGTAAGGGCGGCGATCAAGAGCTGGTTCAGCACCAGCGTGGCCGGGTCTTGGAAAACGAACAGATCAAGCACGATGTTGGTGTCGACCACCACGCAAGCCAGCGCCCGGGCGGGCAAGGGCGAGACCACGGGCACTTGCAAGCGCCGCCCTTAACGGGCAGCGGGCAGGCTGGCGCCCGCGTTCGGCCCTTTGGCCGCTGCCGCATCTTTGGCCATGCGCCCGACCACCATGTCGAACTTGAACAGGCGGCACTCAATCGGGCCGTTCCACATCGGCACGCGGCGCGATTCTTTCAGGCGCATCTTGCCCGGCAGCTTCAAGTCGGGCGTGAGCACCCAGGCGCTCCAGCCGCTGAAGTTTTTCTTCCAGTGGCTGGCCAGTTGGCTGAAAAACTCGCCGCCGTCTTCGGTGTGCGCCAGCTCGCGGGCACCAAAGCGGCCTTGTGGCGCTTCGTCATCTTGCCGGTCACGCGAATGGGCGTCCGGGCGACGACCGGCACCAGCCACGCCGCCGACCTCAATGCGCTCGCCGTAAGGTGGGTTCAAGATCATCACGCCGCCGCCGGTGGCTGCGGCGTCAATCGGTGGCATGCGCTGCAAGGCGTCGCCGCCCCGAAAGTCGATCACGTCCGCCACACCCGCGCGCTCCGCATTGCGCTGCGCAAAATCGACCATGCGAAAGGACACATCGCTGGCGTAGATCAGCGCCGCCTGGCCGGGTTCGGGCTTGACCACCGCCTCGGCGGCTTCCCGTTTCATCTCGGCCCATTCCTGTGCGCGAAAGGGCACAAACTTCTCAAAGGCAAATCGGCGCAAGGAGCCCGCCGCAATATTGCAGGCGATCTGCGCCGCCTCAATCACCACCGTGCCGCTGCCGCAGCAGGGGTCGTACAGCGGTAGCAGGTCGTCGTCGCCCGAGGCCCAGCCGCTGGCGGCAATCATGGCCGCTGCCAGGGTTTCTTTCAGGGGCGCGTCGCCCTTGTCCTCGCGCCAGCCGCGCTTGAACAGCGGCTCGCCCGAGGTGTCGATGTACAGCGAGCAAGCGTCGGTGGTCAAGTGGGCGTAAATCCGTACGTCGGGCCACTGCGTATTCACATCAGGCCGCACGCCGCCCGAGGTCTCGCGAAAGCGGTCGCACACCGCGTCTTTGACCTTGAGCGCGGCAAAGTTCAGGCTGGTGAGCGGGCTGTGCTGCGCGGTGACTTCGATCTTGATGCTCTGGCGCGGCGTAAACCAGCGCTCCCACTCCACCGCCATGGCCGCGCGGTACAGGTCGGCTTCCGCACGGTATTCGGTGTACGACACCAGCACCAGCACGCGCTGCGCCAGGCGGCAATACAGGTTCAGACGCATCGCGTCGCTCAAGGACGTGCGCACCGCTACGCCGCCGCGCTGCTTGGTGATGCAGCCCGGCGGCAGGCCGGTGATCTGCAATATCTCGGGGGCCAGGTAGTCTTCCACCCCGGCGGCGCAGGGGA
>Ga0214921_10012088_pt1 | contig 10385 bp, 14 predicted proteins | sample LL1505_MetaG_FD_177992 | JGI IMG/M metagenome (GOLD analysis project Ga0214921, IMG submission 177992) | Freshwater microbial communities from Lake Lanier, Atlanta, Georgia, United States - LL-1505 | ecosystem: Environmental > Aquatic > Freshwater > Lake | place: USA: Georgia | collected...
GAAGCTGTCAGCAAAGTGGGAGAGAGAGAAGAAGAAAAATAACGCGTCGAGGCAGTTTGAGAGATTTGCAGCAGCAGAAGAAAAGGCTCTTAATAAAAAGCACTAATTATGACCAATAAAGATTAAAAACGGGTACTATAAGTACCCCTTTTTAATATTCAAAAATGCAAAATATTATTCTAAACCCAAAAACTTACGCCCAATCTTGCTAGTTACAAACATACCACAACCGGAGGCAATCTGTGCATAAAATACAGGAGTTCTCTTTGTACAACACAGTAAATAGGCGGATAAGCCAATAAACAGTAATGAACTGAGCCAGAACAACTTTGTAAAAATATCCATTCTCTACTATAATTATAAAAAAGTATCAGTTTAAATTACAAAGATGTTTTAAGAATATTGCAGTGATGGCCACCATCACAGAAATATTTTTCACAACGGCCCCCAAAACCAGCAATCGCGTACCTTATATTCGCGAACATATACCTATAGAATATGTTTGTGATGGGAAGGAGGGGCATATTAAATTCAACGGCTATTATTACGTCGAAGACCATTCACCGCCTTATCCAGAAGACGATGGGCTTGAAGTATGGGAATGCCCAATGCGCCATTCAGAATGGCTTCCCTTAAAAGCCTTCATGCATGTGAAACGGCGCGAGGCCGAGCCGTACAAAGTGGAGGTTGATCCAGAGAATCTTATCACAGAACACTTTTATAAGACTCTTGAAGAGCAGATTTATATGGTCGAAATCTATAAGAGAATTCTTTATGAGCCGACCGACCAAGAAAGCGAGATTCAGGACGAGCGCGGAGGCAAAATGGACGTCTGTTTTTTTCCAACAAATATTCAGACAATCTATTTTCGCGTTTTAGAGGATTTGGCCTAAACAGTTTTAACTCTCTAAATACAAGATGCCCAACACTTGTGTAAACATGGTTACAATTATTGGCCACAAGGAGGACCTGGATGAACTTGAGGCCTCTAAGTTCAATTTCGACACAATTGTTCCTGTACCAGAACCGCAAGGCGATATTTACAGTTGGAGGAATATACCGTATTCTGCAGAAGATGTAAATAAGCTTTATGAGTTCAGATGCGAAAAGTGGGGTACGAAGTGGAATCGCTACGACGAGTCTTATCAGATGAGAATGCGTCGGCCGAATTATATGCATGTTGTTTTTCACACCGCGTGGTGCCCTCCCATGCCGATTTTCGAGGCGATTTTGAGAAAGTATCCTCGGTCATGGCTAAAGCTAGAGTACTCAACAGAGGATTACGAATGTGGTGTTTGGACAGGAAATATGCACAATGGCGAATTGGTTTCAAAGAGTCTGGAATGGGACGAGCCTAGGGCAGACCTGACCACAAGTGGTGAGATTTATCTGCCGAATATTTTGAAGGTGGCTGATGCCTCTTATGAAGACTCTGTGGTTGAATGTACCGTGAAGTACTGATTTTAAGAACTTCCTTTCCTTTAGGGAAAGGGAGTTCTTAAAATACGATACGTTCACAGTAAAGGTCAGTTCTAAAGTTAAGAACCCTGAAAGGGTTCAACTTTTGTACTGACCGGTATTATTAATCCGTCAGAATAAAGCTAAGCATAAAGCAAAAAAACGAAATACTAAGAAGGGGGCAAATGAATTTTTTCAGAAAAATACAGAATTATTTCCTGAAAAAATCAAAAGATAAATTCATCTATCCAGAATACGGAAATTACAGGGGATCTGGCTGTATATTTACAGACGGTAAACACATTCTTGCAGGGTATCAGAAAAAAGGGTCGCAATCCTATATATCTGGTATAGGTGGTAAAACGAAAGATGAAGAATCATATATTCAAACCGCTATTCGCGAAATGATTGAAGAGATTTTGGAAACCAAAGATGTCTCACCGAAACTAATAAAACAGATTGAAGAAACAGTTGAACCACGGCATATTTACAGAAATAGATTCTATATTAATGTTGTATACAGTTTCGACGACCTCGTTACCATATTAAAAATCATCCATAAAAACGGAATTAAAACCAATCTTTATAAGTCTTTTCCGAAAACAGTAAACGACCTTGTTTTCAATCGCATAACACCCAGCAATTCAGAAATATCACATCTATGTATTCTGCCACTGGTTAAACATAATACAGATTACGATTTTATCGATTTATCTTTTATTACTGATATGCAAATATTACTAAATTCTTAAATTATTATATTCACCTATAGCAAATGGCTTCCCGTTACAATGGCTGGGCGATGTTCTTTTTTTCAGTACTGGTTTTTCTGATAATTGTCTACAACGGCCGTAAGCAGATAGAGAGCTTCGTTGGAGACATAGGTGATAGCATAAGTAGCGCTAGTAATGGTGGCCTCGACCCCCAGTATATTAAAATCAAAGAAAATTTCATGAAACAGCTGAAAACGAATGAGAAATAGAGCTGACAATAAAGCTGGCAATAAAAATTGAATTTTTATTGCGAGAAAAAGCGACGACAACACAAAATGCGAAGTGATTATGAGATGGCTGAAGAAATCGTTGAAGAGTGGCTAGATGAAGAGGATGAGACCGAAGTTCTACGATTTGATCGGCTTGATATGAAATCCTTACCCACACTTCCATCAAATCTTCAAAAGCTGACAATCATCAATTGTAAAAGCCTAACGGCACTTCCAAACTCTCTCCCTGATTCACTCAGACATCTTGTTATTATAGGCACACCTATAGAGATTCTGAAGAATATTCCACAAAGTCTAGTGAAACTTCACTTGAATGGCACAAAGATAAAGTCAATTATACTTCCAGATAATCTTATATCTCTGGATATCTCTCATTGCGATAGCGTATCTTTATATAATATGGGAGACGCTCTTCACCAAATTACCATTTATGATGTTGGAAATATGAGAATTCCCCGCCTACCAGAATCGCTACGCTATCTCGAGATAAACAAAACGAACTTAAACGAAATCGACTATTATCCAAACCGCATTGAATATCTGGATATTAGTAATACAGATATTAGCTATATTAAAGCTCTGCCATTTAAGCTAGAAGAGCTCCATGTAAATGATACTCGCATTAGCCGTTTGCCCCCTTTGCCGACTGCATTAAAGGTCTTAAATTGCCCGAATACATTTCTGCAGATGCTACCAGACCTTCATGAAGGTCTAGAGGAATTATATTGCGCAAACAGTCCAAATCTATCTTATATACCGAAGTTGCCAAAGTCCTTGAAGATTCTGAGCGCGTATAAAAATAAGCAGATAGTCTCATTGCCTCAACTACATGAAGGGCTGGAGGAACTGTTTATAAGTAGTACAGGAATAAGTGTGGTGGATTTGCCAATCTCTTTACAAGAGCTAGAGATTTACAATTGCCCGTCACTCCTTGTAAGCAGAATAAAGGATGAGAGCATTCCTGACTACAAAAAGCGTTGGCTCGATTTCGTTCAAAAAAATGCAATCGATAATTGCAAACAGATCAAAGATGAACTTATAGAGATTGCTTTGAATCCTGAACGTATAGGTTGGTATATCAGGAATTACGGTATTGAAATACTCCAGCATATATAGAGAATGTCTGGTTTTGCTGCTTCAAGTCAAGAAGTAAAGGCTTATATGAATAGACTTGCGGAACAGCATATGACAGAGCTGAGAAATGACGCCGAGATAAAACTTAAGGCTAGATATGATGTTCTTAAAGGCAATAAAGGAGTACCTTGTGGATTCCCTTATGGGACAGATTTTTTAAAGAATAAAGTATACTGTGAGCATTATGATAAATTTATGAGTGAGAAAAAAGGTGGTAGATATCGTAAGACAAAATCGAAGGCAAAGAGGTCGAAGAAGGCAAAGTCAAGGCGTTTTTCTAGAAATTAATCACATGGATAAACAAAATTATTCAACCTATTTAGAAATGTTTGGGCGTTTATTTGGAAAAAAGGCGAAGCCTGTTGTACCTGCTCCAGTAGAATCTGCTCCAGCAGTCAGAGAATATAACCCGGAATACTGGGCTAATAAGGAACAAGTAGTAAATGATATTATATCTGATATTGATGCAATGTGCTTAGATAAAAATAGTAAAAGCAATACGAAATGTAATGCAATTGTTCAGGAAGCTGGAGATCTTGCAGATGAACTCATGGCTAACAATCCTTTTACGGCAGATATGAACATAGGAGAATATGGTAAAAGATTAGAAATTATAATGAAATTAAAGAATAAAATACAGGAAGTTAGTATTTCAGCGAGTGAGAATCTTAGAGCTACAACAAATGCTTTTTATAGGCAACTAGAAGGACAACGGCGAAATTTTGGTCGTAGAGCCAGAAATAATATTTTAGGTCCTGAATTTGGGAACAAATATCTTGGTCCTAATCTTGCAATTGGGGAAAAGGATAATGGGTTTGGATTACACCTTAGCAATGCGGGTCGTGGAGCTGAAAATAATTTTTTTGGTCGTGACATTAAGAATGCAACGAGGCATTATAGAAAATCCAGAAAGTCTAGAAAGTCAAGAAAGACAAGGCGCGCCTCAAGAAGATAATCTCACTCGATAATCATTGGCAGATTACGCTCTTTACATAGACCAGCAATTTCAGACATTGTTTTTATACCAATATGACCTGTTCCAATGAATGCATGGCGGTCTTTACAGCTACCACAACTCTCTTTTGAGTCATTGAAGTGAACAAGTTTCACGAGATCATTATCGAACATTTTGATATATTCGATAGGGTCATGCCCACACGCAAATACGTGGCAAGTATCAATACAAACCCCTAGACGCTTATCACGAAAACTCTTGACAAAGTCGATAAAGTGTTTTTTGTCTGTTAATAGCTCACTCCCTTGTCCAGCAGGTGTTTCGAGCAATAGGGGACATGCCTCACTAGCATCTACAAGGCTCGAATTGATACTTTCTCGCATGTTTTCCAAGGCGATTGCGATGTTCTGCGTGGTGGATTTTCCAACATGGACGACGACACCTTTGAAACCGGCTTTCGCAGAGTACCGAAGATTTTTCCTAAGAAGGTCAGTGTTCCAACTATTCGTCGCTTTATTAACTGCGCATAAGTTAATAATGTACTGGCTGTGGACAAATACTTGCAACCCTCTCGCCACAACTACTGAAGCCGTCTCATCCAACTCTTTATCGGCAATACTCATATGAGTTGATTGGGGCCCTCCCAGGAAGATTTGACTCGGCCTATCGATCGGCAGACCAGAAACCGTATCAACAAGCGACTTCTCCTTTTTCATGTGAGAGCCGATATTGTACTTGTTCGCAAGATATTGACCTTCCATTTTTCAACAAAAAAAAGGCTAGCCAGCAGCCCAATTTTATTCACATAGCAAGAATGTGCTTGACAACATCGTCCACCGATTTTTTCGTGATGACGAGTTGCAACAGTTCTGCAGGAGAGATTTTATATTCCTCCACATTCTTCAAACTCTCGCGCACATCCTCTTTATCGGTCAATTGATACGCCATTCCTATAATATCCACCATCATTGACCGCGTACAGTTTCCAAGCTTCAGTTGTATGCCAAAGCGACCAGGTCTCAATAAAGCGCTATCAATCCTCTCAGGATAGTTCGTCGTTGCAACAATAATGCGTCCATCTGCAGACTCCAGTCCATCGAGCTTGCTAAGAATATAACCGATATCCAGCTTATCTTGGACCAGTTGTTTCTCGCGCCTATAATTATCCATCATAGCATCGCTCTTCTCCTTTTGCGCCATGAGCATCATCGCGTAGGCGAGCCCTTGTGTGCTATCTGTGTTTGTATTATTCACTTCGGCAACTTCCTTTTTCTCTTGTAGCCGATTCGTGACACCTGGCATACAATCGAACTCTTCAAATACGTAGATCCATCGTTTTGCGTCTCCACTCAAAAGACTATCCAAGTCACTCCTTGTTTGAATACGGCTCATATTCACCATCATTATATCGCGTTTCAAGAAATTAGCCAGGGCAGAGATGAAACCGGTTTTTCCAGTGCCAGGTGGGCCGTGCAGAATAATACCGAGCTTGTTGTCGAGCGGTAGATGTTTTGGATACAGGGTTCCATCCCTAAATGCCGTCAAGACAGGAATAATATTCCTCTTCTCTTCAAAGAACATATTGTCGAATATCCTATTGGTGGAAATATCTGCAACCCTTTCATAGTCCCCAGGGCTGATCACTTTATAAAGCCGATTAACTAGCCTATTATTCGTATCATCTGTATCTGTTACCTTTTCCATTTGATTATAGTGGGCGTGAAAATGCTCCGCCCAAGATTTGAGAGCATCTCCACAATCAGAATAGATATAATAGAAATTCATGTCTGCAGATATATCACTCTTTACAAAGACGTAGATTCCATTAGAATGCCTCCATATGGGAAAGAAGATATCAAACTTCGTGTTCTCCACAATAATAGGACTGACCATGTTCAAGTTCATGATATTTTCCCCCGTTTTTAGATCAGGGAAATTAAGCGATTCCTTCAGCTTCTGCGTATAGAGTTTCGAGCCATGATTTATATAAAACCATGAATAGAATGATTTCGGTTTTTTGATACAGTACCTATATAAGTAGCAGACACCGTTCAACGGCTTTTCTGGGGCGAGGCTTGGGTCGAATTCCAGAGGATTGTAGGAATTTTTGGATATAATTCCACGAAGTTTATTGTAAGTGTCTTTCCAAAGACCCTTAGTATAAAGTGTGATAAGACCTGTAACGAGGCCACCAACGATGGTTGTGAGAAGCATCTGCATTGTACTGTCGAACATGCGGTCGCCAGTATTAATCATCTTCATTATTGAGAGATTAAATAAGCTTATCATTTGCTGGCCGACGCTATTAATAAAGGACTCCATTTTGGCTTGATACAATTTGCTTGCTGACCAACAATCCCAATTTTTGCGAAATTAATGCCTAGAACAGTGAAGTACTGATTTTAAGAAGTCCCTTCTTCATAGAAGAGGGACTTCTTAAAATACGATACGTTCACCGCAAAGGTCATCGCTGACCTGAAATTAAATTATAATACTTATCCAACTCTTTTTGGTTAAGAGCTTCGAAGTTTTTTAAAGCGTAGTTCAAAGCCTTCTTGTCCTCTTCATGTAAAAAATCCGATTCATGGAATGAGCCGAGAGATCTTTCGATACCACCTTCTAGCACGACCATCCAAATAAAAACAGGTGGTACATTATGAATTACTTTAGAACAGTAAATGGACCGAATTTGTGTGCTTTTATCCTCGTGGCCATCATATTTCCAGTGACTAGACATTATATTTTTAATATTTTAGTAAGGCCTTAGACCATAATTACTATTGGTTAGGCAAACATATACAAGTGAACCAGCGATCATTCCCAGAAGAATGCCAATTGAAATGAAGTCAAAGAATGAGGAGACATCATTTAACTCGTTATATGCATCTTTAACATCTGACAGGGCCTCCATGAGAAGCGATGTAGTGGTCTGCATAGAAGAAGAATATCCATTGAAATCGACCATGACTGCATGAGTAGTAATATCGTCAATTACGGAAATGTAGTCTTTGGCATAGTTTATATTCATAAAGTCCTGCAGATGAAGAAGATGGCCATTTACATTGATATACTTCGTTTCATCAATGCTAAAGAGGACAATGTTGAGTGTATTGCTTTTAGAATCTGTATAGGTGATATACATACGCTTGCCCTTCTTCACGCGATTTGAGACAATGCCTTCAAAACTTTCCACATGCTCGTCGAAATTGTATTGCTCCATCCGCTCATTATAAGTGTTCTCTTGGTAATTCGAAACCCTGATAAGAGGTGGCATAGAATCGTCATCGTCAGACTCAAGAGAGTCTAGATTGATTTCAGGTAGCTCGCCATTAGATGGATTGAATGGGGGTGTGTGTGGCAATAGAGGAGTATTAATCTCATGGATCTCTTGCTTTGTCGGTTGTACAACAGAAGATTGTACAATAGTAGGTTGTACAACAGGTTGTACAGACGAAGATTGAGAAGCTTCTACAGCACGTTCAGTTGCTGTAGAAACAGGTTGCAACATTCCAATAAATTCTTCTTCCATAAGAGGAGTGCAAGGCGGCGGCATTTTAATTACTTAATTTATGGCATATTTGTTTAGGTTTTGCAGCCCAATTTTATTTCGGTCAAAAAAATTGAAAAAAACAAAAGCAATACTCATTTACTACTAATAAAATGGTTAAGCTCTGTGCAGAAGTAAAAGAAATGGTTGGAAATAATTCACCTCTTACACAAGGTATTGTTATTGTAAGTTTTATAATATCTATTGTAATCTTTACTATGATACTTACGATTTTCCTTAATAACCCAATCACACCATTGCATATCGCATTCTTAACAGCATGTTCATTAATATTGTATATACTTCTAGTGGCAACGATTCATATAATATATAGTCGGTGCTGTTACCGTAATAAAGATGAAACCGTTGTTGTGAGTACTGTCCTGCCTAGTCAGACTCGATCACAGAACCAGTCTATCGCACGTTCACAAAGCCAGAACCAGAGCCAGAGCCAACCGCAGGAAGATATAGAAACTGGTAATGTCAAGGGCTCGAATCCGCTTCGTAACTCCAAAAATTGAACTTTGGCCAACATCCTAAAATAACCAAGAATGGCACGCTTTGAAAACGAACCAGCCAGAAAGATTCCTCGTTTAGATTTGGTCGAACCCAATTTCTATGAAGGCGCTGGATATAAACCAGTAAAATGGGAGAGCGTTCCAAGTGACGCAACAATAGGAGAAGTTCCAGCTGGAAGATACTATATTGGTGACCTAGTACACGGTATCAAAGACAGCGTATTCAATGATATTATAGATAAAACCTACGAATTCAAGAATGGTATCTATACATCATCAAAAGGTTCGTGGTTCGCTTTCCGCTGTCTAGGTAGGACCGGTCAATTTAAGAGTTCAAGTGAATATCGTTACATAGTTGATTCAGGTATTATTGGTATTATGTCAGAGGACCTCTTAGAGAAATCAAAGAACACACAAGAATATATGACACTACACGAATTCAAAGAACCTGTGAAACTCGTATTTGATAAATCTGCACTCCGTTTTACCATCGGTACAGATAGATTGAATATCGTTTTATACTAATATAAAATTGAGCAGGTTCAAACACGTAAATATTTTTCATATAAATGTGGAAATACTTTCCTCGCCTTCCAACAAAAGAAGCATGGGAGAATCGTACTTTCAACGATTCTCTTACAATAGAAATGGTATTGAAACAATTGGCATTACACGATAATTATTTGCGTGGCCAGGTTCTATTCAAACTCAAAAAATACAGAACAATACATTTCAATTCTGTTAAAGGATTAAAATATTCTTTAAAAGAAATGGAAGAAGCGGAGCTTGACAAAAACAAGATTCATATTATTTATATTTATGGACTCGGCTATTTTCGCCAAGATTTGAAATAAATCACTTCATAGAAGGAACTATTTTTGCTCTGCTAAATGAAAGCCCTAGTCATTTTTCCTTTGCCACCGTCTTATCGGTTGGACTGGACCCATCGCCCATCGCAACTAAAATTGCATCAGCATCATCTAGAGGTATTTCTCTAGTTGTCTTCGACTTATTTTTGTAAAAAGAACTAATTTTATTTAGAAACCCCCCTGAAAGATCATTTATCTGTCTTTGAGTTCTATGTATAGGCGACCGATTATTCACTTCATTCTTGTGAACAGTCTTATTAACTTCAACTTCATCTAGGTCACCAGCAATTTCAGGTTTCTCAATATTTCTATCGGCGAATTGTATATTGAATCGCTTTATTATAGAAGGAATAATAGAAGGTGATGTGTTTTCAAGGCGGTCGATTTCATGGCGAACCTGCTTGAGAAATTCGAAACCGTTTGACCTCTGGTCGCGAGGAATCGACAGTTCATTCATGACCATACGGTGGAGTTTCCCATAAGAAAGTGCAGAAGAACGATGCGCCTCCATCATTTGCTGTGATTTTACATATTGGTTCATTGTAATAAGAATTGCTGAGAATATACTTACTAAACCTATAATAGTTGTTGCACTTTTTTGTACTTGAGGATCGGGGAATAACGCTGTTAAGCTCATAGTAATACTCCCATTAACTGTGGAAATTACGACATTTGGAATAGTAAAATAGAAGTTCAGGTTATCGAAATGTTGATTACACTGCGTGTGTAACCAGCGCATACAGTTTGAACGTTCCGCGATACTCTTTAGCAATTTCTCTTGACTGTCGTTCCAAGTCGACGCAATATCTGTTAAATTGTCTGTAATCGAATCTGTATCGGTTTTTTTAATCTTGAGTTCATGATCGTGTGAGTCCATAGAGTATCCTACTTTATTTTTATA
>Ga0214921_10012090_pt1 | contig 10383 bp, 9 predicted proteins | sample LL1505_MetaG_FD_177992 | JGI IMG/M metagenome (GOLD analysis project Ga0214921, IMG submission 177992) | Freshwater microbial communities from Lake Lanier, Atlanta, Georgia, United States - LL-1505 | ecosystem: Environmental > Aquatic > Freshwater > Lake | place: USA: Georgia | collected 2015-05-28
CCTTCATCGGTTTCTGGTGCCAAGGCATTCGCCATCTGCACTTAATAATTTGACCACAAAGATGCTCGCGTCCACTGTGTAGTTCTCAAGGTACGGGCGGTACTCGATCAGAGGCCTTACAACCTCATCTCAAGTCCACTGAAAGTACGGTTTCCCGTGCCCTCAGGACCCAACAGCGTGCCTCGTTTGCGCGATTACTCGCGCTACGAAATTAGTCAATGCTCCACTTGATATTTGAGCTTTCGCTCCTTAGAAAGGAGGTGATCCAGCCGCACCTTCCGGTACGGCTACCTTGTTACGACTTCGTCCCAATCACCGATCCCACCTTAGGTAGCTCCCCCCTTGCGGTTGGGCCACTAACTTTGGGTGTTACCGACTTTCGTGACGTGACGGGCGGTGTGTACAAGCCCCGGGAACGTATTCACCGTAGCGTTGCTGATCTACGATTACTAGCAACTCCGACTTCATGAGGTCGAGTTGCAGACCTCAATCCGAACTGAGACCGGCTTTATGTGATTCGCTCAATCTTACGATCTCGCAGCACTTTGTACCGGCCATTGTAGCATGCGTGCAGCCCAAGACATAAGGGGCATGATGATTTGACGTCATCCCCACCTTCCTCCGAGTTGACCCCGGCAGTCTCCTGTGAGTCCCCAACTGAATGCTGGTAACACAGAACGAGGGTTGCGCTCGTTGCGGGACTTAACCCAACATCTCACGACACGAGCTGACGACAACCATGCACCACCTGTATAGCGCCCTTGCGGACATGACATCTCTGCCACTTTTCGCTATATGTCAAGCCTTGGTAAGGTTCTTCGCGTTGCGTCGAATTAAGCCGCATGCTCCGCTGCTTGTGCGGGGCCCCGTCAATTCCTTTGAGTTTTAATCTTGCGATCGTACTCCCCAGGCGGGGCACTTAATGCGTTTGCTGCGTCGCGGAAACCGTGGAAGGTTCCCACAACTAGTGCCCACCGTTTACGGTGCGGACTACCAGGGTATCTAATCCTGTTCGCTCCCCGCACTTTCGCTCCTCAGTGTCAGTTATGGCCCAGAGACCTGCCTTCGCCATTGGTGTTCCTCCTGATATCTGCGCATTCCACCGCTACACCAGGAATTCCAGTCTCCCCTACCACACTCTAGTTTGCCCGTATCGACTGCAGGTCTGAGGTTGAGCCTCAGATTTTCACAATCGACGCGACAAACGACCTACGAGCTCTTTACGCCCAATAATTCCGGACAACGCTTGCACCCTATGTATTACCGCGGCTGCTGGCACATAGTTAGCCGGTGCTTCTTCTTTAGGTACCGTCACTTTCGCTTCTTCCCTACTGAAAGAGGTTTACAATCCGAAGACCTTCATCCCTCACGCGGCGTCGCTGGGTCAGGCTTGCGCCCATTGCCCAATATTCCCTACTGCTGCCTCCCGTAGGAGTCTGGGCCGTGTCTCAGTCCCAGTGTGGCCGGTCGCCCTCTCAGGCCGGCTACCCGTCGTCGCCTTGGTGAGCCATTACCTCACCAACTAGCTGATAGGCCGCGAGACCATCTTTCATCAAAATTTTTTCCCGGCTCGGCGATGCCGCCAAGACGGAGTATCCGGTATTAGCACCGGTTTCCCGGTGTTATCCCAGAATGAAAGGCAGGTTTCTCACGTGTTCCTCACCCGTTCGCCACTAATCCATTCCCGAAGGAACTTCATCGTTCGACTTGCATGTATAAAGCACGCCGCCAGCGTTCGTCCTGAGCCAGGATCAAACTCTCCATTGAATTTTGATTCAACGAGACGTTGATTCCGGCGAAAGACATAAACAACTGTCGTTTATTTATTGTCTTTGACCAATTGATTTTTTTACAAAGGATTCGACGGGCATGGCAATAAAGCCATACCTCATCGAGGTAATTGGCATTGACTTATGGCACGCTGTTGAGTTCTCAAGGTACGGGTGCGCACCGATTCCGGGCCTTACAGCCGTTGGCAGGGCACAACCAATCCGCCCTTTCGGGCAGAAGGAGAAACCTAGGCCCCTTTGCTTCTAAGGTCAAATCGCCCTCGCGGGACCCTTTTTGGGGGCACACAAGCGCAAAAAACCTTGAAAAATAGGGGTTTTTGGCCTCTTAGGGAAGTTCTTGCTCGGCTACTCGGCCTGGTGTTGAAGTCCGATTTCGTAGCGAGAAGCGAACAATAACGCTGATTTTGAGAGGGTGCAAATCCTTGGAATCGCGCCTGACGCTTAAGAAACCACTTCCACGGCAGCTAAATCGCGTTTTCCTTTACGGAGGACGAAGAAACGTCCATGAAGTAGATGATCCGTTGTGGGAACAAAATCTTCGCCAGAAATCTTTTCGTTGTTGATGTATGCGCCGCCTTCTTTTACAACGCGTCGCGCCGCTGATTTCGAATCAACCACCCCTGCAGATGTAATCAAGTCAACCCAGGTTGGAAATACCGCACCCTTAGTGATTGTTGTGCGAGGTAACTCCGATAGCGCTGATGTCAAAGTATCAATATCAAGATCACGGATCTCTGATTGGCCGAAGAGAGCTTTTGCAGCGTTCTCGACTTTGTTCGTTTGGGATTCGCCATGAATCAACGTTGTGACTTCGCGAGCAAGGGCGCGGTGCGCATCGCGCGCGCCAGGGTTTGTCTTCAATGAATCAAAGAGGGCATCGAGCTCGTCATGAGATTTAAAAGAAAATGAACGCAGAAGTCTCTCGACATCGCGATCATCAGAGTTCAAGAAGAATTGGAAGAACGCGTAAGGCGAGGTCATAGTGGGATCGAGCCAGATTGCTCCCCCAGCAGTCTTGCCAAACTTTGTTCCGTCAGACTTTTCCATCAACGGAATCGTTAATGCATGAGCGGACTTGCCTTCAACTCTGCGGATCAAATCAACTCCCGCCACTATGTTGCCCCACTGATCGCTGCCACCAATTTGTAGCGCACAATCATTTCGGCGATTGAGTTCGAGAAAATCAAAAGCTTGCAGTACTTGATAAGAGAATTCAGTGTAAGAGATTCCGCCTGCCTCTAAACGTGCAGAAACTGACTCTCGCGCCAACATTTGATTGACGCTGAAATGTTTTCCGATATCGCGTAAGAATTGCAGAGCTGAAACTGGCGCAGTCCAATCAAGATTATTGGCCATCGTCGCAGCGTTTGATCCGCTGAAATCTAGAAATCCTTCAAGTTGCTTGCGAATCTTGCCGACCCATTCTTCGACAATTTCCACATCATTGAGCGTACGTTCTGCATTTCTTCCGCTGGGGTCTCCCACCAATCCAGTCGCTCCCCCAACCAAAGCAATGGGTTTATGTCCAGCAAGTTGGAAACGACGCAATACGGTCAGCGCAACTAAATTTCCTATATGCATACTCGGAGCCGTGGGATCAACGCCAAGGTAAAGTGAACGAGAACCACTATCGAGATACTTCGCTAATTCGGCGATATCAGTAGTTTGCGCAATGGAATTTCGCCATTGCAAATCCTCAAGTAGCGCCGTGGTCATTGGCTCATCATGCCTGAAAAGCGGTTCCGCTCGTCGGCAATCCAGCTGGAATCTTCCTTGATTTGCTTATCTAGTTCGGTTATCTGTTTGCGAACGCTCGCTGGCGAAGTTCCATTGATGGAGGTTCTCGCACTGATGGCTCCCATCGCATCTAGGTACTTACGGACGTCGCCCGTAAGGTGCGGATGAATCGAGGATAGATCAGAATCAGTGAGTTGGTGAAGTTCGATTCCTTTACCTTCACAAACTTTCACACATGCGCCAGCCGCCTCATGCGCTTGTGAAAATGGGACTCCAGCCTTGACAAGAAAATCAGCAATCTCTGTTGCAAGGGAGAATCCGAGTGGAGCCGCTGCTTTCATCTTTGCGCGATCAAAGGTTGTGGTGGCGATCATTCCTGATACAGCCGGCAGCAATAGCAGAAGATTCTCAACCGAATCAAAAACAGGTTCCTTGTCCTCTTGCAGATCTCGGTTGTAGGCGAAAGCCAAACCCTTCATCGTTGTGAGTAATCCCGTGAGATTTCCGATAAATCGACCAGATTTTCCACGTGCAATTTCTGCTGCGTCAGGATTCTTCTTTTGTGGCATGATCGACGACCCAGTTGAAAACGCGTCATCGAGCTTTGCCCAACCGAATTCTGTAGAACTCCACAACGTCCATTCTTCGCCAATGCGCGAAATGTGAACTCCGACCAGAGCAATAATGAAGAGCGCTTCGGCGGCAAAATCGCGATCCATGACTGCATCGATGCTGTTTGCGACAACCCCCGAGAAGCCCAAATTCTCTGCGGTTTTTTCTGGCTGTAATGGCAGTGAAGATCCTGAAAGTGCGCCAGCACCTAAAGGAGAGAAATTTGAACGCTTTAACCAATCTGCAATCCTTGAAACATCTCGAGCAACGGCATGTGCATGCTTCGCTAACTCATGCCCAAAGGAAACTGGTTGAGCATGTTGGAGGTGAGTGAAACCAGGCGCCACGTCATCAACATAATTCGTTGCAAGTTCGGTAATTGCCTTTTCGAGAAGAATAAGTGATGAAGCTATGTCGATCATTTGGTCGATGAGATATAAGCGGAAATCTGTAGCAACTTGATCATTGCGTGATCGACCAGCGCGAATCGCTCCGCCAATGTCTCCGAGCTTCTCTTTCAATCCACGTTCAAGTGCAGAGTGAACATCTTCATCCGATTCGTTAGGTCCGAATGAGCCAGACTTAACTTCTTGTTGTAGCTCTTTTAGAGCCATACGAATCTTTGCGGCAACATCGCTTGGAATAATTTTTTGAGATTCCAGGACCTCAACATGCGCCAGAGAGCTACGAAGATCGTATGGCGCAAGGCGCCAATCAAAATGGACGCTTCTGGAAAGGGCGAACATTGATGCTTCAGGCGATGAGGAGAACCGTCCACCCCACAGATTGCTGGAGGATTGCGTCATTTACGTCTCGCTTTCTTTGGGCTTATGAAATCACGGAGATCACTTGCTAAGGCTTTTCCGCCGGTGGCGTTTCGAGAGATAACGAGCACTGTGTCATCACCAGCGATAGTTCCAATAACCGCTTTCATCTCGCCGCTCTGAGAAGCGCGATCAAGGGCGCTAGCAAGCAAATGCGCTCCACCTGGTGGTGTTTTCACGACAACCAGATTCCCACTTGCAGTGATGCTCAGGATGAGTTCATCAGATACTCGGGCAGCGCGCGCTAACGGCTCAACCGAATTTTCAATCAATAGATAGCGCATTTCCCCTTTTTCATCTTTTCCACGAACCGCGCCAACATCTTCTAGATCTCTGCTGGCGGTAGCTTGAGTTACATCAATACCTTCTTCAGCAAGTAAATCAACAAGATCGTTCTGCGAGTGAACTAACCCTTGATTAACGTAGGAAACTACTAGCGCACGACGCGCATTGGAGGAAATTGCACTTCGCTTAGCCATGGAAGATCTCCTCGCAGACTTCGTTAAAAGCAGCAACGAAGGCCATGATCTGTTTCTCGCTAATAATGAATGCTGGTGCAAGTCGAATAACGCTTTCATTGGCGGCGTTTACGAGGAAGCCAGCCTTCAATAAACCAGCAGCTACTTCTTTCGCTTTAGAATCCTTTATAACTACGCCGATTAAAAGTCCCCGGCCACGCACACTCACGACACCCGTTATAGGCGAAACGAGATTTCGAATCAGTGCACCTTTCACTAAATTGAGCGATCGGTAATTTCTGGCTTCGATCTCTTCAATAACGGTCAGGGCTGCCGCAGCAGCAATCGGATTACCGCCAAAGGTTGTGCCATGACTGCCCGGAGTAAGAAGTGAGGCTGACTTTCCGAGCGCAATCATCGCGCCCAGCGGCAACCCTCCTCCCAAACCTTTTGCCACAGTAATCATGTCAGGGACTATTCCTTCATCTTCATAACCAAACCAACTTCCAGTTCGGCCCATTCCAGTTTGAACAGCATCAATTACTAGAAGAGTTCCGGTTGAATCACATATTTCGCGCGCTGCTTTCAAATAGCCGCTTGGCGGAACCACCACTCCAGCCTCACCCATGATTGGTTCCAAGATCACCATTGCAGTGCGGCGATTTACTGCGCGCTTCAACGCTTTCACGTCGCCATAAGGAACATGCTTTATTCCAGGCAATAGAGGTTTGAATGGATTCCTCTTCGCGGGTTGTCCAGTAAGCGAAAGCGCACCCATGGTTCGACCGTGAAACGCGCCAGATGCGGCCACAATTCTCTTTCGTCCTGTCATGCGTGAAGCTTTGAGCGCGGCTTCATTGGCCTCTGCTCCAGAATTGCAGAAGAAGATTCGAGCGCTCGAATCTCCCGTCATCTCTTGTAACTTCTGCGCTAAGGCAAGTCCTTCGGGGTGAGCATAAAAATTACTGATGTGACTCAGCGATTTACTTTGAATGGATATCGCTTTGCTTACTTCTGGATGAGCATGTCCTAAGAGATTAGTTGCAATTCCACCTAATAGATCTAGGTACTTCTTTCCATCAGTGTCCCAAACCTCAATCCCTTTGCCACGAATGAGCGAGATGGTGGGAGTTCCATAATTCGCCTGCATCAGCGAGTCCCATGTTGCACCAACGCTAACTTTTTTGACCCGCGCTTTACCTTTCACGCTCTTACCCATGTGCCACCTCTTCCTTCGAGAGCGTCAATAAAAGCTGGTAATGAAGTTCCGTCAAAGATTCGAGAGGAGGCTGCACCTGACGAGATTGCGTTAATGGCAGCTTCTACTTTTGGGACCATCCCATCGGCAAAAGTAAGTTCCTTGAGTCGTGCAACGGTGATTTCATCGATGATCGAATCTTTATCTGGCCACCGGGAGTAGATACCCGCTACGTCAGTCATAAAGAGCATTTGGGTTGCACGTAGCGCTCCCGCAATAGCCCCTGCTGCTATATCTGCATTCACATTGAGCGCTTGCCCCGTTTCATCATTAGCCACAGGTGATACGACGGGTAGATAACCCATGTCGAGCAGGTCATGAATAATTTTTGGATTCACTCTTTTCACAACGCCTACCAGCCCGAACTTCTCCTGATCTTTCAGAGCGACTTCCAGTAATCGTGAATCACTTCCTGTGATACCAACGGCCGGCAATCCAACTTCAATGAGGGAGCGAACGACCGAGCGGAGAACTGTTCCCGTTAAGACCATCTCCACAACATGCATGATTTCTGGTGTTGTGACACGAAATCCATTTACCGACTTCTTCTCAATTCCGCGTACATTTAACTCAGCATCAATGTGTGGTCCTCCGCCATGCACAATGACAAATTTCTCTCCAGCTTTGAAACGAGTCGCAATCTCGGTCATCCATTGATGTGCGTGCCCATCCATGGCATGACCACCGAATTTGATGACGATCATGTTGCGTACGCCGAATTCTCGTGCACATATTCTGCGGTTAAATCATTGGTCCAGATGGTTGCTGAAGCAGTTCCCATATGAAGATCGATGACAATCTCAATCAATTCATCTTTCATGGAGACCTTATCTCGCGCTTCTCCGGGTGCACTGGCGATGCAAACCTTGACTCCATTGAGCGTCACATCGATGTTGTGAGCATCCATAACCGCATTCGTGGTTCCAAGGGCAGCCAAGATTCGCCCCCAATTCGGATCCTCGCCATGAAGTGCGCATTTCAAGAGATTATTTCGAGCGCAGGCTCTGCCAATTTCAACTGCATCTCGTTCACTTTTCGCGTTAATGGTTGTAATGGAGATTATCTTTGAGTGACCTTCAGCATCAGAAATGAGTTGGTGTGCAAGCGACCCAGCTATTTCCATCAGTGCAGATCGCAAATCTTCTTCGCTTAAAGTCACTCCGGATGCGCCCGAGGACATAAAGATGACGGTGTCGTTGGTTGAGGTGCAGCCATCTGAATCGATTCGGTTGTAAGTCTTGTCGCAGACCTCTTCGAAAATTTGAGATGCTATTGCCGGCTCAACGATTGCGTCAGTCATAATCACCGAGAGCATCGTTGCTAGTGTTGGCGCTAGCATTCCCGCGCCTTTTGCGATGCCGGTAAACAAACTCTGATTCTTGGATGTACAAGCGATCTTTGGCTTGGAATCCGTAGTCATTATTGCGCGAGCTAAATCTTCCAGTGCATTGATGGTGAGATTCTCAGCAGCTGTGGTGATTCCCTTCATCACGGCGTCCATCGGAAGCCGCTCGCCAATCAGGCCGGTTGAACAGATCGCGGTATCGCTCGCGGAAACACTAAGAACTTCAGCTACTTTCTCGGCTGAACGATGGGTGTCAGCAAAACCTTCAGTTCCGGTACAAGCATTGGCTCCACCGCTATTGAGAAGAACTGCTGCAATCGTTTGATCTTTAACTACCTGACGTGACCACGTTACTGGCGCTGCAACAACTTGATTTGAAGTGAAAACTGCAGTTCCAAAAAGCTGTGGTCCATCATTGACGATGAGCGCTAAGTCATGTGCTCCAGAGCTCTTGATTCCAGCAGCGATGCCCGCTCCACGAAACCCACGAGGTAGCGAATTGGAATCGTTCATTGTCCAATTCCCATGACATCAAGACCCGCGTCTTCGTCAATTCCGCACATGATGTTGGCATTTTGAAGTGCTTGTCCTGCGGCACCTTTTCCAAGGTTGTCGATGGCAACTGAGATCACCGCACGTGAAGTGTGTGTATCTATTGCTACTTGGATGTGAACGGAATTAGATCCGATTAATGACGACGTCTCTGGTAAGTGTCCAGGTTCAAGCACAGTTACAAACTTCTCACTCGAGTAAGCATCCTGATAGAGCGCTCTCAATTTTTCCTGTGAATAAGTACTTTTTGCGGTTATCGTGGCCAGAATTCCACGGGGCATCGGTGCAAGAATCGGCGTGAATGAAATCTTTGTTTCAATTCCAGCAACTGCGGAAAGCGTCTCTTCGATTTCTGGAGTGTGTTGGTGTACTCCCCCGAACTTATATGAGGTCATAGAATTCATAATTTCGCTAGCGCTCAGATTCACCTTTGAAGTTCGTCCTGCACCAGTAGTACCACTCGCGGCCACAACGACGATGTCGCTTGTGTCTATCGCCCCCGCCCGCGCTACAGGAGCGGCTGCAAGCGCGATGGCAGTTGCATAACACCCAGGATTCGCGACACGAGTGGCTGAAGAAATCTCGTCTCGCTTTCCAGGCAGTTCAGGTAGGGCATATAGCCATGATCCTGCGTAAGAATCGTTGTAATACTTTTTCCAAGACGTTTCGCTCTTGAGTCGGAAATCGGCTCCCAAATCAACAATCTTAGTTTTCGGAGCGATCCCGGATGTCAGGGCTGCTGACTCTCCATGAGGAAGCGCGAGGAACACCAAATCACACTTATTGATCTCTTCTACTGATGTCGATGAGAAACTTTGGGAGCCATATGAAGCAAGATGAGAATGAATAGAACTGATGCGTTCGCCAGCGTTTGAGCCTGCCGCAATGTAACTCGGCTTGAAAGTTGGGTGCTTAGCTAATAGGCGCAAAAGTTCGCCGCCGGCATACCCACTCGCCCCGACAACTCCAATTTTCATGACCCAAGGCTACCCAGATATGCATAAACATGCAAATGATTGCATATTTATGCAATTAGCTTCGGATAATTGCTCCGCAGCGCTTGGTCGCTTCCGCCCCAGCGGCTACGCGCAACTCCGAGACTTCCTCGGCGGTCAAGGTTCGCGACGGGGCACGGAAAACCAGAGAGAAAGCGAGGGAGACTTGGGATTCCCCTGCCTTCTGGAATCGGTCAAAGAGGTGGATGCTTTCGAGAAGTTCTCCGGCGCCTGCTACGAGCGCAGCCTCCACTTGTGCAGCCGATATCTTTTCGTCAACGAAGAGCGAGATGTCTTGAATCGCAGCCGGCATCGTATTGACTGGGCGGGCTTGAATTGCCGTTGAGAATGGCAGCGCATCAACAATGACAACGAATGCCACTGTCCGTTCCGGTAATCCTAGAGCTGCTGAAACTCGAGGATGTATCTCTCCAGCATGCGCTACAGGTTGATTATTGACTCGAAATTCAGCGCAACGACCTGGATGCCAAGGAGCCAACTCAACATTTGTGACTGTGAATTCATTGCCAGTTTCAGCGATGAGTTCTGCAGCAAGGTCTACTGCATCGATCCATTCGACCGATCGCCCCTTACCCCACCAGCCTGAATGAATGAACTCGCCAGCTATAACTCCCCCAATATGAAGAGCTTGTTTTGGAACGCTCTCATAAATCCTTTTAATTTGAGCAGGTGTTGGTTTCTTTGCGGTACTGATATTTCCGACGGCATCGAGTTTTGTTGTATCTCTAAATACTGATCCCGTCTCAAAGAGAGCAACTGATCTCTCTCCACGGGCCAAGTTTCGAGCCGCG
>Ga0214921_10012091_pt1 | contig 10382 bp, 12 predicted proteins | sample LL1505_MetaG_FD_177992 | JGI IMG/M metagenome (GOLD analysis project Ga0214921, IMG submission 177992) | Freshwater microbial communities from Lake Lanier, Atlanta, Georgia, United States - LL-1505 | ecosystem: Environmental > Aquatic > Freshwater > Lake | place: USA: Georgia | collected...
CTTTTCAAGATGCATCACCACGAACTGCAACAGAGGCAATGTGTTTTAATTTACCAATATTAATGAATAAAAACATTCTAGGTGGATGGCAATATATGAATGAAAAAACTGGTTCTTTTTATGACCCGAATAATATAGAAGCATTTGATGAAACATTAGAAAAATTCTTAAAAAAACTAAATAATAATGAATATACCCCTAGAGAATGGTTTATTGAAAATTATGGTAAATATAACACTGGTAAACGCTTATTGAAATTTGTTAGTGAAGTATTTAAACCGGAAGAACTTAATTTCAAAGCTGATGAAGTAGACTACCTCAAACCTGGTATCTAAGAATAAAGAAATAATAAAAATATTTATATTTAATAGAATAACTTTTTAGTTTTTATTTTAAGTAAAAATGGCAGCAAAAACATATCAATTAAGAAAAAAGCCAATCAAAGTAGGCAGGTCGCTTGTATATGTTGAAGGCAACGAGTTAGATAAACTAGCAGACAATGAACCACAACACATTGAACCAATGCAATTAGTAAATAAAAATAAACAAAAAAATGTAAATATATGTATATTTTTAATTGAAGAAATAGAAAATCTTATTGTAAACTATAATCAGAATCGTTTTCAGAATGAGTTTATGCAACATTTTTTAGCAACATATAAGCAATACTTTGAACAACAACAAAAAAATTTAGAAGATGGTAAACCTCTAGATTCGAAAACATTTTTTCATAACCACAAAATAGTAAATTATTTATTACTACAAATTAAAGAAATTATTAAAACTATTTCAAATGATGAAACATATAAAACTAAAAAAGAATTACTTCAGTTAGAATTATTCGATAAATTTGGAGAAGACATTAAAGAATTAAATAAAGAATTAACTATGCAAGGAGGTGCATTTAAGAAATCAAGACGCCGCACACATAAAAACAAGAAAACAAAAAAATTAATTGGCAAACAAAGAAAATATTAGAAAACATAATCATAGCATCCGCAAATTATTAATCAAATCGCTGAAACTAGACCAACCACTCCCCATAAATGCAGTTGCACCAACACAAGTATATATATCTACAACTGCATCTTCTAGATCTGTTTGTCTCAAAGTGCGGCGTGGGGTAATCCATTTCATAGCCTTAATTCTCGTGCCATATCTAGATGTATATATTTCTTGCGTGCCTAGATTATCAGTTGCTAGGTATATATTGGTCTCGGATGCTTGCTTATCTAGAAATTCAAAAAACCCCGCATCTGAAGTGAATTTATTATTTGCCATAGCATCCTTAATATGGTCGGTTCTTCTAGCGTGTATAGCCACAAAACCAGAACCGCTGGTTCTTAGTTCTGCAATATTAGAATTTATTCTAGCGTGAATATGTGGCTTAGGATTAAGCGCAGCGTACATGCTAGGATGATTAAATTCTTCTAGAACACCACATCCTTGATAATCATACTTTGCACCGGGATTATAACCTTTAATAAATCTAATACCGGGAATGGGTGTAAAGTAATCTAGGAAGAATCCAGGGCAAGCATCTGATAATGCCCAACAGACTATAAGTTCGCGACCTTCTTTCTTAGCTTTGGCATACCATGAAAACACAACACGCAGCATATTACATAGCCCACCTTCGGGCATAATTACTAGAGTCATTTCCTTTAGCTTTTCTGTTTTTACAATATATTAATTTTTTGTAAATTAAGCATATTTACAAATAAATGGCTATAGTATTTTTAACGGTGCAAATAACTTCATTTATTTTAGATATACATATACTCTGCTAAATAAATGACTATAGAAATGGACATTGAAACAATTACAATTATAATCCTAGGATTAATGCTTTTAATCTATACTTGTAATGATTATTTAATACCTTTTCTAACTGGTTCCAATCCCCACGACCTGCTAGAAGGTTTTTCATCTCAATATTCTTCCTTGTCATCTCAAGCATTTCCTACACCTGGAAACCATTCACAACAAACAGCAGCATTTGATACTAATTGGTACTTACGAGATCCTCATCGTGCGATTATCCGTAGTAATAAAATCGCTTTGCCAGTGATATCATATGGATTTTATGAAAATGGTTCCTATGATGACTTAGTAGGGACATACTTTCGCCATCATATATACCCAATAGAACCGCAACAACTAGCTACTGGGCTAGATACCATTTACAAATTCATAAATGGGGATATTGATTTGGCATTTATAAATGAAGAACTGCTAGTCCGATATATTAAACAAGATTGTAAGTATCTGACCCGATATATCATAGATCAACTAGGGCTAGAGAGCTATGATCTCTCTCAACCTGATAATATCACCCGGCTTTATCCGCCAGTGAATTTCAGTGCCCTAGGTGTGGGATATCACGTACATCCTTTTCTGATAGTAAATAACTTTTCGAATATCCGAGACATTCTAGATATCAAGGATAAATCAATCGGTGTGCTAGAAGACAGTTATTATTACCTTATGAAAATAGCAGCAGCATATCAACTAGATATTGGAAATTCATCGTTAAAAATAGAGCGGCATTTACATTTAGAAGATATGCTAGATAATTTCCGAACGGGTAAATATGATGGGATCTTTTTAGTAGTACATCCTAAAAATAAGCAATTATTAGAATTAACTCTAAATATGAAAGTTCGATTTATTCATATCCAGAAGCAACAATCTCTAGCGGATGCACGTAGCAACCTAGCAAATCTAATCCCAGAACAGCAAGGAACTAATAATAAGGCACCACCTCCGCCGCCAGATATGAATCGACAACAGATTTACAGTAAGACCTTAATGGATGATTTAGGTAGTACCGGCAATCCGAAGGAAAGTTTCAATTCGCTTATGAAGAAATATTTCCATCATCTAGAACCTTATACCGTTAATCTAAATAAATTTCATAAAAGTGGAAATATGTATTCGTATCTAGAGACTTATTCTACGCGGATGCTACTTTGTGTAAGAGATGATATTCCTAGCGAGCGCCAGACATACATTACTCGAAATTATATAGATAATCTAAACAAGGTCAGAGACCGGATAGACCGTGAGGAATTCGTGCCCCAGCTAGATAATTTTTCATCTTTGGAATTCCAGTATGAAGCATTGCTAGGATTCGATAAAGTCATACCATTAGCCCCCGGTGCTAGAGAAGTATATAAGGATGAAGGATTGATTTATTATGAAGATGATGCTAGATGTAAGATATGATTCTCATTATTTAATTGCCGGCTTAATTCTTTTGCCAGATAATGTTGTTTTACGAATATAACGTTTTGCTTGTTTGAATAATTGATCTATATTGTTTGTATTCTTTCTATCAATGATAATAAGCCAATTCTTGCCATCATTTGCCTCTAATAGTTTTTTATTACTTTTCAATAGTAATGCATTTTTCTTAGTGCAATATAGAACGGTTTCTCGAACAAATTCTAAATCAATCTTATATAATTCAGTACGATTTTTTGCTTGATATTTCTTCAAATTATCTTTCATACATTTTTCTATATCGTCAGCTTGGTCTGTTTTATAGGCAAATACAATAGGTAATTCACTAATTCTGGCTACTTTATATTGTTTCATTCGATTATTTAGTTCTGATGTTTTACCTATTTTGTATATTTCATCATCAACTTTAAGAACATAAATCATTGCTTGATTTTTATTATTTTCTATAAATTCTTGATTGGTAGTTTTAATTCCTAATTGACGTTCTAGAGACTCCACAATGTTATCTTTATATTTGATGATGAGTTTCTCTAGCTCAATATAGAACTTACGAACTAAAGCTGCTTTTTCACACTTGGAAATCATACATAGTAATTTGGCACAAGTGTATGTTAGCATAACAATTTTAATGTTATTGGTTCCAGTTCCTGGTAGCTTTTCTGTTGGCTTGGTTTCTATGTAATCTTGATTTTCAATAAAATTGGATTCTAGAAGTCGCTTGAGATTTTCTTTGCGTAAGTCAAGCCAGAATGCGATATCTTCTAAATTTATAGTAAAGTCATATTCATTTTGCCCTTCATCATAGAAGCTATAGAAATCATCTATAAACTTTGAGTCAATCAAAGAATGCCGTTTAAGAAAATCTGTAATTTTCATCTTTATATTAAACTCTGAAATTTATTTAGTCAGATTTAAGTAAATAAAATAATTTAAGAATTTTTACTTGATATTTTCAAAATGGTAAAATTAACTACTAAGAATTCCAGTATGAAGCGCTGCTAGGGTTCGATAAAGTCATACCATTAGCCCCCGGTGCTAGAGAAGTTTATAAGGATGAAGGACTGATTTATTATGAAGATGATGTAAGATGTCGCGTTTGAATTTTGTTTCTAGCTAGAATATAAATAGCATTTCAAAATCTAAAATGGTTGTAAAAACTAAACGCAAGTCGCAAGTCGCAAGACGCAAGTCGCAAGACGCAAGTCGCAAGTCGCAAGTCGCAAGTCGCAAGTCGCAAATATAAAACATTAAAAGGGGGTAGTAATCATATGCCACATGGACATCAAAAATTAAAAAGATTTCCAACAGGTAGTCATACACAACCAGTTGCACCTAAATTAAGTAGAACATTTTTTGGTAGTAGAAAATATAGACCTATTACCGTAGCTAATATTTCATCCCCTATTAATCGAATGTTAATTCAACCTCAATCTAGACAATTAAAATTAACAAACGGACAACAATTAGAAACAAGTACATCATATGTACCAGTTAGCAGAACAGAATATAATGGTTTTTCTCATTATATTGGAGGTCCTGCTACTAAAGAAGTTACAACAATTGAAGAAGTATAAAAAAATATATTGATTAAAAATTGAATTTATTTTGTCTAGCATAAACAGATATATATTTATAATCCAACATACATTATTCATATCCCCCAATTACAGCACTTCACAATCCCCATCCCCAATAATGGAATTAGATCTTGATTTCACATCCCAACAAGCCAAATATAAAACCGTGCGGGATATACTAACATCCCCTAGTAAGAAATTCATTGTGTTAGATGGCGTTATTTCTGCAGGTAAGACAACTCTTATCCGCCTGCTAGAAGAAAAGCTAAACCGCGAGGGTCCTCTCAAGGTTAAGGCGATTTACGAACCGGTTGATCTTTGGAACAGTACAGGTGCCTTGCAATATTTCTATGATGATGTACCTAACCGCGCATATGAATTTCAGACCTATACTTATATTACACGGATTGCGCGTGTTATCAATGAACTAGCTGCGACTCCTGATGCGGATGTCTATCTGCTAGAACGTAGTATTTGGACTGACCGTTATATCTTTATGGCCCTCTTAAAAACACATATTGGCGACTTGAAATGTCAAATGTACGACCAATGGTGTGATTTATGGGCGTATATTTTGCCAATGAGGGTTGATAAATGGGTATTCTTAGATACTTCGCTGGAGGAAAGTCTTAAGCGGATTAGGATACGCAATCGTGAAGCTGAAAGCGGGGTTTCGGAAGAATATCAAACTGCACTTTACAATAAGCACATAGAATTTTATAATGAACTTAAAAAACAGGGGCGTCCGGTGCTAGTTATATCACCGCAATTGATGGATGATAATTTTATAACTAATTCAAATACTTTATCTGCAATAGCTTCCAAGGTTATGGCTTTCTAGTTGTCTTATTAAATAATGAAAAACAGCAAAAACAATATTCTAAATAAAAAAATTGATTTTTTGTATTTTTAGTTAGACAATATTTACAAAAAAACATTTTGACAATGGCATCTCCAGGGACACCAAATCTGCCCAATCTACCAAATCTGCCCTGTCAGCTGAAGAGGTCTATTTCAATTCGTGAAGCAACAACAACTGACGGATTTACGGTGTTTGCAAATAAGCACGATACCTATCGTATTCAAGAAGGAACACTAAATGATGCAATTGAGAATAATTACATTGATGCACACGATGCCATGCTAGCTAGAACTGCGAAGGCTCGGCGTATTGCCAGAGAGATTTTGGCAAACCTGCAGCGCTCTCCTGATGTTCAGGATGAAACTAAGAAGCATGAGACTATTGATCGTGCCGAGTCTGCTGATGATGCCAACGAGGTTAAGGGTGCTGACAAAGATGCAGGCGATGAGTGCAAATCTGAAGATGCAGACAGCTCCACTGATGAAGACAAACAGTAGGTTAAATAATGTTCCTAGGTGTCTCTAGAGTGACTAGTCGAATACAATTGTAACTTCTTTTTTTTGTGGTTTTTTGCTTTTCTTAATAAAATCTTTCTCTTGTTTGGTAATGACGTGATATACTAGATATTTAGTTCCTTTGATGAATTTCTCCCGGCTTTGTAAATCGTGGTCATGCATCTTTAAAAATTGTCTCAAAATAGTAATCAATGCTTTATCATTTAGGGTACCCACATATTTATCCCGTTTACAGGGTATATAACATTCTTTAATTTCGTTTTCAAAAGCGCTAACTGCAACAAGAGTATTTAATTGTGCCATATCTAGCAAGGTAAATTCTGTGGTATTATCATTGATATCACGAATACCAAATTTGGGTAGCATTTTATTTATGAGTTCCAGAGACGGTCTATGTATAAATAATTGATTCAAAACCATATCTAGCAATCCCTGGCACTGCTACTTTAGAATTAGAAAAATGGAATGCTTTTTTTACCTAGAATATCACAAAGACTTCCTTCTAGATATTTTTGTTTTATGTGTTCTTGTTTTTAGTTTTCTAGAATGCTTTTTAGTTTGCTTGATATTAGTCCGTTTGGCAGATGTAGGTGGGAATGAAAGCACCAGATGACGGAATGTAGATTTGGAATTCTTAGAAAAAGTACCATTTTTTTGCGTATTTATGAAAAAAGGTATTCTAGCACGTTGTTTATAATCTACAATCTCTAGATTATAATTTCCTACATCGCCTAGAATATCATGAATTACTTTAATTAAGTGCTTATTGCTATTATGATGCTTCAAGACTAATTCATTATCAGATTTAGTCTTCAACCAAGATTTGGGATATAGATTATACGGAAGATGAAAAAATCCACCAGGTTTTAGATTATTTTTCACATCCTTATAAAAGCTGCGCATAAAATCAATATATTTATATTCTGAATCATCAGTAAACATACCATACACCGGGCAGTGTACACTAACGATAATATCATATTTACGAGGTAATTTATTCCATTCTCGGTATTGGGTTTCGTCTAGTTTGCATTCCCGTTTTTCAATATAATCAATATTAGCAATGCCAAATATCCGCTTTGCTTCTGCTAGTTCATCAGCATCATAAAGATTATAATATTTTGGATTCTTGGCGGTAATATCACCTGCTAGATAAGCGGGGTCGTGTGTATGTTTGCAATGACAAGCAACTAGAACATTCATTCCAAACTTTGAATAATTCTAATGTGAACAAATAAATTAGTTTATAAGCAAATTGTAAAATATTTATAATTATTAAAAAAATAAAATTAAAAAAATAAATATGGATTCAACAATAAACTTAAATATTGAATTTTGCGTACCAAATAGAGAAGCATTTGAAATTGCTAGGGCGATATTTGCAGATATACCTACGATCAAGGTTTCTAATACATCAATAACCGCAGCACAATATTCTACAATTATAAGTGCAGGTAATTCTTTTGGAGAAATGAATGGTGGTATTGATGGAATTATAAATACATTATTATCGGCATATACTCCATCTAGATACATTCAAGAAGATGTAAAATCTGTGATAAATAATAAATATATAGGAGAATTACCGGTTGGAACTAGCATCTTGGTAAAAACAAATCATCCGAGATATACATCATTGATATATACACCAACAATGCGAGTTGCCGAGAATGTATCAACTACATTAAATGCATACCTGGCATTTAGAAGTTCATTACTACTAATGATGCACGCACAAATAAAATATGCATCGGTGCCATTATTTTGCACAGGAGCCGGCGCTATGTCTATAATTAAATCTTGCAATCAAATGAAGGAAGCATATACATCTATAACTAAGAAAATATTAATAAATGGTGATTGGAATATATATCATTCACATCATAGAAAACTATTAAATATGTAAATACGTAAATACGTAAATATATAACTAAATAAAAGCATAAATTAAAAAACATCTAAAACAAAAATTATTGAAACCTAAACCTTGCCTAAACCTTGCCTAAACAGAAATCCAAAGTGTTCTTATGATTAACAACCGGTTTTGACCGTTTCAATTTCAGTTCATTATTAGCGGCCTGGATCCGGGTCTTATCAACTGGTATGAAGGTGTTATTGAGATTAGTTTTCTTATAAATCTCTTCCAACATAGGAATAATGGTATTGCACGGCGGGAATTCGACTCCATATGACTTATCATTAGTACCGGTAATATTACGGTATTCTTCTATTTCCAAAGTACCGCCAAACATCTTTAATCCCATTTTATCAAATGCGGGCACTATACTGGTATATTCCTTATATACTTTAAAATTTAGAAGATTTAACAATGCAACTTTCTCCCAGAGCGCATCATCATCCTGGTAGAAATGTAATATATATGATAAAACACAATTGGCCGAACAGAAATTGCCAAAAAGCTGAAATTTACCATTAGTGAATTTATAGGGAACACCCCACGGAGTATTTTTGAAAGAATGACAATCCCATAGACAAGGAATATCGGTTTTTTCAGGCCATTTATCACCATTCATACATCCACCTAAATGGGTTAATACATTGAATTTATCTGTATTGGTATAATACTTGTTATTGAGGATAATATCAATTTGTCGGGTATCTTTATCTCTTTCTTTTTCCATACTAAGTATGATTTCAGAACCATTTCTATGGCATTGACAATTTTGGCAGTTTAGGCATTTGTTAGAACCTAATGCTTTCATGTCAGGTGTAATATTATTATTGGGAATGGAACTAGAACCATCTAATGATGCAGTGTTACCTAAACCAATATCTTCATCTATATTCACATCCATATTATCATTTAAAAGCGAATAACCTATATTACCACCTTTTAGGTCTTCGGGATTGTAAGGTTTAGGTGTAGTAATAACAGGATTATATGGAAAGAGGTCCTTGCCTAGATTAAATTCTTCATTGAGTTTCAGGCAACTAAGCGGTAATTTAATAATAACATTATCATCTTTTTTATTATTGCGGGCATATTCATCAATGTCTGCGGTTTCATATTTAAACTTATCTTTCGGTTTACGACCACGACGTTTGGTTTTAATAGAACCATCATCATTATTATCATCATTAACTTCATTTACTTCTACAGTTTCTCCAAATTCAGTCCCTACCACTGGTTGATTTGGCATAGTAATATTGAGTTCTGGAATTACTTCTAGCTGGTATAAGTCTTCCAGTTCTGCTACCGGTTCTGCTTCCTGTTGCTTGTTTTTACGTCCACGTTTGCCAGCTTTTTTATTTACATTTTCACTTATATCTTCTTGAATTTGTTTTTCATTAGATAGTACTTGCTTATTAGATGCGCGTGCCATTCTTATTATTCTAGCTATTTAGCTGCCTAGCTGTTGGTGTAGTTAAAAATGCTAGAATCATTTTATGTTAAAAAATAAAAAACGAAATCAGATAACTTAAAGAGCACTAGCATTGGATGAATTGGTATCCAATAAAAGATGGTTAAAGCAACTAGGTTGATATATATTAGTCCCACCAACCAGTATTTGTGAATTAGATGCAACTAAACGTTTTGAAAAAGGTGCAGAGGCATTGCAAATATAACATTTTGCAAGCAATTTGGTAATTGAACTAGCATAAGGAATTAATTCTAATAAACGCGAATAATTTTGGAATGGTTTCTGTTGAAAATCACCATCTAAACCAAATATCCAAATGGTTAGTGCTTTTTTAATAGTTCTCCGTGAGTTCATTATATTTAAAACAGTTTCATAAAGATCTGTAAAAAACTGGGCTTCGTCGATAAGTAGATATTGCTTTTCAGTATAGCAATGGTTAGGTTCATTCATATCTAATTGACAAAGCTTATTCAGACTTTCGGAATCCATTTTGCAGCCATTATGACTACAAATTTTATTATTATCATAACGTGAATCACTAGAATGATTAACTAGCAATATTTCATCAATAGGTACCCCGTTTTGAACTAATTCATGCACCTTATTAATCAGGTGTGTTGTTTTACCGGCAAACATTGGCCCTACTACTAAATGTAATTCTATTACAGGATCGCCCATTTTTTGAACTTATTACCTTCTAAATGTTTATCGGTTGGCTTTTTAAAAGCCAAAAATATCTTTTATATTCAATTTTATTTTACTTTACTAGAAATACAAAATAAAAAAACTTGGAAAAAAC
>Ga0214921_10012092_pt1 | contig 10382 bp, 8 predicted proteins | sample LL1505_MetaG_FD_177992 | JGI IMG/M metagenome (GOLD analysis project Ga0214921, IMG submission 177992) | Freshwater microbial communities from Lake Lanier, Atlanta, Georgia, United States - LL-1505 | ecosystem: Environmental > Aquatic > Freshwater > Lake | place: USA: Georgia | collected 2015-05-28
CCATTTGGGTTAATAGCCATACTGCTCTAAGATTTAATTACCGACGCGGGGTGGAGCAGCTCGGTAGCTCGCTGGGCTCATAACCCAGAGGTCGTAGGTTCAAATCCTGCCCCCGCTACCAAATTTATTTAATACGTAAACTGTTTAAAACTACAAATAATGAAGACGCTGACATGGCAGCTGCTGCATACATCGGAGATAGATTTCCGCTAGCGGCAATTGGAATTCCAACTAAGTTATATAAAAATGCCCAGCCTAAGTTTGATTTAATAACCCTGACAGTCTTTTTAGAAATTGCTACTGCATCTAATGCTGCTAGCAGAGATGGTCTAATCAGCGTGATGTCAGCAGCAGCGATTGCAATGTCAGTTCCGGATCCAATTGCAATACTTAAATCGGCTTTTGCAATAGCAGCAGCATCATTTATGCCATCACCAATCATTAATACTTTTCCATTTTCTTGAAGTTTTGTTACAAATTCAAGCTTGTCTGAGGGAGAAGCTGATGCAAATATGTGATCAATTGGTATGCCAACTTCAGTGCCGATAGAGATAGCAGCAGATTCACTATCACCAGTAACTAACCAAGTATTGATGCTAGATGAATGCAATTCATCAATTGCAGCTTTAGCTTCAGGCTTTACCTGATCACCAACTTCAAAGACTCCATAAGCCAAGCCATCAATTGCTAAAACTGCAACTGAGTTTGCTCGCGAGGTAGCTGATTCAATAGCTTTATTTAATTCAGGTGAAAATTCAGTTGTGCTACGCGCGATTGAAAGTGGTGAGCCGATTAGAACAGCTTTAGCATCAGATGAGTTTAAGGATTGCACTCGAGCTGCAACGCCAGACCCAGGGGTATGTTCAAATTCAGTTGCAGTAAATGCAGTTACACCTTGTTTTGAAAGTGAATTAGCAATTGCAGAGGCGATTGGGTGTGAATCCATACTCTCAAGAGTTAATGCATAACTCATTAACTCAGAAGCAGCTATGGCGGTAGCGGGCGTGGATAGAGGGTTATTTATTAAAACCATCTGCTGTAAAACCATTTGTCCACTTGTTATCGTTCCAGTTTTATCAAAAACTACATCAGTTATACCAACAGCTTTTTCAATAGATCTAGGTGATCTAATTACTATGCCAGATTTTGCTGCTTTACCCGAGGCAACTAGTAGCGCAATTGGAGTTGCTAAGCCAAGTGCACATGGGCAGGCTATGACCAGTACTGAAACTGCGGCTGTAATTGAAAGAGTTATATCTGTTCCTGTTAGGTACCAAGTTAAAAAAGTAGCAATTGCAAGGATTAATACAACTGGAACAAAAACTCTGCTTATCCGATCTGCTAATTGCTGTACTGGCGCTTTTTCTATTTGAGCAGCTAAAACCATTCTAGTAATTCTTGCTAGTTCAGTATCAGATCCTATTCGCAGTGCCCTTACAACTAGATTTCCGTTGTTATTAATTGCTCCAGCAAAAACTAAGCTATTAACAGAAATTTCAACCGGTACTACCTCACCAGTCAGAAATGCGTTGTTAATTGTGCTAAACCCTGAGATAACTTGCCCATCAGTTGCAATAACCTCACCAGGTTTAACAATAAAAATATCACCAACTAATAATTGATCTATTGGAATTATTTCATTTCGATCAGATCTTTTAACTTCCACCTGAGCTGCTGCTAATTTAAACAGGTGTGATAGGGCTGATCCAGCTTTTCGCTTTGCACGGTACTCAAGATAACGACCTAACATTACAAAGAAAATAACTGCAGATGAAACCTCAACATAAATTAATGGCATCACTTGGCTATTGATTTGATATGTTGCTGCTGAGTAAATACTCCAACCAAGTGAAATTAATGATCCAAGAGATATAAGTGTGTCCATTGTTGGGTTTTTAAGATTTTTTATTGCAGCTCGATGAATAGGCCAGGCAAGAATGCTTACAACAGGAATCGATAGTCCGATTAGGAACCAGGTTGTAATCGGTGCTATCGGGTATCCAATAATGAGAGAAATTCCAAGATTATTTAATAAGTTATTCACGTGATCAAGTGAACTACTAAGTTGCTTATCTATTTGTTCATGCCAACTATGAAACATAGAAATTAAGATCACCGGGGCGGTTAAAAGTAGGGTTAGAAATACTCTAACTCCAAGGCGATTAGATTTTTCAAATGATTCACGCTCACCCTTAAATGCACTTGCCTTATATCCAGACTTACTTACTGCTGTTATTAAATCTTGTTCTGAGATGTTTATTGGCGCAATTACATGCGCTGATTCCATCGCAAGATTAACTACAGCTTTAACACCTGGTACTTTATTTAAGGCGCCTTCAATAGTGCTAACACATGAAGAACAAGTCATACCAGTTAGATGTAGATCTATCTGCCGACTTTTAACCTCATTTTGGGCGATTACCGAACTCATAGTGGTCAGATTACTCTTCTTTTCTTATTCAACTGATAACACTCTGCGCAGGCTTTCAAGCCTTGCCAAATTTTGGTTTGTGAAGCCTGGCCAATCATTTAATGCACAAGTTGCTTCATTGTGTGAGCAGTTTTTTGGGCAGTGTGAAATTGCATTAGTAAATTCAGGAAATGCTGAAATAACTCTTGAGGGCTGAATATGAGCAATTCCAAATGATCTAACTCCAGGAGTATCAATAATCCAACCAAAATCTTCACCATCAAATGAAGAAGAAAGTGGAAGTGCAATTGCACTCGAAGAAGTATGGCGACCCCTACCAGTTACCTCATTAACATCACCAGTAGCACGATGCTTAGAATCATCACCAACAGCAACTGATTTGTTTTTCGAACTTTCCAATAGGTTGTTAACTAGCGTGGATTTACCAACACCTGAGTGACCAATTAGAACTGTAATTTTGTTGGCTAAAGTTTTCTGTAATTTTCCTAAATCTGATGATTTATCAATCTTAAAAACCTTGATTTCAAGATCTTTGTAAGTTTCTAAAAATTCATCGCCATTAGCAATATCCTGTTTAGTCATAATTATGATTGGCTCAATCCCTTGGTCATATGCAACTACTAAGGCTCGATCGACAAAACCTTCCCGCGGTTCTGGATTAGTTGTAGCAATTACAATTGCTATCTGGTCGACATTTGCCACGATTACTCTTTCATCATTTGCATGATCATCTATGGTTCTTGTAAGTGAATTTTTTCTTGCTAAAACTGACACCACTCGGGCGAGTGAGCCTTCTGTACCTGATATATCTCCGACCACTGAAACCAAATCACCAACCACTACTGATTTTTTCCCAAGTTCACGAGCCTTCATAGCAGTAATAATTGTTTTATTAGCACCAGCTTCAATTAAACATTGAACACGACCTCTATCAACTTCAATTATGGTTGCACTTTGAGCCTTTGAGTAATCCGGACGGTCTTTAGTTCTTGGCCTTGTCTTATTGCTTGAGCCGAACTGTCGTGATTTATTGATTCGAACATCATCTTCATCCCAATTTTTCTTTTGCCTAACCATTAAGCATTTCCTGCCACATACCAGGAAAATCAGGCAGTGTTTTCTTAGTTGTTTCGATATTTTCTACAACTACACCTTCAACAGCTAATCCGATTATTGCGCCAGCTGTCGCCATTCGATGGTCCTCATAGCTTTTAAAAATTTGTGATGATTTAAGTATGGCCGGCTTAATTAGTAACTCACCTGGACCTTCAGTTACAGAGCCACCAAGATTATTTATTTCAGTAGCAAGTGCGCTGAGTCGATCTGTTTCATGTAGTCGTAGGTGAGCGATACCTCTAAGCGTAGAAGGAGTATCTGCTAAGCAAGCTAGTGCTGCTATTGATGGTGTTAACTCACCAACATCATGAAGATCTATATCTATGCCGACTACATTTCCGGTTCCACTAATTTTTAAACCTGAATTAGTTTGTTCAATTTTTGCTCCCATTTTTTTAAATATATCTCGAAGTTGATCACCAGGTTGTGTTGTTAATTTTGGCCAATCTGCTATTTCAATACTTCCACCACAAATCATTGCAGCTGCCATAAAGGGCGCTGCATTTGATAAATCAGGTTCAATTACCAAGTCCTGGCCAATTAATTCACCGGATTTAACAATCCAACTATTTTTATTTACTTCAACCTGTCCACCAAATGCTCGTATCATCTGAATAGTCATTTCAATATGTGGCATCGATGGTAGTGATGCACCGGTGTGTTTAACAGTTATTCCTTGCTCTGTTGCTGGCCCAAGTAGAAGTAAGGCTGAAACAAATTGACTAGATGCACTTGCATCTATTTCAACTAATCCGCCTTTTACTCCACCAGACCCATTAATTGTTATTGGTAAGCGATACTTATTATTGTGCTCAATTGAAACTCCTAATTGCTCAAGCGCGCTTATCACTGGCGCAAGTGGTCGCTCATGGGATCTGGTGTCACCGTCAAAATGAATTAATCCATTTGCAAGGCAAGCAATTGGTGGCAGAAAACGCATTACAGTTCCTGCATTACCAACCTCGATTTGGGTAGGTCCAGTTAGTTTTTTCGGTGTAATTTGATAATCAAACCCATCATCAGTTTTTATTTCATCGATCTCACAACCTAGCGCGCGCAATCCTTTAACCATTAGATCGGTATCTCGAGAAGAAAGTGGCTTGCGTAACCTTGATGGAGTTTTAGCAATTGCAGCAAGAATCAGAGCTCTATTTGTTACTGACTTAGATCCTGGAATAACCACCCTAGAATTAATTGGGTTCGGCGCAGATGAAGTTAACTTACTTCGAAATGGCGCATTCCAATTAGTCATATGTCCCAGTCTACCTTCCACCTACTTAAGCAGATCAGGCTTTTAAGCGGGGTAAGCCGCTGATTGGCGGGAATAAATTGGGTAGGCAGCAGGTTTTATATCTATGCATGCGCTGCGTTCTAGTGTTAGCCAAAATAAAAAATATGATCCCATGCCCAAAACGTCATTCGAGGTAGCCTTGTCCCAAATGAGTAATGAAGATTTATTACCGGCGGTAGTTAACCGAGAGAAAGAAACCTTAGCCCAGCGCAAGGCGAGGTTTGAAAAAGATGCTCTAGTTTTCACTTCACAACTTTATGGAGCTGCACTTCGCTATACAAAGAATTCTCATGATGCTCAAGATTTAGTTCAAGATACATATGCAAAAGCTTTTACAAGTTTTCATCAATTTGAGCCGGGTACAAATTTAAAAGCATGGCTCTATCGTATCCTTACGACAACATTTATAAATAATTATCGTAAAGATCAGCGAAGGCCACAAATTTCCAATGGTGAGATAGAAGATTGGCAAATTGCAAAGGCTTCATCACACACAAGCGATCAAGGAAAATCTGCAGAAGATGAAGTACTTGAAAACATCGCAGATAAAGATATTAAAGATGCGTTAGCTCAAATGCCAGAAGAATTTCGAATGGCTGTTTATTTATCTGACGTTGAAGGATTTGCGTATAAAGAGGTTGCAGAAATTATGGGTGTTCCAACTGGAACAGTTATGTCTCGATTACATCGTGGTCGAAAATTATTAAGAGCTTCACTTGCGCAGTACGCCAAAGACCGTGGGTATGGTAAAGATAAAGTAGGTGATCAAAAGTGAACTTTAATCAAAGCGATTTAATTCCTTGTGAGCAAGTTTTACCAAATATCGTGCTTTATATTGATCATGAAATCTTTGACACTCAAGAATTAAGTGCCGTTGAAATTCATTTTGGTCAATGCCCATCATGTCGGACTTATATGGAACGCGAAAATGCCACACTTACTTTAATGAAGAATCTTTTGTGTAATTCTCTTATTGAATCAGCTCCAGAGGAGTTATGTAATCGGATTAATCAGCAGACTCAGGATCTTTATAACCAAATGATGCAGGAAGGTGGTTCCCAGGAAGTCACAGAAATTACCTATACCCAAACAACTTATACGGAAATCAGCGCAGAAGGTACGACACAAATCGAAATAACTAGCGAAATCCGCAGGCAGTTCCCGCTGGAGTAATTACTTAATCACTAGCCTTGTGATTATGAAAGCTGAACAAGTCATTGGTGTAATTGGTATGGCAACTATGACTATTCGTCCTGGCGACACATCAGTTGCGCAAGGAGTAAATGATTTACCAGTTGTTGGTTCAAATCAATTGTTATCTGTAATGGAGAGCGCATGTAGTACTGCAATAATTGAGTTTTTAGATTTTGGTGAGACCACTATTACTACCAGTTCGCAAGTAGATATATCCGGTGCTGCTGGAGTAGGAATTGAAATACATGCAACTGCCAGGTGCCTAGGACTTGATGAAAATATTCTTAAATTTGAGGTTGAAGTCCATCAAGTTGCCAGATTAATTGCAACCGGCCTAATAACTCGTAAATTTGTTGAACGAGTTTCATTTATGGCAAGAGTTGCCGCTGAAACTATGATGGCTGAAAAAGGAGTATCCGTTAGTGAAAAAAAAGTAGCTAGCAGCTTAAATTTCTAAGCCACTAGCCACTTATAAACTATTACTTTTTAGTTGCCCAAAATATTTCAGAAATTTCATCAATTTTCTTAATCAATTTATCTGCAACCGCAACATCATTCGTGCCCTTACTGCCGCCAGCACCAGCAAGTTTGGTTGCCTCATTAAATAAAGTATGAAGCTGTGGATATGCCTCAAAATGATTTGGCTTGAAGTAATCTGTCCATAAAACCCATAAATGGTGCTTAACTAACTCAGATCGCACTTCTTTAATTGCAACTGCACGTGATTTGAAATCAGCATCACTGCTACTTGCGTATTTCTCCATACAAGCCTTAACAGATTGCGCCTCAATCTTTGCTTGAGCTGGGTCATAAACGCCACAAGGTAGATCGCAGTGGGCGTAAACACTCTCTTTTGGAGTAATGAACTTAAGTAATGAATCGAGCATTTTCTCTCCTTGGTTTAAAATAATTTATTTATTAGTGGGAGAATACTCTTCATGATCGGGTTTAGCACAGTAGTAGTTTCGGGAAATTCAATGTCGCCTGCCTATAACCAGGGAGATTTCTTGCTTATTCGTTCATTAAGTGGTCAACGGCACACCTTATTGATTGGCCAGGTTTACCTAATACAGGACCCCAATCGAGAAGGTGTTAAGTTGCTAAAGCGTTTGAAAGAAACTCGAATGGAACACGGTATTACTAGATACTGGGTTGAAGGCGATAGCAAAGAAAGTAATGATTCAAGAAGCTGGGGATGGCTAGAAGGGGATAAGTTTGTTGGCAAGGTTTTACTTAGATACCGAAAAGGATAATTAGCGAGTAAACGCCTCTGTCATTAATGCTTTTTCTTCCTCTTCATGCAGATGGTGATTACCAGTTGCCGGACTTGCAGTAGCCCGTCTTGAAACTCTGCGAATACTTCTACCAGATAATTCTTCATGAGCAACAAAAGCTTCAGATGCTGTAAGAGCAATGTATGGCCATGGACCTTGGTTAGCTGGTTCATCTTGAACCCAGAGTAATGTTGCTTTTGGATGCTTCTTTGCTTCAGCAATCATCTCCTCGATTGGAAGAGGATATAACTGCTCAACTCTTGCGATCGCAGTTGAGTGCTCACCTAATTTTTCTCGCTCTGCAATTAAATCATAATAAACTTTTCCAGAGGTAAAAATTAAACGTGTGGTATTAACAACTTTGTCATCGGGTATAAATGATTTAAATGTTCCAGTTGTGAAATCTTTTAGCCCACTTGCAGCAGCCTTTAACCTAAGCATCGACTTCGGTTCAAAAACAATTAATGGTCGACGAGCAGGATTTTTCATATGCCAGCGAAGTAGGTGGAAATAAGAAGCTGGCGTAGATGGTTGAGCAACTGTCATATTTTGTTCAGCACATAGTGCTAAAAATCTTTCTATGCGCCCAGATGAATGATCAGGCCCTTGTCCTTCATAACCGTGTGGCAGTAGCAGAACTACTGATGAACGCTCACCCCATTTTTGAAGTGCAGATGAAATAAATTCATCTATAACTGTCTGAGCACCATTAGCAAAGTCACCAAATTGTGCTTCCCAAATTACTAAGGCGTTATCACGCTCAACTGAGTAACCATATTCAAAGCCCATTACCGCGTACTCAGAAAGTAATGAATCATAGATATGAAATTGATTTGGATCTTTAACTAGTGAGCGAAGTGGAAAGAACTCTTTACCGTTTTCTTTATCAACAATTACAGCATGACGGTTGCTAAATGTGCCACGGCGAACATCTTGTCCACTCATTCGAATTGGATGACCTTCTAGCAATAGTGAACCAAATGCAAACATCTCTCCAGTTGCCCAATCAACCGTAGATTCATCTAACATCTCAACACGCTTAAGTAATTGAGGTAATAATTTTGGATGTACCGTGAACTCAGCTGGCATTGATGATTGTGTTAAAGCAATTTTACGAAGATGATCCTCAGCTACTGATGTATTAACTGTCGCTGGTGCTGGCACCACTGGTGGGCGCCAACTTGGATCACTTTCTGGTTCAGTATTATGAACAGAGGTAAATACTCCTTCTAATTGTTGTTGATAATCGCGCAATACTTCTTCAGCTTCTTCAACAGTAATATCTCCACGTCCAATTAGTGCCTCGGTATATAACTTTCGAGTTGACCTCTTAGCATCAATTAATTTATACATAAGTGGCTGAGTAAAGCTTGGCTCATCGCCTTCATTATGACCACGGCGACGGTAGCAAATCATGTCTATCACTACATCTTTATTAAATGTCTGACGGTATTCAAATGCGATTCTAGCAACCCGTACGCAAGCCTCAGGATCGTCACCGTTAACATGAAATACAGGAGACTGAATCATCTTCGCAATATCAGTTGAATATGTTGAAGATCTTGCTGCACTAGGTGAAGTTGTAAATCCAACCTGATTGTTAACAATAATATGAATAGTTCCACCAGTTCTATAACCTTTAAGAAGTGATAGTGAAAGTGTTTCAGAAACAACTCCTTGACCGGCAAATGCTGCATCACCATGTAGAAGTATTGGCATTACTGGGTAGGTGGTTTGCTCATCAATAGTGGTATCACCAGCAGCTACTCTTAATTTATCTTGCTTAGCTCTAACAATTCCTTCTAGTACTGGATTAACCGCTTCTAAATGCGATGGGTTAGCAGCTAAATAAATCTTAGTTTTAGCACCTGACTCTGATACAAAAGTTCCCTTTGTTCCCAAATGGTATTTAACATCTCCTGAACCATGAACTTCGTTATCATGGTAATTTCCTTCAAACTCTTGGAATATTTGCCCATAAGATTTACCTGCAATATTTGCTAATATATTTAATCGGCCTCTGTGCGGCATACCAACACAAACCTCATCTAAGCCAGCATCAGCAGCTGCTGAAATCATTGCATCTAATACTGGGATTACAGACTCACCACCTTCTAAAGAGAATCTCTTCTGGCCAACATATTTTGTCTGCAAAAATGTTTCAAAAGCCTCGGCACTGTTTAACTTACGTAGAATCCTTAACTGTTCATCACGGGGAGTCCTTGGTGCACCAACTTCCATTCGCTCCTGCATCCATTTGCGCTCATCTGGATTTGCAATATACATATATTCCACACCAATTGTGCGACAGTATGAATCACGGAGCACACCTAAAATTCTGCGCAGCTTCATAAAGGACTTTCCACCAAAGCCACCAGTTGCAAACTCACGATCTAAATCCCAGAGCGATAATCCATGGGAAACAACATCTAAATCAGGGTGCGACCTTTGAACATAAGATAATGGCTCAACATCCGCCATTAAATGCCCTGTTGTGCGGTAAGCATCAATTAATTTTTGAACCCGAGCAGTCTTACTAACATCATCATCTTTATCAAACTGTATGTCAACAACCCAACGGATTGGAACATAAGGAATTCGAAGTGCTTCAAAAATTTCATCGTAGAAGTTTTCTTCACCAAGTAAAATTTCATGAATCCTGCGCAGAAATTCACCAGATTGAGCGCCCTGAATAATTCTATGATCGTAAGTACTAGTAATTGTTACAACCTTACTAATTGCTAGATCAGCAAGAGCTTGTTCATTTGCGCCATGAAACTCTGCTGGGTAATCAAGTGATCCCACTCCAAGTATTAAACCTTGGCCTTGCACCAGCCTTGGCACGGAGTGAACAGTTCCGATAGTTCCAGGATTTGTGAGCGAGATTGTTGTACCAGCAAAATCTTCAACAGTTAGTGAACCTGCTCTAGCCTTGCGCACAATATCTTCATATGCTGACCAAAATTGGGCAAAATCTAGACCCTCACAACCTTTAATCGATGGAACTAATAATTGGCGGGAGCCATCTGGTTTTGCTAAATCTATTGCAATACCCAAATTAATATGTTCTGGATGA
>Ga0214921_10012093_pt1 | contig 10382 bp, 9 predicted proteins | sample LL1505_MetaG_FD_177992 | JGI IMG/M metagenome (GOLD analysis project Ga0214921, IMG submission 177992) | Freshwater microbial communities from Lake Lanier, Atlanta, Georgia, United States - LL-1505 | ecosystem: Environmental > Aquatic > Freshwater > Lake | place: USA: Georgia | collected 2015-05-28
CGCAGAACCACAACTATAGGTCTTTCTTCAACAAACGAACTCGGTGGAAAAATAACATTTAGTTAGATTTATTTTACAGCTATAATGTAAAATGAATTGCTCGTTTCGATTATTTAAATATGACCATCAATTATGCAATGACGCAATAAGTAAATTACATGGTTCCGGAAGTGCTGTACCAAAAAAAATAACTGGAAAATATATTTACACGCTTGATGCTATCGCGGCTGCAAATAATCGTATATATGGAAATAAAATATTAATTCTTGCGGATTATGGTTCTCAAAATGATGTTGAAACATTATTCAGCCAAGTTAGCACAGATTTGCGATATGGTGTCGGACTACCACAACAGGAAACGGTTAAGATAAATGTCGCAGGGGCTGAGGTGGAATATACTCAAAACAAAGTAGACGCAGACGGTAACATAGTTTATATGAATAGTATTTTTAAAGATTTTCGAGAAAACGTTGGATATGATACGACGTTGATTAATCTTAAAAAATACGTAGATTCTGAAAGTGCTGCCAAAAGCGCTGGCGCGAAGAATATAAACGAAGACGTTAATGGTCAAATTGTAATAAAATATATTTCTGCATTAGTAAAAAATGTAAATGCAGACCCCACCGGATACTCGTATTACGATGGTTCCGATTTGACTGTAGATAATTATACTCTACTAATTATGTTCACTAAATTGTTGCCTTTTCATGATATTACCGATAATTATAACAATGATAAATACCGACCTTACTACGACCATGTTGTTGACGTGAACGAGTATTCTCCACAATTAGGTTTGAATATCAAAAATTTTATTGATGCGGGGGGAAATGTAATATTGGGAAATAACGTATGGCAAAAATTAACTAGCAATAGCGGCATACCTAATTTTGGATACAACGGAATACCGTTTTATTATAATAATAACTATCAATCCGCCGAAACAACTTATGCGGTAAACAAAATTAATTTGTTGTTTCCAAGTCATCCTATATTAAAAACCTGCGGACCAAATTTATTACTAGAAAAACCAAGCGATATAAACCCATCTGTTGTAAAAAATATTATAGTTAATGCCGACGCTTCTGTTTTGGCAACCATAGCGGACCCGGTTTTGGCAGGACAACCTTTTTTGGCGATAAATATAAATGCGAATGGAGGACGAGCTGTTGCGATAAACTCTTATCTAGGAATTGTTTCTACGAATAATCGTGGTGGAAACCGCGAGTTTGCAAAAATCATATTCAACGCCATTTATTGGTGTTTCAAAATAAACAACTAGACGGTTTTACGCCGTTTTCACTGTTTATCTTCTAATTTTTTTAGTCTTTCGTCTACAATTTGCAGAACATTATAAATTACTTCTAAATGAGTAACAATTTCTTGGTCATAATATCTTGCTAACGGCGCCGATTTAGAATATTTATTATTATCAATCGCAGTTTTCTTTTCGGTTAATATACCATTCAAAACTGAAAAATTATGGTCTATGGATGTTTTTTTAATGGTTTCATCTTTTTGTTGTTTTTCCAATTCATATATTCTAGATTGTAATTTTTGTATTTCTTCAGTAACTGACGTCATGGTAAAAAATAAGTATTATTTATTCTATTATTTATATTTCAATTTTATTTCTTCAAGGGTCTAAACAAATACAAACCCGTCCTCTAGTAGAAGCGTTTTTAATTTATCTATATCGGGTAGTTTCACCTTCTCTTCGACAGTTATGTCATCCTTGTTTTCTAAAACAAACATACTTCTGGTAATTAAAAGACGAGTTATGTCTTTTATGTACTTCGTATATTTTACAAGCCAATCATAGAAATGAATGGACTGCCAATTCGCACCCTTTTTATATTCATTATACCATTTCATAGTCTCTATTAAATTCGTCTCATTTCGAGTATTATAGTCCGTACCAGATAAAACCAATATGTCACTTAGATTTTCCTGCGATAATTTTATATCGTTCAATATACTTTCTGTATCATAAAGTATAACTGTATGGTTAAGAATACTTAGATGCCGCAATACTCGCGCGCATCCATAAACAAACATATCCATATCGTCGCTTAAACATGCCCAAGCTAACCCCGATTTCACAAACCTACAACACATAACGTCGGCCTCTCCCGGCGCATCATAATAGCAAACTCCATAGGCGTCCATTAAATTTTTCATTTTTAGTATGTCTGCCTCCTTTATGCGTATAAACTGTTTCTTTAATGCTTCCATATTTAATAACATTGCATTTCGTTTTTCTTCGTCCATTTCATCGGATTCTAAAATACGTTTGATGTCAATATATTTTTGTTGGGCCTCCTTCTTATCGTTTCTTCGTTGTAACAACAATTCTTTTTTCTCATCTGGCGGCTTACCATCGAAAATAAATATAGGCTCTATTTTATACTTTTTAAATATAGATATCATAAGATACATATTTTCAGCAATAGCGTTCTCGGCAGCAAATTTGTATAAATAAATACTAGTGTCTATGACAACGCTTTTCCCGGAAAGACTCTGTAAATGAGTTTTATAAATAGAACGTTTATTACATCTCTCCAAAAAGAATCTATTTAATAGCTTAATCCCCATGATTGTTTTATTTGGTGCTGATTATTCATGATTCGGCGCGGCTATCAATTTTTCGGATGATTTCTGTCCATAAAAATATAAACATAATATAAACATGAAACAAATTACTTATACTATTTTGGAACATTTAAAGGGCTTTCCAAGAATACCTCATTACAAACTATCTCAACCATCGGCCACCTTCTTACATAAACTATTTTCATTATTTGTGGAAGGAAACAACGCCTTTTCTGCAGCAGTAATAAATAAAAAGGTCAGTACAAATGTAAACGCAAAATCAGATACTTATATTCCTATAGAAATAAGGGAGTCTATAGATAAGAGTAAAAAAACACGAACAGACGTTACGTTTTCTATCCGGGGAAGAAATTTCTCATTATCTATGTACCATTTTCAAACGATTTCGGCAGCACTTTTGAATAAACACATAAATCGTATTTATATTTGGTTATATGCAGCTATTGATTTTGCACCAACCAAATGTTCTCAAAACATGCATATTAATATTTATTTCACGGATAAAACCAAAAATTTGCCTGTCGCCCACGGACCTCTAAAATCAAATCATGCGAATACTGCATTTACTACATCTTGTAATATTGAGACCGAAATAAATATATTTAGAGAAGAAGAATGGTTTAAGGTATTGATACACGAGACGTTTCATTGTTTAGGTCTAGATTTCTCAGAAATGGATAAGACGCGTTCGAATGCGCTCATATTAAAATTGTTTCTCGTAAAATCAGACGTACGGTTATTTGAAACCTATTGCGAAACATGGGCGGAAACAATAAACGTAATGTTTATTAGTTTTTTTAGCACGCGCAACAATAATATCGAAAAAATGCTTCAGAAGACAGAAGCCATGTTATATTACGAACGATTGTTCTCATTAGTGCAATGCGCAAAAGTTCTTCGCCATTTCGGATTAACGTACGAAGGAATACAAACAAAATCAAAACAGAACGAAAACTACAAAGAAGAAACACAAATTTTATCTTATTATGTTTTAAAATCCATATATATGTTTTATCATAATGATTTCATAGAATGGTGTTTACTGCATAACGGTAGCACGTTGAATTTCAAAAAAACGGGCGAAAACATAGACAAATATGCCGCATTTGTGAAAGACCATTATCGCAACCAACAATTTTTAGACGCTATTCGGACCATACCTATTAAAAAAACGCTTTCGAATACACTTCGCATGACCGTTTTCGAATTAGTATAAATTTCACAATAATTTTAAAAAGTTATTGTAAAATGAGCACAATTCTATTAGTGATTACATCCTTTTTGATGGGCGTGCCTGTGATTCAAAACATTATTGTCCAAGAAGATAAAATTATGTTTTCTGCTGACTGCATGCTTTTATTCACCTTTTTCATATCCATTCTTTTTTGGGCAAGACCGGTAAAAAACTGCACGCTACATAAATTTGACTGTGTTTTTGCAAAAGTGTCTATTTGTATTGCTAGTCTGTTGATTCTTTTATATATGAACAACACTTATTGTGACAAATTAATTTACTTACTATGTTTTTTCATGATGCACGCTGTTTTCTCCTTAAGTAGTTCATGTTCTCGTCGCAATTGGTGTTCTACAAACCACGTTATTAATCACGTTATATTTCATTTAATAATTGTGATTACATTACACCATTTTTTAGGATGATTCGACTGCATGAGGGGACAAAATCTTACCTCTCAATTTCATTAATGCATCATCTGTAATCGGTCGTCCACTCCTGATAAAATGAACCAATTTCGCTTTTTTGGTTTCCGCCAGTATTTTTTTTAGGTCGGCGTTCTGCATAAATTTTGCTTCTAATGCACGACTACGCTCTTCTACGTTCCTCATAATTAAATCGGTTTCTACAAAATCCGCGTCAAATTTAACGTTTTTGGGTCGTAGTATCCTATCCTTCAATTTACCACTTTTGCTTCCCGCTGCACGCGCTAAAATAACGTCTTTTGAAATATCAGAACCGCTGTCTAATGAAAATTGTGTATAAAAATCCGGGTAACCCTTTTTGAATTGTGCTGCCTGATAGTAATGCTCCACCGACGACCAGCGATGATTATCCAATTGGAAAGGCGCTATCCAACTATCGTCTAATTTTCTGCGCCAATCTTTACATGAAGGGTCTTTGTTCAAAAAATTAAATTCGGTCATTCTAGTGTCTACTATCTTTTCTCCGGAACCTTTACCAGCTTTCGCGTGTCCGGCTGATTTAGAATAAAACATAAACATTACTTCTGGTTCGTATAAATCGTCTACCAAATATTCTTCATCATCTTCGGTGGGCGCACCTTCATCCGGCGAAAGACCTATACGGGTTTTCAAATTACGGAAATCTTGTATTAAATAATAAGGACCTGCGTTTTTTTCAATGCATTTATTGATAACCAAAACCTTTATATCATAAGGAATTTCGCTAAATTTAAATATTCTCTTATGCTTATAAGATATTAACTGATAATGGTTACCCAAATAGCATGTCATAATATAAAAATCGGGTTTAAAATTACCTTGCTGTTCCAAATGACTATCGTTAAGCTGTCCACACTGTAAGACGGAATCCAAATCTCCGTGTTCAAATGCCTCTTTCGACAAAATCACCACCTTAATATTCAGCAATTTTTCTAGGGTCGAAATGGCCCACGTATCTGCCCAATAACTCGATGTTTTAATAAACTCTTTGAATTTATCAAACGTATCTATCGTGACCATATGTTTAAATTCGCCCATTAATTCTTCTGTGTCCTCTTTTTCTAATTTTATACGCTGAAATCGTTTGTTTATTTCTTTTACTTCGGCTATTATTTTCGCGGACTCGGATTTGTCTTTTGATGATTCGCTGCGTTTTTTCATTTCAGCAATGGTCTTTTTTATGTCTTTCATCTCCTTTATTTTTAATTGTATTTCTGTAAAATAGTTCACATATAAAGTTCTATATTGCATATATATTTCATCCGTAGCCTGGTGTGCCAAAATATCTCTTAACTTTTGCACGGTTGTTTGGTGACCGATTTGATGAAACGCGTCTCTTATCACTGCGAAAAAACAATCTCCGCCTCCTTCGTTATCTATAATATTATAATTGTTATTTCTCATAAAACGCTCGAGCCAATTGTTTTTGGAAGACTCATTATATTGCTTTTTTAGAGTTTCTGACGTCTCTTCATTCTCTTCGACCAAATTTATGGGGATTTTTTGCGTTTTATCTATGGTAAACACGCCTTTTGAAATAGGGTCTTTCGACACTTCTTTGGATAAATTCTGCTTCGGTAATCTTAATCTCATTACATCCATTTCATCGACGTCTTCAACTTCTTCGACTTCTTCGACTTCATCCTCAATTAATGGTTCCTCTTTTTCCACTTTCTTGGTCTGACCATGCAGAAACTTTTTTACATAAGCCTCATTTACAAATTCAAACAATAAAATGTTTCCTTTGTCCAGCATAACATCGTTATCTTCATCTAAAATATTGATAAATTGGTTGCTTTCTATTTCAAATAGGCCTATCCTACATTTGGGCTTATCGTCTACCACTAAATAAATAGGAAAATACACGATTTCGTGTTTCGAATAGGTATATTTCTCTTTACCTAAAGCGATATGAATCATAAGTCCGGGCAACATTTCGTATTCGTACAAAGTCGATTCCACACCCACATCCTCGTCATCGATTTTCTTTACTTCATCATAATTTATATCAGATGGTCTTAGTCCAGATTTTACCATTTATGAATAACTATATACATATTGTTTTATTTTGTTTTTAGTGCATCCAATATATCCATGTATTTAAATACGGCTCTACTAGATAAACTTTTCTTTTCCTTAGATTTCATTTTTGCTATAGTCTCTATATTTTCTATAACCAATGCCCACTGCGCCTCGTTTTTCAAATGATTATTCAGTAATGTAATAAACAAATACAGATTCTCTGTTATTTCTTCTACTTCATTTGTCTTGTTTTCCGAGTCAATATATTCGTTAATATGTTTTAATAGATACATTACAATTTCTACTGTTATGTCGTTTTTGATAAAACCTATCATATTTAAATTCGATAAATACGTCGATATGGCCTTCCGCCTATCGTTTGATTTATTGTTTTCGCAGTATTTATCATAATCAGAATTGGGGTCGGCGTAGTTTATGCTCGAAATACTTTGTTTATATGAAGTTAAAAATGCGTCAAAATTTTCCCACAATTTCGGAAACCGTTCTGATAATTCTTTAAACAAATTTGCATAAATCAATGAATTAAATTTATTATTACCAGCAACATCAAATAGCGCATTAGCAACTTTATGTAGTTCATCTTCGTTTTCTTCGAACAAATCTTCTATGTGTTTTGTAATACCTTCCTTCTGACTATCATAGTTTTTACCAGAAATTTTATTCAAACACGCTCGAATATCATTTAATATCTTATCCGCGCCCTCTTTCTTATCCATAACTGTGCTTTTAAACGATTTGAGTGCATTCCAATCCTCGGCGCTTTCATTTCTCCTATTTTTTATCTTTTTTCCGCCAAAGTGAAACCCGCGTTTTAATTTGTCATCGGCTGGCGCCGGCGCCGGCGCAAACGTGTCTATCTCTTTTTTTAGTTCAGTAATAAGCGCAAGAGTAGATTCTGGTAATTGATATGAAAATCCTTCGAATATAATCTGATTATAGTCTTCTAAGTTATAAATTTTCATAAAGTATTAGTGCAAAAACATTTATACCATTTCGATAATTTAATATTTATAAATACAATATAAATGTTTTTTTATAAACTTTATATGCAGACCGAAGATGAATCTAAGACATGGGACGATTTTGACATGAAAACCGATTTGCTAAGAGGCGTATTTACTTACGGGTTTGAGCACCCCAGCGCGATTCAAAAAAAGACTTTTCCTCATATAAAAGCCGGTAAAGATATTATTGCTCAAGCACAATCCGGTTCAGGAAAAACGGGCGCCTTTACAATTGGGCTACTTGAACGCATTGATGTAACTGAGAAAAACCTACAAGGATTGGTTATTGCGCCCACGCATGAATTAGCGAATCAAATATCAAATGTCATCTGTTCGATTGGTTCGATTATGAAAGGGCTCACCGTAAAAACAATAGTTGGAGGAACCTCCATACAAGAGAGCGCCGCTGAACTAAAAGCCGATTGTCCGCATATTATTGTCGGATGCGCTGGCCGAATTTTTGATATGGTAAAGCGGCGATACATCAATCTTTCCTCTGTAAAATTATTTGTGCTCGACGAAGCCGATGAAATGCTTTCGCGCGGATTTAAAGACCAAATCTATAATATCTTCCAGTGTTTTGGTAAAGACATACAAGTGGCTTTATTCAGCGCAACCATTCCGCCCGAGATTTTATTACTTACGGAAAAGTTTATGCGCGACCCCGTGAAAATAACCGTAAAAGCCGAGGATTTAACACTGGAGTGCATAGAACAGTTTTTTCTAGCCATCTATGATGATTTCGCCAAATTTGATATGCTGAAGCGTCTATTTTCTATAATCAGCATTAATCAGTGTATCATTTATTGTAATAGCGTAAAACGCGTTACTGATTTATATGGTGCAATGACGGCCGACGGATTTTCGGTATGTCAAATCCATAGTTCTATGGATAAAGCAGAGCGTGAAAAAACCTTCAAGGCGTTTCGGGGGGGTAACTATCGAGTTCTAATTTCGTCAAATGTTACAGCGCGTGGTATTGATATTCAACAGGTCAGTACGGTTATAAATTTTGATATTCCGAAAGACACCAGCACGTATTTGCATAGAATTGGACGTAGTGGTCGCTGGGGACGCAAAGGATGCGCCATCAATTTCGTAACCAAACGGGACATATTTAATATGCGCAAAATCGAGGAACATTTCAATATCAATATTAAGGAATTGCCTCTAGATTACGGAAAGTAAACTTGTGTTCAAAAATTGTGACCACTAGTGAAGTTAAAAGGAATATTTAGAATCTAAATGATGTATAATGGAACTTCTCGGAAAATGTATTTGCGCCGGAATATGTTTATGCGGAGGGGCAGTAGCTGCGCTTACGATATACGCAGTCAATGATTGGGAAAATTATATAACCAAATATAAAGAGATTAGTGCGCTCGAGGAACCATAATATTATCATTAAATTTAGTATAATGCTAAATTTAATCGCCATTATCAATGAACAAATGAATCCTAATATAGTTGAAGGTCAAGGGCCAGATTACCCCGAAAGTATGAAAAACATGAATAAACCAAAGTTTCGTTTACCCATATTATATTTAGATGAATCCAAAGTTCATAAACTATCTGAAACCGTATCTAACGATTTAGAATTAGTTAAATCCTCCAATAAACCTCTCTATGAATACTTGTTTAAACCCACCAATCAATATGCTATCGACCTTTTACCAGAATGGAACAAACAATATACTACCGACGTAGATTTTTTAAACGATAGCAAACTGGTTCTCAAAAACATGAATTTATACCGTAATAAAATCGGCTCTCTTTCAAAATATCAGATAAATTGCCCCCTATTTAAAGAAATTTGGTCCGACACCAAAGAAAACGAGGATTTCTATTTGAAATATGGTTACATTGATTGGTCAATGCTAAAATACTTGAATCAATCACCAAGCTTTTTAGAGGCGATAACAATTGCAAACATTTTGTCGCCGGTTGCGAGTCTACTGATACCTTTATTGCTATTTATTTTTCCCTTTATCATTTTGAGATTACAAAACATTCCTATTGATTTTAATACCTATTTCGATGTTCTCAAAACCATTGCCCAACATCATTTTATTGGAAAGGCGATTACTAGTTTTTCGGACATGTCACCCGATAAACTCATATATCTTGTAGTGACATTTGGTCTTTATTTATTACAATTATACCAGAACATTAATCAATGCCGAAATTTTTACGATAACATGGCCAAGGTAAACACCTATGTATGCGAAATGAAGGATTACGTAAAATATTCTATCCATAGCATGGAAACATTTATGGAATTGAATAAAGACGCGCGAACTTATAATCCGTTTTTCGAAGAACTAGGAAACAATCTATTTGCTTTACGCTCAATGTATAGCGAATTTGAGAACATTCAACCGTTCGAAATTTCGATATACAAATTCAGCGAAATGGGGTATTTGTTAAAGTGTTATTATGAAATCCATGATAACAAATTTTATGAAGACGCACTTCTTTACGCATGCGGATTCGCCGGTTATATTGATAATTTATCGGGCGTTTTTGAGAACATCGAATCGGGGCACGTACACTTTGCTCAATATTCAGATGTAGTAAATTGTAATATCGAGGAACAATATTATCCGCCTTTATTGAATGATGGACCGATTAAGAATGACTGCACGCTTAAAAAAAATATCATTATTTCGTCACCCAATGCCGGCGGAAAAACCACTATGATTAAAACAACCACGCTTAATATATTATTTAGTCAACAGGTCGGTTGTGGATTTTACGAAAACTGTACCATGAAACCATATACACATATTCATTCGTATTTAAATATTCCGGATACATCTGGGCGTGACAGTCTTTTCCAAGCCGAATCGCGTCGATGTAAAGAAATTATTGATATTATTGGGTCATCGGACCGTACTGCGACAAGACATTTCTGTATATTTGACGAATTGTATTCAGGAACAAATCCACTCGAGGCTACCAAATCGGCCTATGCGTTCTTAGTTTATTTAAGTAAATTCGAGAACGTAAATTTCATGTTGA
>Ga0214921_10012095_pt1 | contig 10381 bp, 8 predicted proteins | sample LL1505_MetaG_FD_177992 | JGI IMG/M metagenome (GOLD analysis project Ga0214921, IMG submission 177992) | Freshwater microbial communities from Lake Lanier, Atlanta, Georgia, United States - LL-1505 | ecosystem: Environmental > Aquatic > Freshwater > Lake | place: USA: Georgia | collected 2015-05-28
AAGCCCCCGGCCATATCCCCATAGAGGGTGCAATACCCAACGGCCATTTCACTCTTATTGCCCGTGGTGAGGACTAAGCGCCCCGTCTTATTTGAGAGTGCCATCAAGATCGTGCCACGCGCCCGGGCCTGAATATTCTCCTCGGTCGTATCGCTTGGTAAATCAGCAAATTGCTTTTGCAGGGCATCTTCAAATGCACCGACGGGACCTTGAATCGAAATCTCATCGTATTGCACACCCAAATTGGATGCGAGTTCGCGCGCATCAAGCCAAGAAATTTCTGCGGTATAGGGCGAGGGCATCATCACCGCACGGACATGCTCAGATCCGAGTGCATCAACTGCAATCGCCAATACTAAAGCGGAGTCGACCCCACCCGAAAGCCCAAGGATAACTCCTGGAAAACGATTTTTGTGCACATAATCACGTGTTCCCATGACCAGTGCTTTATAGACTTGTGCCTCGAGCGTTAATGCAGGGGCGATTACTCCTCGCTGCGGTTCGCAAGCTTCAATTCGAAGGAATCCGACCTCTTCTTCGAACTGTGGCATTGCAAAAACGAGCTCCCCTTGGGAGTTGACTGCGCATGATCCACCATCAAAGACGAGTTCATCTTGCCCACCCACCATATTGAGATAAACAATCGGTAAATTACAGGCTTGACTTTGCTGCTTGAGAAGCTCATAGCGTGTGTGTTCTTTTTGGAGGTGGTAGGGCGATGCATTTAACACCACAATCATTTGTGCACCAGCTTGTTGAGCTTTGAGCACAGGTTCTGGATGCCAAACATCCTCGCATAACAAAACGCCCAATTTCAAACCATGGTGATCAAAAACGCAGGCATTCTCACCTGCCACAAAATAGCGCTTCTCATCAAATACTTCGTGATTGGGTAATTCACTTTTGAAGTAGGTTGCAATGACCTTGCCATTCTCAATGACCGACGCTGCATTACGTAACCCACCATTGGATACAGCAGGGTGACCCACAATCACGGTTAAGCCTTGTAACGCTCCTAGTTCGTTACACAGGGATTGGAGAACGGTTTGTGTCTCTTTGATAAACCCAGGACGTAGTAAAAGATCCTCTGGAGGGTAGCCAGTTAGGGAGAGCTCCGGAGTTAGGAGGAGGCTCGCCCCATGATCATGGGATTTTTGAGCCGCCTCAAAGATAGCCCGCGCATTACCAATGCAATCACCCAACAGAGGATTGAGTTGCGCTAGAGCAATCTGCATGGGGGAATGAGCACGCTGACTCATAACCAACGCCATGCACGATTCATACTTATGCCTTCTCTTTCTGATAGCGGGTCATGCCATCGGTAATCTCTTTGTGGGCATCCGCAATGGAACCCCACCCTTTGACTTTGACCCATTTGCCCTTTTCTAAATCTTTGTAATGCTCAAAAAAATGCTGAATCTGATTTAAGCGCATTTGGTTGATATCCTCTGAGCTCTCCCAATGGCTATAGATCGATAAAATACGATCTTCAGGAACCGCTAGCAGTTTGGCATCATCACCAGCCTCGTCGTTCATTTGTAAAACGCCAAGCGCACGGCAACTGACCACCACTCCAGGGATTAAAGGAAACGGTGTAATTACCAAGACGTCAACCGGATCGCCGTCCCCCGCAATAGTCTTGGGGATATAGCCGTAGTTACAGGGGTAGTGCATGGCAGTACCCATAAAGCGATCTACAAAAATTGCCCCAGTTTCCTTATCGACCTCGTATTTGATGGGGTCGGCATTCATGGGGATTTCAATAATGACGTTAAAGTTCTCAGGAACCCTCTTTCCTGGGGTGACGTTATCAAGACTCATAAATGCTCCAGATTAAATAAAAACGGTCTGCTTAGTAGATACCCTGATCTTAGCAAAGTGGTAAAGCGCTAATTCTGTTGGATACTTTCAAAGCTGCAGGCTCACTATTTTAAGCCTTTGGGCTAATAGCAAGCTTGTCGTTTCAAAATTAAATTGAATCCTCAACCAAGTAGGAGTGATTTAGCATGAGTGATGTAACTTTTGGTCTGTACTTTGCCCTAGCGTGTGGTGTCATCGCGGTGGTATACGGCTTTGTGATGCGCACCTGGATTCTTAAGCAAGATACCGGCAACGCCCGGATGGTCGAGATTGCTGAGGCAATTCAGCAAGGTGCGGCTGCTTATCTAGCACGCCAATATAAAACGATTGCCATTGTGGGTGTGGTGCTAACCATCTTGATGGCGGTCTTTCTTGATTTAGCAACGGCGATCGGTTTTGTGATCGGTGCCGTGCTGTCGGGAGCTTGTGGCTTCATCGGCATGAACGTTTCAGTGCGCGCGAATGTGCGAACTGCGCAGGCTGCTACTCAGGGCATGAACCAAGCCTTAAACGTTGCCTTTAAGGGGGGCGCGATTACTGGCATGCTCGTGGTGGGGTTGGGCCTCTTAGGTGTTGGCGTATTTTTTATGCTCCTCGTGTCGATGGATAACGGCCAAGATCTCTCTGATGTCTTGCATCCGCTGATTGGTTTGGCCTTTGGCTCTTCCTTGATTTCAATCTTTGCTCGTTTGGGCGGTGGCATCTTCACGAAGGGTGCCGACGTAGGCGCTGATTTAGTCGGTAAAGTCGAAGCGGGTATTCCGGAGGATGACCCACGTAACCCAGCGGTGATTGCCGATAACGTGGGTGATAACGTCGGCGACTGTGCGGGTATGGCCGCTGACTTATTTGAGACCTATGCAGTGACTCTGATTGCAACGATGGTCTTGGGAGCACTCATGGTCATGAATGCCCCAGTCGCAGCGGTTATTTATCCGTTAGTGCTCGGCGGCATTTCGATTATTGCGTCAATTATTGGTTGCTCGTTTGTCAAAGCGAGCCCTGGTATGAAAAACGTGATGCCTGCTTTGTATAAAGGCTTAATCATTTCAGGTGTGATCTCCTTGGTTGGTTTTTACTTTGTAACCAATTGGATTATTCCGGATGACGCCTTGGGCATCCCAGGCAGTCAGTGGCGCTTATTTGGATCATCGATTGTGGGTCTGTTGCTGACCGCTGGATTGGTATGGATTACGGAGTATTACACCGGCACTGATTACAAGCCCGTTAAGCATATTGCCGAAGCATCAACCAAAGGGCATGGTACGAACATCATTGCGGGTCTTGGCGTATCCATGCGTTCAACTGCTTACCCCGTTATTTTTGTTTGTATGGCGATCTTTGCTGCGTATTACTTGGCAGGTCTTTATGGAATTGCAGTAGCCGCAACGGCCATGCTCTCCCTTGCCGGAATTGTGGTGGCACTCGATGCCTATGGCCCCATTACCGATAATGCTGGTGGCATTGCCGAGATGGCAGGATTGCCTGATTCAGTGCGCGACATCACCGATCCCTTGGACGCAGTGGGGAACACCACCAAGGCGGTGACCAAAGGGTATGCGATTGGCTCAGCGGGTCTTGCATCCCTGGTACTGTTCGCAGACTACACCCATGCCTTAGAGGCAATCGGCCAGCAAGTGACTTTTGATCTTTCTAACCACATGGTGATCATTGGTCTATTTATCGGTGGCTTGATACCTTATCTCTTCGGAGCGATGGCAATGGAGGCAGTAGGCCGTTGTGCAGGCGCCGTGGTGGAGGAAGTGCGTCGTCAATTTAGAGACATCCCTGGGATCATGGAAGGAACTGCTAAGCCAGAGTACGGTAAGGCTGTCGACATGCTGACCTCCGCAGCGATTAAGGAAATGATCATCCCATCGCTCTTACCGGTTGTGGTTCCAATTCTGGTGGGTCTCTTCTTAGGACCCGCTGCACTGGGCGGCCTTTTGATGGGAACGATTATTACTGGCCTTTTTGTCGCAATCTCGATGTGTACTGGAGGTGGTGCGTGGGATAACGCCAAGAAATACATTGAAGAGGGCAACCATGGCGGTAAAGGATCGGAGGCTCATAAGGCTGCCGTGACCGGCGATACCGTTGGCGACCCCTACAAAGATACTGCTGGTCCCGCAGTCAACCCGCTCATTAAGATCATTAATATCGTGGCACTCTTAATCGTGCCGCTCTTACCTGTAGTGCGGTAAGCGGTAGCGGATGTAATTAAAACGCCCAGCATTGCTGGGCGTTTTGCTAAGTAAGCACAACTTATTCGAGACTTTCCAAATAACGCTGCGCATCCAGTGCTGCCATACAACCTGTGCCTGCACTCGTAATGGCTTGGCGATAAATATGATCTTGGACATCCCCAGCAGCAAAGACGCCGGGGATATTGGTTGCGGTGGCATTACCCTCTAGGCCAGAATGCGTTTTGATATAGCCATTGTTCATTTCGAGTTGACCTACGAATAAATCGGTATTGGGTTTATGGCCAATTGCAATGAAGGCGCCCGATACTGCAATGTCTTCTGTGCTGCCATCCTGTTTTTTGATGCGCACCCCGGTCACTCCTTTTTCATCACCCAAGACTTCATCAAGGGTGGCGTTCAATTTAAGTTCGACCTTGCCTTCAGCAACCTTTGCCATTAATCGATCATTTAGAATCGGCTCAGCACGGAACTTGTCACGGCGATGAATCACCGTCACTTTTCGGGCAATACCAGTAAGGTAGAGCGCTTCTTCAACGGCCGTGTTGCCACCGCCGACCACACAGACATCCTGACCTTTATAAAAGAAGCCATCGCAGGTAGCGCAACCCGATACTCCGCGACCCATAAATGCCTCTTCACTCGGCAGACCAAGGTATTGGGCAGAAGCGCCCGTTGAGATGATGAGTGCATCACAGGTGTAGGTGCCGGAGTCGCCTACCAGGCGAATGGGCTTTTCAGTGAGAGCGGCTGTATGGATGTGATCAAAAATGATCTCGGTATTAAAGTGCTCCGCATGCTTTAAGAAGCGATCCATGAGCTCAGGACCTTGAACACCATTAGGGTCTGCTGGCCAGTTCTCCACGTCGGTGGTGGTCATGAGTTGGCCGCCTTGGGCGAGGCCAGTAATGAGAGTGGGTTTCAGGTTGGCGCGGGCGGCGTAGACTGCAGCGGTATAGCCGGCAGGGCCGGAGCCCAGAATCAGAACTTTGGAGTGTTTGGTGGTTGTAGTCATCCCTAAATTATAGGGTTCTACAGGCAAGGCTTGTTTACAATCAGACCAACATGGCCCGTAGCTCGCTTCCACAGATTAAGACCCCGTTGCCTCCCGAGGGCGGCACTGGCAAGATGTCTCGCCTAATTGCGGAAGTGCGCTGGATGCTCCTGCTGGCTATCTGCTTAGGCTTATTTGCTGTGCTGATTACGTACACCAAGTCTGATCCGGCATGGTCGCACGCCAGTTTTGAGGCTCCTAAAAATATTGGTGGACGCATCGGTGCATGGACCGCTGATTTGATGCTCTACATTTTTGGGGTCTCGGCATTTTGGTGGGTCATTCTCTTTGCTAGACGGGTATATCAAGGTTGGCGTGAGCTGTGGAGTGTGCCGTTACCAGTTGACCCAGAAGCTAAACCCGAATCCTTTTGGTCACGTTGGTTGGGTTTTACTCTGACCCTGACCTGCAGTATGGGGCTGGAATCGATTCGGATGCATTCCTTGCAATGGGAGTTACCGAGACCCCCAGGCGGCATCTTGGGCGAAGTGATCGGGGACCCCCTGCAAATGGCCTTTGGCTTTACAGGCGCAACCCTCATTCTCATCTTTGGCCTGGCGGTAGGACTCTCACTCTTTTTGCATTTCTCATGGCTAACACTCGCAGAGCAGGTTGGGCGTTATGTTGAGCTTGGTGTGCGGCGCTTACGTGAAAAGCGCGAAGCGCAGGAGGACCAAAAGATTGGTGAGCAGGCAGCCGTTGAGCGTGAAGAGCATGTCGAGGAAGTGCGAATTCGGGAAGAGGTGGCACCGAAGGTGCAAATTTTCAACCAGCCGCTCAAGATTGTGAAGAGCGAGCGGGTTGAGCGTGAGAAGCAACAACCGCTCTTTGTGGAAATACCGGACTCGGAGTTGCCACCACTCTCACTTTTGGACCCCGTTCCTGAGGCGAAAGAAACAATTTCTGCGGAGACCCTGGAGTTCACCTCACGATTGATTGAGCGCAAACTCGATGATTTTGGGGTGCAGGCCAAAGTCATTGCAGCCTACCCTGGACCGGTCGTGACGCGGTATGAGATTGAGCCTGCGGTTGGTGTGAAAGGTAGTCAAATCGTCAATCTGTCACGCGACCTATCGCGCTCATTGGGTGTTGTGAGTTTACGAGTGGTCGAGACCATTCCGGGTAAAACCTGTATGGCACTTGAGTTGCCCAATCCCACGCGACAGTCGGTTTACCTCTCCGAGATTTTGAGTTCGCAGGTCTATAACGACAATCACTCTTTACTCACTTTAGCCTTAGGTAAGGACATTTCGGGTAGTCCGATGGTCGCAGATTTGGTGAAGATGCCCCATTGCTTGGTTGCTGGTACCACTGGCGCCGGTAAGTCGGTTGGGATTAACGCGATGATTTTGTCGATCCTCTTTAAAGCGAAGCCCGATGAAGTGCGACTCATCATGATCGATCCCAAGATGCTTGAGATGTCGGTCTATGAGAAAGTGCCGCATCTTCTTTGCCCAGTCGTTACCGACATGAAGCAAGCCTATAACGCGCTGAATTGGGCGGTCAATGAGATGGAGCGCCGCTACAAACTGATGAGTAAGTTTGGTGTGCGTAACTTGGCGGGCTTTAATAAAAAGATTATGGAAGCCGAAGCCAAGGGCGAGAAACTCACCAATCCATTTAGCCTAACGCCTGAGGATCCTGAGCCACTCTATAAGGCCCCGATTATTGTGGTGATCATCGATGAACTCGCTGATCTCATGATGGTCTCGGGTAAGAAGATCGAGGAGTTAATTGCGCGGATTGCGCAAAAAGCGCGTGCCGCCGGAATTCATTTGGTGTTGGCAACACAACGGCCTAGTGTGGATGTGATTACCGGTCTGATTAAAGCGAATATTCCAACTCGGATTTCGTTTCAGGTGAGCAGTAAGGTGGACAGTCGAACCATCTTAGACCAGCAGGGTGCCGAGACCCTATTGGGGATGGGCGATATGCTGTATATGCCACCGGGTACTGGATTGCCGATCCGGGTGCACGGCGCGTTTGTCTCTGACGATGAAGTGCATCGCGTCGTTTCATGGCTCAAAGAGAAGGGTGAGGCGAATTACATCGAGGGTGTGCTCGAGGGTGCCGATGAGTCCACCATGGATGCGATCAATGGTGGTGGCAATGGTGGTGGCGAAGCCGATCCCCTCTATGATCAAGCCGTTGCGATTGTGCTCGAAAATAAACGTGCCTCCATCTCGCTTGTGCAGCGGCATCTGCGGATTGGCTATAACCGGGCAGCACGCCTTCTAGAAGATATGGAAAAAGCTGGGTTGGTTTCGAAGATGGGCGGTAATGGCAATCGCGAGATTCTGGTTCGTCCAAGCGAATAAGTCAGCAAATCGACGACATGGTGCGCGTTTTTTATTCCATCCTCTTAGCCTTTGTGCTCTTAAATCCTGTTCATGGACAACCAACAACACCTTCTGGAATAGAGCAGCTCAAACAGTTTGTAAAGACCGTGCGCTCTGCTCAAGGCGAGTTTGTGCAACAACAAATGCGCTCACCCAAAGCCAATGAGCCACAAGATAAACCAAAGATGATTCGGCAAACGTCAGGGCAATTTGTATTTCAGCGTCCTGGCCGTTTTGTCTGGGATACCCAAAAGCCGTATGAGCAAAAACTCATCATGGATGGCAAGCAACTTCTGATGTGGGATAAAGACCTCAATCAGTTAACGATTCGCTCGGCCAATCAAGCCTTAGCTGCATCGCCTGCTGCCATCCTCTTTGGGGATGTCGTCCTTGATCAGCAATTTGATCTCGAAGAGGCGGGGACCAAAACTAATCTTCAGTGGGTGAACTTAAAGCCAAAAGCAAAATCTGGGCAGGGCGATCTGCCATACACCCAAATTGCAATTGGCATGAGCTCTGGACTACCCAGGGCTTTGGAGTTAACCGACGGATTTGGCAGCATGGTGTTGGTGATTTTTAATTCAATGCAAATCAACCCCAGCGTGGACCTCGGTCGCTTTCAATTTAAACCTCCGCAAGGCGCTGAGGTCGTGCGACTAAACTAATGGCTTGAACCCAAAGGAATCGTATGCTGGACCCCCAACTGCTTCGTAAAGATTTAGAGAGCGTCAAGGCACGCTTGGCAACCCGTAAGTTCGAGCTTGATGCGGACCTGTTTACCCAGCTTGAGAATGAGCGTAAACAGCTCCAAGCCGGCACTGAAGAGTTGCAAGCCAAGCGCAATCAATTGGCTAAAGCCATTGGTATGAAAAAAGGCAAGGGTGAGAATGCTGATGTGGAGCTTGCGGAGTCAGCCACTGTGAACCAAGCGCTTGAGAAAAATTCTGCGCGCTTAACGATTTTGCAAGAACAGATTAAAGATTTTGTTCTTAATATTCCCAACTTGCCCGATGCGAGTGTTCCGGTTGGTAAAACTGCCGATGAAAACAAAGAGATCAAGGTTTGGGGAAAGCCAACGCACTTTGATTTCACCCCTAAAGACCATGTTGATTTAGGTGCACCGATTGGGCTTGATTTTGATGCAGCTGCAAAAATCAGCGGCGCTCGTTTTGTGGTGTTAAAAGGAAATGCAGCGAAATTGCACCGTGCCCTAGCGCAATTCATGCTTGATGTGCATACCGAGCAGCATGGGTATCAAGAAGTCTACGCACCGTATATGGTGAGTGCTCAAGCGATGCAGGGGACTGGACAACTTCCCAAGTTCGAAGCCGATCTATTTAAAGTGCCGCGCAAGATGGGTGGCGAACACCCAGACGATGGGGGTGAGCGGATTGAAAACTTTTATCTGATTCCGACCGCTGAGGTACCCGTGACCAATTTGGTGCGCGATGAGATTATTAATAGTGAGCAATTGCCAATTAGGTATGTTGCCCATACTCCGTGCTTTCGATCGGAGGCCGGTAGTTATGGGCGCGATGTGCGCGGTATGATTCGACAGCATCAGTTTGATAAGGTTGAGTTAGTTCATATCAGTCATCCCGAGAAATCGATGCAAGCGTTAGAGGAGCTCACCGCTCACGCCGAAAAGATTCTGGAGTTATTGGAATTGCCATATCGCCGTATGCTTTTGTGTACTGGGGATATGGGCTTTGGCAGTACCAAGACATATGATCTAGAGGTATGGATTCCCTCGCAAAATGCCTATCGGGAAATTAGTTCTTGCTCAAACATGGGTGACTTCCAGGCGCGACGGATGCAGGCGCGTTATAAAACTGGGCAGAACAAGCCCGAGTTACTCCATACTTTGAATGGCTCTGGATTAGCAGTGGGCCGAACGGGAGTGGCACTACTCGAGAACTACCAGCAAGCCGATGGCAGTATTCGGATCCCCAAGGTACTTCAGCCTTATATGGGTGGCTTAGAGGTGATTCGTTCGATATCCTAAAGCACCAGCGCCTTAATCATCACCTTCTCTGAGTTTTTGGCAAGTACTTTATCCAAAGTCACCATCAATTTTGACTTCATCTCTTTCGCGGCAGCAAGATGCAATGCATCGCCTGCCCGAAGGTTTGACTTTGCGTCTAAGGTCAACAGCCCGGCAGAGTAAAAGACATTTCTTTTGATTGGCAGCAACTCGACATCATACGAACAAATTTTTTCAAAGAGAGTCCAAGCACTACGACTTTGTTTGGAAGTAATTTGTCCCGTTCGCTCTTTAATCGCCAGCGCGCTAGCAAACTCAGTAAAAGTCCAGACTGAACTAATCAGATCACCGCTTGCTTTCTCATACCAAACCTCAACAGCCTTACTTTTAGCTTCGCGTGTGCACAGCGCAACAAAAACACTCGTATCGATATAAATCATTGAAATTAGTATCGAGCTGAGTCGCGCAATTGCTTGATCACCGATTTGCCAATCGGCATTGATTCACGAAATTCATGGAGCTCACGAATCAGTGATTTACGGTCAACGTGCTTGGAGCGCAACACAATCGTTCCATCGGGCGTAAGGCTTGCACTTAAAAAATCACCCTCTGTCAAATTAGCCTCTTTTAAGAGATGCTGGGGAATCCGCAATGCAAGACTATTGCCCCATTTAGAGATTTGAATATTCATGAACTGGTCCTAGAATTTGAATAATGTATATCTTTTAATGTAGATACATTATAAAGGCAGCCATTGTTTGGGTCAATGTCAATCCCAGCTAATTCAGAGGGTTGGCTATAATTCAGTTTGAGTCGGAGAGGTGGCAGAGTGGTCGAATGTACCTGACTCGAAATCAGGCGTAGGTGCAAGCCTACCGTGGGTTCGAATCCCACCCTCTCCGCCAGTACTTAAAAGTTCCCCATGCTACTTCTCGTCACC
>Ga0214921_10012097_pt1 | contig 10381 bp, 10 predicted proteins | sample LL1505_MetaG_FD_177992 | JGI IMG/M metagenome (GOLD analysis project Ga0214921, IMG submission 177992) | Freshwater microbial communities from Lake Lanier, Atlanta, Georgia, United States - LL-1505 | ecosystem: Environmental > Aquatic > Freshwater > Lake | place: USA: Georgia | collected...
ATCATCAAATAATGATCCATTAAGATAATAAGAAATAATAGTGTCTGGATTTTTGATTATATCTTCTTCAAAAAAAGATTTTGGAATTTTTTTTTCTTCTGCAAATTTAGATATAATCTGTTGATTTAAATCACTAATTAAGTCTTGATTTTCTCCATACAAAAGAATTACTTTTTCTTTAAAAAAATTCTTTTTTTTAAGGCTTATCTCTTGTGATTTTAAGAGCATTTAAACTAATTTAATGAAACTTTAGATTTGAATAGGATATTTTGGATTATGGAGTCTAATAATAGTCTTTTTTCATTATTTTTTAACAGAATATTATTTGATAAATTATCAGTTACAGAGACCCTTTTATCTTTTGTTATGGCATCTTGGTAAATGATAACTCCATTTTTATCTTGAAATTGATAGCTTACTGTTAATTTAATTATTTCCTCAGTAGAAATTCCTCTTGAGTCGACAAGAGAACTTTCTGCTGTATCATAAATTTGAGCTTTAAATATATATGCATTCAAATTTTTTTCGTCTTTTTTGAAATTTAATTTTTGCTCTAAATTAAAAGCCAAGTCTTTATCACCTAGTATTTCTGATTTAGAAACAATTACCTGTTTAGAATTTCCAGTGTAAATGGGCGAAAAACCACAGTGATTTAAAGAAATTGATATTATAAAAATTAGAAAAAATTTATTGATCATTAGTGACAATATTAAGCAGTTTATTTTTTATAAAAATCTTTTTTATTATATTTTTTTCTTCTAATATAACTTTAATATTTTTGATTGCTAAGGATTTAATAAAAATATTTTCTTCGCTTTCATTGTTAATAGCCTTGATAATTGCCCTTTTTTTACCGTTTATTTGAATTACAATATCGAATTGATCTTTTTTTATATGAGTATTTTCAATTTTAGGCCACTCTTGTGAGCTTAGATTGTTTTCTTTTGTAATTTTTTCCCAGCATTCATTTGCGATGTAAGGAATAAAGGCAGATATAATAATTAAATATTTTTTATAAACATTAATAATATCCTCTTCATTTAAAGTTTTTTTATCAATTTCTTCATTAAGATTATTTAAAAAAATATAAAGTTTAGCAACGGCAACATTAATATGAAATTTTTCTATACATTCTGTAATTTCTTTTATTAGAATATTAGTTTTTATTAAAAAACTATTATTAGTTTCTTCTTTTTCTTTTTTATAAATTTTTATTTTTTCACAAGTGCGCCAAATTTTTTGTACGTATTTAAATGCTCCTTGAATACCACTATCACTCCATTGAATATCTCGATCAGGAGGGCTATCTGATAAAATAAACCATCTTACTGCGTCTGCTCCATAGATTTTAATAATATCGTCTGGATCAATAATATTTTTTTTAGATTTAGACATAGCCTGACTATCTCCTTTTGAAACTTTTTCTTTATTATCTAAAAAATAGAGACCATCTTTTTCAATAACCTCTTTCGGAAGAACCCATTTTCCTTTTTCTGTTTTAAAGGTGGGATGACATACCATTCCTTGAGTAAAAAGATTCTTAAAAGGCTCAGAAACTTTTAATTTAAATTCATCTTGCAAAACTAAAGTAAAAAATCTTGAATATAGAAGATGAAGTATGGCATGCTCAATACCACCAATATATTGATCAACTGGCATCCAATAATTAGCTTCATCTACATTAAAAGGCCTTTCATTTTCTTGTGGGGAACAGAAACGAAAAAAATACCAAGAGGAATCTACAAATGTATCTAACGTGTCAGTTTCACGAATAGCATTCATTCCAGTTTCTGGACATTTAGTATATTTCCATGTGGGATGATTTTCTAATGGATTTCCCGGTTTACTAAAGTCTATATCTTTAGGAAGTTCTATTGGTAAATCTTTTTCAGGAACTAAAATAATTTTTCCATCTTCTCTATACATAATTGGAATTGGGCACCCCCAATATCTTTGTCTGGATATTCCCCAATCTTTAAGACGATAAATGATTTTTTTACCTCCTATTTTTTTTTCTTCTATCTTTTTAATAATTTTTTTTTTTGCTTCTTCGGTATTTAAATCATTAAGAAAATTTGAGTTAATAATATAGCCATCTTCAATGTAGGCGTGTTCATTAATTACAATAGATTTAGATTTGTTGGGACTTACTACTGGAATTATTTCTAGATTATATTTTTTTGCAAATTCTAAATCTCTTTGATCATGGGCCGGACATCCAAATATAGCTCCAGTTCCATAATCCATTAATATAAAATTAGCGACATAAATTGGAATTTTTTTATTTAAAAAAGGGTGTGATACAAAAAATGGTGTTTTAAAACCTAATTTTTCATTTTTAGACAAAGATGACTCTGTTCCAGTATTTTTTAAAGCCATTTCTCTAAAATCTTGGAAATTTTTTTCGTTTTTAAAATATTCGGTAAAAGGGTGGTCCGAAGCAATTGCAATAAATGAAGCTCCAAATATTGTGTCTGGTCGAGTTGTAAAAATTTTAATTTTAATATTTTTAAAATCTGAAACAAAATCTATTTCGCAACCTATAGATTTTCCAATCCAATTTTTTTGCATTAATTTTACTTTTTCCGGCCAGCCTTTTAAATCATCAAGAGATTTTAATAATTCATCTGAATATTTTGTAATGTTTAAGAACCATTGGTTTAGTTCTTTTTTTTCAACAATTGCTCCAGATCTCCAACCCTTACCATCAATTACTTGTTCATTTGCAAGTACTGTATTATCGATAGGATCCCAATTGACATAACTTTTCTTCTTATAGGCAATACCTTTTTTAAAAAAGATAGAAAATAAAATTTGCTGATGCTTGTAATATGAAGCATCACAAGTAGAAATTTCTTTATCCCAATCAATGGACAAACCTAAGCGTTTTAATTGCATTTTCATTGAAGAAATATTTCTTAGTGTCCAATCTTTAGGGTGTAGATTATTTTGTATTGCAGCATTTTCTGCGGGTAACCCAAAAGCATCCCAACCCATAGGATGCAAAATGTTATAGCCATTTAATCTTTTAAAATTAGCTATTACATCCCCAAGAGTATAGTTTCGCACATGTCCCATATGAATGTCCCCTGAGGGATATGGAAACATCTCTAAGCAATAATATTTTTTATTTGTATTTTTTTTTGTTTTGAAAATTTTTTCTTTTTCAAAAAAATTTTGCCATTTCTTTTCTGATAGTAAAGGATTGTAGTTTTCCATTACTTTATTTTTTTATTTTTTTTCTTTTTTTGTTTCTTCGATTCTAAGAAGTCTTGCAGAAGTTAAAATTTGTTCTTTTATTTCATTTGTAAATTTATCTTCTGTTTTTGAAGTGATACATTTCAATTCACGATCACAAATTTTTTTATGTGAGATAATTTGTAAAGAATCAGATTTCACTTCATTATTTAAAAATCTAACTGATATTTTAATTTGTTCATTGGAATATTTGCTATCACTAGAGTACCAATCATATATAATGACTCCCCCAGAGTAATCAGCGTTAATTAAAGGTAAAAAATCTAATGTTTTGAGAGTGGCTCTCCAAAGAACATTGGAAGTTGCAAAATCATAAGTGTTGCTGCCTTTTCTTGTATTGTTGATGTCTCCAAATATTCCTCCTCCCTTGTCAGCATATGCCCTTGCTCTTTTATCTGCATTTGGTTCAATGTTTTCGATTTCCCCAGTAACAGGGTTTTTGGTTTGAGAGCAGCCAAAAAATAAGAAAAAACTTAATATAAAAACGTTAATGGTTCTTTTTTTATTCATTAATGATTAATATCTTAATTTTAGGCTTTATTGTAATTTAATAGAAAAAATGAAGAAAAACATGGTTTTTTTTGTTGTTAATTTGCAACATAATAATAAATTTTTAGTAAATTTGCAAAGTTTGATTGAGATAATAGACGAAATTTATAAAAGATCTAACAGTTATTTGATTAATTTCAAATAATTATAAACTAACTAACTAGTTAAAAACATGAAAAATAAACTAATAAACACTGCATTAGTTTCTTCTATGGTAGGATTAGGAATGAGCGCCGCTGTTGCTCAGACAACTATTTCTGGTAACCTAGAAATTACTTACAATGCGGTACAAAATAAGAGTTCACCTATCGATTCTTTTAGAGGTTTCGGTAAGGAGTCTCAAATCAATATTGCAAACAAAGGAAAATTAAACAATGGCATGGATTATGCTGCTGGATTTTCTCTTGAGTTTGATGGACCAGACTTAGCATATTCAACTGCTGCGGCTGCAAACGCTCCGGCGGGTTCTAATGTTCACTCTGAAAACGTCTATATTGATTTAATTATGGGAAACACTACACTAACTTTTGGTGCTGACCATATTCAAAACCCAGATGCCAACATAACAAACATTGCTGGTTTTGGTTACATAGCTCTTGATGGAATAAACGGACAACCCGCTTTATATCCAAAAGCTGCTAGCTCGCCATATTCAGCTTACGGTGTGGGTGTAATGCATACAATACCAGGATTTGGAACATTCTCAGCTTATTATGCTCCAACAAATAACACTAACGCTGGTGCTGGTAATGACATTCATAACAGTGCTACAGCTGCGCAGTTTGAACCTGCTTCAATCATAAACGGTGGTGAAGAATCAGCTTACGAACTTGGCTTTAAAGGTGATTTTGGAGTTAAAGGTCTAAACGTAATGGCTTTTATGATGAGAGGCGATGCTCCTGACGCCGAAGGTGCTGGTGCCCGTGATTTAAAAGGCCACAGATATGCAGCTTCTTACACAACTGGTCCATTCACAATTGCTGTTGATAAAGCTGTACAAGATGGCGTAGCAGTAGGTGCAACTGCAAGTGCAACTAACAGAGATTTTAAAGTAACTGGTAAATCTTTGGGATTAGGTTATGCATTAACACCAAACTTATCAGCTTCTGTTGCTAGAGGAAAAGCAGATACTGACTGTACAACTGGTGGAACTACTTGTGGTGGCAATAAAGAAACTACAGACGTTTTTGCTATCGGCTATAACCTAGGAGCGTTAACAACTACATTACAATATAAAGACGCTGAAAATATCCAAGGTGTTGCAGGTAGAGATGCTAAATCTTTACAAGCACGAATTGGTGCTAAATTTTAATTTATAAGATAATATATAAATTAATTTAAAAACCCACCTACTTTAATTAGTAGGTGGGTTTTTTTTTAGTAAAGATTGAAATGCTATCGATCTTGCCTTAGTTAATTTAATATTTTTGACATTACTAAAATTTATCCCTCCCAGTGCTATCAAGTTTACATTCCAGTGAAGAGAAGTTAAATTAAATCTAATGGGACCTAAAATTTGCTTAATTTTAAATTTATTATTAAAATTTAATGGAGATAACATTATAGATTGACAATTCTGTCTTTTTTTTAAAAAAAATTCTCTTTGATTATGCGCAATTCCTATAATTTTAAATTTTTTTTTTAAACTTAATCTGTTAATTACAATATTGTTATGACTAGGCAGAACAATCCCCTCACATTTAATTTGTAAAGAGATCTTTAAATTGTCATAAATAAAAAATTTTATTTTATTTTTTTTACAAAAGTTTTGAATCTTAATGATTTCTTCAATATTAATTTTTTCAGATTTATATATTAGAGAGATCTTTTTAATAGCTAGTATTTCTTTTTTTTGTTTATCATCTAAACTGCTTAAAAAAAAATAAGATGGTAAAAACTGTTTTTTACAAATGAGCATTGATATTTTAAAAAATTATATTTTAATAAAAGATAATATCAAAACATTATCTTTAAGAACCAATCTAATTGTTGTTTGTAAAAATAGGGATATTTCTGAAATTAAAAATATAATAACTTCAGGGCATTTACATTTTGGTGAAAATAAAGTTCAAGAAGCCGTCAATAAATGGTCAGATATTTTAAATAATAATAAAAATATAAATTTACATTTTATTGGTAGATTGCAATCAAACAAAGCTGAAGAAGCTTTTAATATTTTTAATTTTGTACATTCTTTAGATAATGAAAAATTAGCCCTAATCTTTTCAAATTTAGAAAAATTTAAAAATAAAAAAATTAAATATTTTGTTCAAGTTAATATTGGAAACGAAAAGCAAAAAGGCGGTATTCAAATTTCATATGTACATGATTTTATAAATTATTGTAAAAATGATTTAAATTTAAATATTATTGGCCTAATGTGCATTCCCCCTTTAAATTGTGATCCAAACCCTTTTTTTATGAATTTAAATAAATTAAATATAGACTGTAATCTTCAAGAACTTAGCATGGGTATGTCGAGTGATTATATAGAAGCAATTAAAAATGGTTCTACATTTGTAAGAATTGGTTCTGCAATATTTAATAACTAATTAGCAGAAATCTTTACTCTGGTATTTTTTTTAATCATTTGTAAAACTTTTATTAAATCATTTTTTTTCATTGCCAAGCATCCAGCCGTAGGCTTGTATTTATTTTTAGCAATATGAATAAATATTGCACTACCTTTATTTTTTTTAACTGGATTCATATTGTAGTTTAGAACTGCTAATAAATCATAAATGCGGTCCTTTCTATAAAGTTTTTCATGGCTAAATTGATTAGGAAGTTTTATTTGTCGATTATAAAAACTGCTTTTAGCATCATTACACCATCCCATATTTTTTTTAATTTTAATTTGTTTAATTAAAGTTTTAATTTTTTTAATTTTATCGGGCCTATAGTATATTTTTATTATTTTAAATATTCCTTTAGGAGTTATATTATCACCTTCAATTATTTTTTTTTTGATTCCTGCTTTTCCTAAAGCACAACGTAATTTAAGGTTTTTGTAGATCAAATATCCAGTTTTTTTTACAATAATCATATTAAATGTATTATATTTCATCTATGAATAATATTCATCTTCACATTATTGGTTCAAAATCTTTTTCTGTTTTATTAGATGAATTAGATCTCAATTATATCATTAATTCTGATGTTAATTTTAAATATAATAATAAAATTTTATTTGTTAGAATTATTTTTGCTGAAAAGTTAAGATTAATAGAAATTAAAAAATATTTTAATGAAAATATTCCAACTATTTTTTTATTAAATAATAAAGATTTTTTATTAAAAAACAAACTAAGTTTATTAGAATTTCATATATCCTTATTTACCCCTATAGAGATTTTGTCTTTTAGGGAAATATTAAATATCTTAATTACGAAATATAATTTTTTTAAAAAATCTAAAATTATTATTGGTGACTATGAAATAGACTCTAATCAAAGAATTATTATTAAAAATGGGGTTAGAATAAAACTTACAGAAAAAGAATTAGAACTGATTTTGGTACTAAATAAAAATAATGGTTTGAAAAAATGCTTTTTAATAAATCATGTATGGAAACGTAGCTCAGATTTAGAAAGTCACGCTTTTGAGACTCATTTGCATCGATTAAGAAAAAAGATAAATAAATCTTTTAAAGATAATCAATTTATTATTGAAAAAAATTCTTTGTATTATTTATCTAGGTAATTAATGATTATTCTAGTCTTGCACCAATTTTTTGAATAATTTTTGATGCGGTAATTGATCCAACTGTTAAGCATTTTTTAATATTAGAATTGTCTAAATATTCTTTTAAAAATCCAGCAGCAAATAAATCGCCAGCTCCAGTTAAATCTAGCACTTTATCAACTTTAATACTTTCGCAATTAATAACTTCGGTGTTTTTGACAGCTAAACTTCCTTTTTCACTTCTAGTAATAACTATTAGTTTATTAAATTCTTTTAAATGATTTATAGAATCTAATAGATTTTTTTTACTTGTTAGTTCATTTATTTCATTTTCATTTCCTATTAAGATATCTAAATCATTCTTTAGTAAGTTATAGAAATCTTTTTTGTGTCTGGTAACGCAAAATATATCAGATAGGCTCATTGCAATTTTAACATTATTTTGTTTTGCTATATTTATTGTATGTTTAAACATTTTTTCGCTATTTCCCTTATCCCACAGATATCCTTCTAAAAAAATTAATTCATGATCTAAAATATTATTTTTAGAAATATCATCGGTCGTAAGATAAGATGAAATACCAAGATAAGTGCACATGGTTCGTTCCGAGTCCGGGGTAATTAGAACTATAGATGCCCCCGTCGGTAAAGTTTCATTTTTTTTAATATAAGGAAAATTTACTTTTATATCTTCTAGGCTTTTTTTATATAAATCTCCAAATTTATCAGTGTTAATCTTTCCAATAAATGAAGGATATCCCTTAAGATAAGCAATTCCTGCCATGGTATTAGCTACAGAGCCACCGGCTACTACTTTTTCAACTTTAATACTTCTTTCGAGATTTACAAACTCAGATTTATTTATAAGCTTCATAGAACCTTTAACAAGTTTATTTTTAATTAAAAATTCATCATCTACTCTTGCAAGAACATCTACAATAGCATTACCAATACCTAATATTTTTTTATTCATATTTTTCTTTGGTATAAACAAATTTTATTAATTACACATTTTTTACATATAGGATTTCTAGCTTTACAAACATACCTTCCATGCAAAAGTATTAAATGATGAGCATTTTTTATATGTTTTTTTGGTAGTATTTTTAAAAGTTGTTTTTCGACTTTTACAGGATTGTTACCATTAGAAAGTCCAGTTCTATTAGCAACTCTAAAAACATGAGTATCCACAGCAATAGTTGCTTGATTAAATGCTGCATTCAAAACTACATTTGCAGTTTTCCTTCCTACACCTGGAAGAGATATTAGATCTTCAAATCTATTTGGGACTTTGCTTTGATATTTTTCTAATAAGATTTTTGATAAGTTATATAAATTTTTAGCTTTATTATTAAAAAGCCCTATACTTTTAATAAGATTTTTTATTTTATTAATTCCTAAATTTACAAAATGTTTTGGTGTATAATATTTTTTATAGATACTCTTAGTGACATTATTTACGTTTGTATCAGTACATTGAGCTGAAAGCACTACAGAAGTTAGTAAAGTAAATCTATTTCTATATTTTAAAGATGTTTTAGGATTTTTTATTGATTTATCTAACAGCTTAATTAGCTGCAAAACTTTGTTCTGGTTTAGAAGCATTAAAAATTTTTATAACAACTTATTTTAACTCAAGCATATCTTGCATATTAAATAAGCCTTTATTTTTTTTGCTTATCCATACAGCAGCATTTAATGCTCCATCAGCAAACAGATCTCTAGAAAAAGCTGTATGTTTTAATTCTATTTTTTCTATATTATTGTTAAAATTTATAGTGTGCGTTCCAATAGTATTGCCTTTGCGTGTAATAAAAAAATTAATTTTATTTTTTTGAATTTTTCCTAACTTATTTAGAAATATTTTTCCTTTGATAGATTCTAGTTTTTTATTTTTTCCTCTTGATATTGCATTTGCTAACATTAAAGCGGTTCCAGAAGGATAATCAATTTTTTTTTGATGATGATCATCACTAATGCCTATTTGATAATTATTGGGTATTTTTTTTGAAAGAATGTTTACAATATACTCTAAAAGATTAATTCCTAAACTCATATTACCAGATTTAAATATAGCAATTTTTTTGGAATATTTTTTAATTAATTTATTTTGATGTTCAGTAAAACCTGTTGTTCCAATCACAACCTTCTTTTTTAATCTTTTTGCATAATTTAAAATTTCAAGGGAAGCCTTGGGTCTTGAAAAATCAACAATAACATCTGTTTTTTTAAAAGCGTTTAGGTTATTTTTTTGTATTTTAATTTTATATCCACTTTTTCCAGATTTTAAATCGGTTAAGCTAAATAATTTTAGATTTTCGTTTTTAGATATTCTTTTAATGAGAATTTTTCCCATCCTTCCAAGAGCTCCGGTAATTGTGATATTAATTTTTTTCATAAATTACTGCTCCAAAATTTTTTAGCTCTATTTATAAAATTTTTTATTTCTGAATTATTACTTGAATCTTCTAAAGATTTAAATTTTTCGAGCAAGTCTTTTTGTTCTTTTGATAAAAATTCAGGAATTATTACATTTGTTTCTAAATATAAATCTCCATAATCATCACTTCTTATAATAGGCATTCCCTTACCTTTAAGTCTAAACTGTTTCCCAGACTGTGTTCCTGCAGGAATTTTAACTTTTGATCTTCCACCATCTATGGTTGGAACTTCTATTTCTGCGCCAAGTGCAGCATCAGTCATAGATATAGGTAATTTATAATAAAGATTTTCTTCAGACCTTTGAAAAATCTTATGTTTTTCAATTGTTATAAATACGTAAAGATCTCCATTGGACCCTCCTCTATAACCAGCGTCTCCTTTGCCAGATAATCTTATTTGTGTTCCATCATCAACCCCTTTTGGAATTTGAATAGAGAGATTTTTTTTA
>Ga0214921_10012098_pt1 | contig 10380 bp, 7 predicted proteins | sample LL1505_MetaG_FD_177992 | JGI IMG/M metagenome (GOLD analysis project Ga0214921, IMG submission 177992) | Freshwater microbial communities from Lake Lanier, Atlanta, Georgia, United States - LL-1505 | ecosystem: Environmental > Aquatic > Freshwater > Lake | place: USA: Georgia | collected 2015-05-28
CCTCGTCTGCGAGGAACTCCTCATTGGTCGCGAAGTCTCTGCCTTCGCGATCTGTGACGGGAGGGAGTTCATTCCGTTCGGGATGGCGTGCGATCACAAGCGGCTTCTTGACGGGGACTTCGGCCCGAACACGGGTGGCATGGGCGCGTACTCGCCGGTGGACTGGTTGGACGAATCGGTGGCGCGCGAGATTGGCCAGATTGTTTTCCAGCCTGTCCTGGACGAGATGGACGCGCTGGGAAGTCCGTTCCGCGGCGTCCTTTTCGCCGGGCTGATGATCACAGACGAGGGCGCGAAGGTCCTTGAATTCAACGTTCGCCTCGGTGACCCTGAATGCCAGGTTCTCTTGCCGAGGCTTGATGAGGATTTGCTTGGCATCATCCTCGCCGCCACCACGGGACGACTGGCCCACGAATATTCGCGTGGCTTCAAATGGTATCCAGGGGCCGCCGTGCACGTCGTGAAGGCGGCCGAAGGTTATCCGGGCATCGATGGCGTCCGGGTCCGTGCCGGTGATCCTGTTTTCGAGACGGCCCCGGTCGCGGAAGGCGGCGCCGACAACCTGGTTTTCTATTCTGGCGTCGCCAAAAGGCAGGGCGCCAGTTTCAGTGACAAGGGCGATCTCAAATCGTGCGACCTTGAGACCAGCGGGGGCCGCGTCCTTGGAATCACGGCAGTGGGCGCGGATCTGCAGCGCGCGCGCGACAGGGTTTACTCGGGGATTGATGACATCACGTTCGAAGGCGCCCAGTGGCGCACGGATATTGGCAAGTGCGTGAGCAGCCCGTGAACATAGTCATTTTCGCATCCGGCAACGGCAGCAATGCCGAAGTCCTTGTCCGGTGGGCCATTGCCAATCCGGCGCGGGTGAAAGTCGCTGGTTTGCTCACAGACAATCCACAGGCCGGCGTGATCCAGCGGGCCGGGCGCCTTCAGATCCCGGTGCGTGTCGTGGAAAAACCTTCAAAGAGCATCGCGATTCACAATCCGCGCGCGTGGCACGAATCAGCGATCCTTGACGCGATATCCGGGTGGCGTCCAGACTGGATTTTTCTTGCCGGTTACATGCGAATCTTGTCGGTGGATTTTCTGCGAAGGTTCCAGGACCCGGTCACTCATCGTTACCGGGTCGTCAACATCCATCCGTCGATATTGCCCGATTTCCCGGGCATGGATGCCTACCGGCGGGCTTTCGAGTCGGGGGTCTCCGAGGGCGGAGTGACGGTTCATCTGGTGGACGAGGGCGTCGATACGGGGCCGGTCCTCGCGCAAGATCGGTTTCCGCGATTTTCGGATGACGATCTGGCATCTTTTGTCACCAGAGGGCAATCGGTTGAACATCGCTTGTACGTCGATGTACTGGCGCGCATTGCCGAGAACGGGGGAGTGTTTCCATGACCATCACGAGGCAATCCGGTAACGTCGCAAGGCGCGTTGAGATTCACGATGTGGAGTTGCGTGACCTCGATTTTGGCGGTAGTTGTCCCGGGTTCGTGAAGGTCATCCGCCAGGCCCAGGTGTTCTGGATCACCGGGGATGATTCCGGCGCGAGGGTGCTTTACGATCCGGTGTTGCAGACCATGGTCGCTTCTGCCCGGACGATCGGACACGGCGTCGGCAACGCGGGGGCCCCTGACTGGGTGATTGATGTCCGGTGGCGCGCCGGGGTGACGGACAACCGGGCGCAGGCCGCGTCCGAGGCCATGGGGCTCATGAGCGACACGAGATCCCGCCCCGAAAGGATTGCTTCCGGCGACACGTGGCAAATCTGGTGTGATGCCCCCGCGTCCGGCAACTCACGCGACGTCCTGTTGGCCTGGGCGCGTCAGGAAATTGCCAATCCACTGGTGCAGGAAATCATTGTCCGTGACTGGAAGGACCACTCGGCCCCGGGCGTGTGGGAAGGGACAACCGCGGTTGCCCGGGTTGCGGCGGATGACGAAGGCAGCGGATTCATCGTGCGATCATTCCCGCTGTACGCGGGGATGGAAGATTGGTTGCGCTGGAGTTCCGAGAACTCGTGGGCGCTCAACCGTTCTGAATTACAACAGGTCCGCGATCACTACGCGAATCCTGGAGTTGCAACACGCCGGTTCCAGAACGGCCTTCCCGAAAACCCGACTGACGTCGAGATGGAAATCATCGCCCAGACGTGGAGCGAGCACTGCAAACACAAGATTTTCGCCGCGACCATCGACTACCGCGAGCAGGCGTGCGGACGTGGGACGAAATCACTTGGGCCGTCCACGATAAACGGACTCTTCAAGTCGGAAATCGTGCGGGCGACGCGCGAGGTCCAGGCGCGCCGCGGGATCAACTGGCTGTCGAGCACCTTCAGTGACAATGCGGGCCTCGTGCGGTTTGACGACGCGATTGACGTGTCGATCAAGGTTGAGACCCACAACAGCCCCTCGGCCCTCGACCCGTATGGCGGGGCACTGACGGGAATCCTCGGCGTCAATCGCGATATCCTCGGGGCCGGGATGGGGGCGCGCCCCGTGGCCAACACCGATGTCTTGTGTTTTGGCCCGCCCGACTGGACAGAGGAAGAAGTCAAATCCCGTTTGCCATCGGCTTTGAAGCATCCTCGCCGGATCATGGAAGGCGTGCATCGCGGAATTCAAGACGGTGGCAACAAGAGTGGCATCCCGGTCGTGAATGGCGCGTTTGTTTTTGACGAAGGATACTGCGGTAAGCCGCTCGTTTATTGCGGTACGATTGGTGTTTCCCCGGCGCGACTCCCTGACGGGACACCCGGCTGGGAGAAACGCGTCCGCCCCGGAGACTTGATTGTCATGGCCGGTGGACGCGTCGGCAAAGACGGCATTCATGGCGCGACGTTCAGTTCTCTTGAGCTGAACGAGGATTCTCCCCTGTCTGCCGTCCAGATTGGCGATCCCCTGACGCAGAAACGCCTTGCCGATTTCATCCTCGCGGCGCGTGACGCGGGACTTTACTCGGGTATCACCGATAACGGCGCGGGCGGCCTCAGTTCGAGTGTTGGCGAGATGGCACAGCTCACTGGTGGCGCGTCCATCGAGGCCAGCATTGTTCCTCTGAAGTATCCCGGGCTCAAGCCGTGGGAAATCGTCGTCAGCGAGAGTCAAGAACGCATGACCGTCGCGGTGCCCGAGTCCTGTTGGCCCGCATTCGCGGCATTGGCCGAAAAACACGGCGTCGAAGTGACCCGCCTTGGCGCGTTCGATGAATCTGGCGAGTTCCGTATCCACTGGCACGGCAAGACCGTTGGTTGCCTGAGCCTGGAATTCCTGCACAAGGAACTCCGCCCGATGGAACTGAGGGCTGTCTGGGAAGGGCCGCAACCAAAGTCGGACTGGATTTGCCGTCGTCAAGCCGCGAAACTGCCCGATCTGGACACGGACGAGGCAGCCTTCGCGCGAATCGTGGAAGTGGTGCTATCGCGTCCTGACGTCGCCTCGAAAGAACGGTGGGTCCGGCGTTTCGATCACGAAGTGCAGGCGGCGACGGTTGGAAAACCGTTTACGGGCGTCGCGTGTGACGGGCCCGGCGACGCCGGGGTCATCTGGCTGAAACCGCATGGCGCTTCGGATCCATACAGCGGTGTCGCCGTCGCGAGTGGCATCAACTCAAAACTCGCGCATGTGGACACATACATCTCGGCTCAGGTCTCACTGGATGAGGCGGTGCGGAACCTTGTCAGCGCCGGCGCCGACCCGGACCAGACTTGCCTCGTCGACAACTTCTGCTGGCCTGATCCCCTCCCTGGTCCAAACAATCCGGACCATGCCCACAAGACGGCTCAACTGGTCCGGGCCTGCCGCGCCCTGAGCGATACGGCGATTGCCTGGGGCATGCCGTTTGTCAGCGGCAAGGACAGCATGAAAAATGATTTCGCCGGTGTTGATCCGACGGGCCGTCGCGTCAAGATCAGCGTGCCGCCGACGGTCCTTGTCACGGCGATGGGGAAAGTCCCTGATGTACGGGGCGTGACATCGAGTCATTTCCGCAAGGCAGGCGATTCGATTTACCTTGTCGGTCCCGCGGGTGCCTGGCCCCTTGACGGGTCTGAATTCGCGCGGGCCTGGGACGTCGCCGGTGATTCATCTGAGTTTCCGTCATTCGACTTGCCACGCCAGCTTGAAATTTACCGGCGCGTGCACAAGGCCATCAAGTCAGGCCTGGTCCATTCGTGCCATGACATCAGTGACGGCGGGGTTTTCACGACGATCGCCGAGTCCTCGATCGGTGGCCGCCTGGGCGCGGAAATCGATGCCCCGTGCCTGCGGTCGCTGGCTGATCTGTTTCATGAAGGTCCGGGTCGATTCATCGTGTCCGTGGAACCGCGTCATGAGGCCGTGTTTTCCGCGCTCATGGGCCCGGAAAACGCCATGCGCGTTGGTGCCGTAACCGCGGCGGCCGCAGTCCAGTTGAGGCTCGCGAATGGCAAGGCACCACGATTGGCGCTTGAGGATCTTCTCAAGTGGTGGAAGGGGACCCTGTGAGATTTTACAAGAACACTGCCTCCGCGAAGCCAGTGGCCATGATTCTGTGTGGCGACGGGATCAACTGCGAACGTGAGACAGCCGCGGCCTTTCAGGCGGCGGACTTTGTTACCATAACCAAACATGTCAACGACCTGGTGGCACGACCCGGGTCTCTCGCCGACGTGCAGGCCCTGGCGCTTCCCGGTGGTTTCTCTTTTGGTGACGAGCTCGGCAGCGGGCAGGTCCTCGCGGCGAAATTGCGCAAGGCCGCTGGCGCTGAACTGGCCGGGTTTGTCACGAGTGGCAAACCGGTGATCGGGATTTGCAATGGATTTCAGGCTCTTGTGAAGCTCGGCCTGCTGCCCTGGCCGGAACAAGTCAGTGGCGTCGCGCTGGCCCATAACTCATCCGGCCAGTTCATCAACCGGTGGGTCGAGGTTGAGTTTCCCGACTCGGTTTGCATCTGGACCCCGAATTTGACCGCAACCATGTTTCCCGTTCGTCACGGAGAAGGCAGGATATTCGCCGCGGATTCCAGCGCGGCATTGTCTCGCCTCGGTGAACGCCGGCAAATCGCATTGCGATACCGCGAGGATTTCAATGGCTCGCTCGACCGGATCGCCGGTTTGTGTGACCCCAGTGGTGTCGTACTGGGCCTGATGCCTCATCCCGAGGCCGCTGTCGCTGACTGGTTGCATCCATCCCGCGTGTCTGGTTCCGCGCGCGGACTTGAAATGTTCAAAAACGCCCGGAGGTATCTCGATGAGCTCTGAATCCCCGAAGACTGACGCGAATGGCCTGGTCAAGATCACACGCGCGCTGCTCAGTGTCTCTGACAAAACCGGGATCGTCTCTCTCGGCAGGTTCTTGCATGAGCACGACGTGGAGATCCTGTCCACCGGTGGCACGGCAAGGGCACTGCGCGACGCGGGCATTCCGGTGAGGATGGTCGAGGACTGGACTGGATTTCCCGAGTGCTTCGGTGGGCGCTTGAAGACCATCTCGTCGAAAATTTATGGCGGGCTGCTTTACCGCCGTGGCAATCCAAGTCACGTCGCTGACGCCAATCGCCTGCAAATAGACCCTATCGATCTCGTTGTCTGCAACCTTTACCCGTTCGCGAAGCACGTTGAGTTGAAATCCTCTGACGAGGAACTGATCGAGAACATCGACATCGGCGGACCTTGCATGATCCGCGCCGCTGCGAAGAACCACGAGTCGGTCGTTGTCTGCGCGGTACCCGCGCACTACCAGGACTTGATGGAAACGATGGCGGCCAACGCAGGTTCCACCGGTATCGACTTCCGCCGGCGCATGTCGGTCGCCGCCTATCGCGCGACCGCCAAGTATGACGCCGCGATCTCCGCCGAACTTGCCCGTCGCCTCGATCCCGGTTGCGAGGCTTTTCCGCGCGTCATCGACTTGTCCAGACAAAGGGAACTCCGCTATGGCGAGAATCCCCATCAGCGCGCGGCCCTCGCGATGGGATCTGACCATGGTGTCGCGACGGCCACGGTTCTGCAAGGCAAGGAACTTTCCTGGAACAACCTGCTGGACGCGGACGCGGCATGGCGACTCGCGAGTGATCTCGCGATATTCTCCGACCAGCCTGCCGTTGCCGTCATCAAGCACGGCAATCCCTGCGGGGTCGCGATTGCCAGGAACCAGGCGAATTCCCTGCGCAACGCATGGGATCAGGACGCGACGAGCGCCTTCGGCAGCATCATCGCCGTGACTCACCCTTTCGATGAGGAGATGGCGCGTTTCATCGATGAGAAATTCTGTGAGGTGATCCTGGCGCCCGCCTTTACCCCCGAGGCGAGGCAGATTCTCTCGCGCAAGAAATCCCTGCGCCTCCTCAAACTTGACTTGCTTCGCCCCGGCCGGGAAATCTCCGTCCGCAGCATCTCGGGTGGTTTCCTGGTCCAGGACGAGGACATGGGCCTTGATCCGGAAATGGCGGACATGACGAGTCTCAAATTGGACGCGACAAACCGGGAAGTCGCGCGCTTTGGCGCGATTGTCGCGAAACACTTGAAGAGCAATGCCATCGCTCTCGTTTGCAAGACACCATCTGGTTTCGAGTTGGCGGGCGCTGGTATGGGCCAACCCAACCGTATCGACAGCCTCGTCAGACTGGCCCTGCCGAGGGCTCATGAAAACCTGAAGAGGATGGGCCTCGCGATGGCGGACACGGTCCTCGCGTCGGACGCTTTCTTCCCGTTCGCGGACACGGTGGAGTCCGCGGCAGCAGCCGGAATCAAGGCGATCGTCCAGCCAGGTGGCAGCATCCGTGACAGTGAGGTGATCGAGGCTTGTAACAAACTGGGTGTGGCCATGGCGTTTACGGGACGCCGTCACTTCCGGCACTGAGGAGAGATCCCGATGGCAACTTCATACCGCGACGCCGGTGTCGACATCGAGAAGTCAGATCGCTTTGTCGAGTGGATCGAGTCAAAGGTCCGGACGACCTATAACGATCGCGTTGTTTCCGGTGTTGGCGGATTCGCGTCGCTCTACGACATGGGCGACGGGCGTTATCTCGCATCCGGGACCGATGGTGTCGGGACCAAGTTGCTGCTCGCGAGGAAACTCGGCATTCACGATACGATCGGCATTGATCTGGTCGCCATGTGTGTCAACGATGTCATCTGCACCGGCGCGCGACCGATGTTTTTCCTGGATTACCTGGCCAGCGCGGCCCTGGACCTGGAAGTCTCGAAGGCTGTGCTGACCGGTATAACCAATGGCTGCGCGCAGGCCCGCATGGCGCTCATCGGTGGTGAGACGGCGGAGATGCCCGGCATGTACGCGCCGGGCGACTATGACCTTGCTGGTTTTTGCGTGGGCGAGGTCCGCAAGGAAGACCTCCTTGGCGGAGACAAGATGAGGCCAGGCGATTCCCTGATCGCCATCGCCTCGAGCGGATTTCATTCCAACGGGTACTCGCTTTTGCGCAAATTGTTGCGCGAAGACGACTTCGCGGAAGGAGGCGTTGCCTCGCAATTGCTGACGCCCACGCGCATTTATGTCGATGTCGTCCAGCGTCTGCAACGCGAACTTGGCACGTCGCTGCATGGGGTCGCGCACATCACTGGTTCAGGCCTGCAGAATATCCCCCGCATGAACGAGTCGCTCCATTTCCGGATCGACTGTTTGCCGCCCCTTGCGGAAATCCCGCGGGTCATGGGTGAATTTTTCGACCGCTCGGGAATGTCGATCGAGGAACTCTGCGACACATTCAACATGGGGATGGGTCTTGTCATCGCGACCGACCGCCCGTCCGACGCGTTGGGCGTCCTCGGGGCGGCCGGTGAGAAGGCATGGATGATCGGCGGGGTGGAGGAGAAGACAGGATCCTTCCCCTTCGCTTCGCTCAGGGTCAGGATGACGTCCCCGTCATTCTGAGCCGCAGGCGAAGAATCCTCTCTTAAAACGTCTTGACCTTGACCATCATCTCCCAGTTGCCGCAGGCGTTGTGCGTGCGGAACACGTAGTCACCGCCATCGCGCGGGCCGATGCGACGCGGCTTGCCAATCGGTATCGGCTGTCCGACTTTGTATACGTCATAGGTCATTCCCGCGTCCTCAAGGCCTGGGGCCTTCAGCTCGCCGCCGCCCTTCAGGATCAACTCCTTGCGAAGTCCAAATTCTGGTGGCGCGCAGACGCCATCTGCCGGCACGACGAAGGACACATGGCGCCCGAGGCTGTCACAACCAAGTTGCGACTTGATGAATCCGTCTCCGTTCCAGTCGCTGCCCCAGCTGTTTTTCGCGATGAAGTTGAACTTGCCGCTGTCGTTTTTCTCGTATCCGACGATCGTCACGGCATGGTTCGGCTGGCTGTTCGAACAGCGCGTATTGACTGGTGTCGGGTTGTCCCAGCTGCTGTCGGCCGCGACACTGACCCACAATGCGCCGAAATCGCTCACGGCCTTGCGGACCTCATCCACGGTCGCGGTCTTGTTGGCCTGGCCGATGTTGCCCCAGCGCAACGCCTTCGCGACGGGATTGATGCGCTTGCACGACAAGTCGCGCGCCGCGTACGGGAAATCATCCTCAAGTCCGATTCCGTGATTTTTCATGTAGTCGAACGGTTGCCATCCGCCGCGGCAGCCATAGCTGTCATCGTCGCATGAGACAAGTTCCTGTTCAGACAGGTTCGGCGCCTCACCGCCGTTGCGCAGAAGGGCGCTCTCCATCACGGCCGCGCCCGCGAAAGCCCAGCATGAACCACAACTGCGCTGGTTTTTCACCGGACTGACGTGACCCGCCTCGCGCAGATCGATGACATCCGGGAGTTCGCCTGTCTCACTCCAGCTCAGAAAAGGGACGCCATAGTTCGCGTTCGCAGGCACGACGAGTCCCCGCGCGTGGCGTTTTTCCTGTTCCGCATGGGCGCCAGTCGCGGCCAGCGCGATTCCAAAAGCCATAACAAATCCGCGTTTCATGTCGTCCCTCCGTGGTCGATTCAGCGGCGTGTAGTATCGGATTCTACCACTTCACGGAGTGGAAACGGAGAGGCGGCGGAGGATAATGCCGAGTGATTCGAAATATTTATGGTTCCGGTTTTGGAGGTCCCTGGATTCCGCTTCATGTGCGATCAACCGGATTGTCGTTTCTCCAATCTCGATATCAGGCAGGATCAAATCGGCTTTCCCGTCCTGGAGAAGTTGCGTTGCGAGGAAGTCCGGGATGATCGCGCAGCCCAGTCCATCGGCAACAGCCTTCGTCACATTTTGTGTGCTGCCCACAGTCCATGTGGATTTGAAGTTCATTTTGTCGCGGACGGGTTTTGGAATGGCCCTGAGCGACGGCAACGAACTATGGCGGTCGATGAATACAACCTGCCCCAGGTCTGAAACGGTCTGGATACTGCCGGCGAGCGCGACCGGCGCGACGAACACATGGCGTTCCAGCCCCAGGTCCGCAACGCGAGCTGGACGGTTGATCCCTTCCATGACGTCTTCATCACCGGACAGGATCACCGCGTCCAGGTGCCCGTTTTCAAGTTCAACAAGTAGTTCCTCGTCGGATCCAGGACGGATATTCGGCAGGATGTCCGGGTGTTCGTCCCGGATGGTCATGACCGCCGGAAATACCCAGCTCTCTGCCAGATCCCGCCGCACGCCGATCTTGATTTCGTCGCCTTTCGCCCCGGAGGACCCCTCAAACGCGGTCAGGGCTTTGATCGCCTTCACGGCAAGTCGCTTGCCATCGCGCGTCAACCGGACGCCGCGCCCTTCCTTCTCAAGGATTTTCCGCGTGAAAGCCTCTTCCATTTTGCGGATTCGCTGGGTCACTGCCGGCTGGGACAGGCCCATTCGTTGACCAATGGCGGTCACGCTGATTCCCTCGTGGAGGAATCGCAGGATGAGGAAATCATCAACATTCAACAAGCGTAGTTGATGCATTGAATCCACCGGACTCAAGTGGTTGGACAAATCGCGAACGTCGGGACCCTATGAAAGATCCGTGCCAGCGGTGCCACCTTGTGATTTCAGCGACTTGTCATGTGATGGGTGGCCGGAAGTTGTTGCCAGAATGGACAGTGGCTAACTTCCGTATAGCTTCCAGCAGGCCATGGATGTGTGTTGTCCCGGTCAATGGATTGATGATTGTCACGCGCAGCCAGTACTGCCCATCAAGGCGCGTGCCCGTGATGTACCAATTGCCTTCGGCGACCAGCCGGTTGCGGATGGACTGGTTCAAGTGGGACAGGGCGTCGGCATCCGCGACGCCTTCCTCCGGCAGATACCGGAAACACAAAATGTTGCATTGCGGATCATGAGCCGCCTGGAAATCCGGACTTTGTTCGATCAAGTCGCGAAACGCGCGCGTGGTGTCCATCGCACGTTCAATCAGCGACGCGATGAAGTTCTTGCCGTAGAGGCTCCAGATTCCCCACAGCCCCA
>Ga0214921_10012099_pt1 | contig 10380 bp, 9 predicted proteins | sample LL1505_MetaG_FD_177992 | JGI IMG/M metagenome (GOLD analysis project Ga0214921, IMG submission 177992) | Freshwater microbial communities from Lake Lanier, Atlanta, Georgia, United States - LL-1505 | ecosystem: Environmental > Aquatic > Freshwater > Lake | place: USA: Georgia | collected 2015-05-28
ACAATACATAATTTGGTGGTATGTATTTAATATTGTTTATATAATTGATTTATATATTTAATTTATATATTTAATTTATAAACGTGTCTGATGGAGAAAAAAAGGGTATATCAAACATATCTGCATTAAAATTATATTTTACATTTTCGTTATAAATATCTGTGTTTAATTTTACTAACTCATATTCGTCGTTCACATTCATAAACAAACTGTTGTTATTTTCATCGTAAATCAAGTCGTTTCTAACAAAAATTGCGTCAGACATACACGTTGCCACTAATGCATAACCCTTTTTATTTCCTAATTTTTTTAGAGAAGTAACGCTTGAACCAGATATTTCATTTCCCTTCCAAATCCAATTGTCATCCAAGGGCATGACTTTATCTTTACCAGGTTCTATATGATAATTCATTTCAATTGAAACTACTCTTGGACTATAATTTTCAATCTTATTCCACACATGAAAATCTTGCCCATCTATATCAATAGATAAAAAATCAAACTCTTCAGGGACATTATATTTTTGAAATAATTCATTTATATTTGAAGCTTTTATAAACTCAATTTTAACCTCATATTTTTTATCATTTACATCGTTGTTATAAGGTCTTTCAGAACCATCCATTAATAATCCATCGAAACCGCGTCTTCTTAAATATGCGGTATTTCCCATTCCGCTATCGTTACCTGAACTACCAAACTCAACAAAATATTTATTTGTTGTCCCAATTACATCAAAAATTTTTTCTATTACTCCATCTTGACCCCACTGAGACAATACTCGTTTTTGAAAAAAATTTAGGTCCATATTTTTATATTTATATTTATCTTTATATATTTATATATTTATAAGATAAATCGATTTATCTTGTAATAATTGATTTATCTTATAAAGTCGTCAATCTTGTTTAACCATTCTTCCATCTGGGTATTGCATTCATAGATGTCTACGTTTCCATCCAGAGTGAGTTGAAGTTGACCCGGATTGTTATCCATTTTTAACATATCGTTATGATATGTGTCGCAGCTCACCAGGTATTCCAAAGGTATCTGTTGTTCTCCCTCCCTGGACCGCACGTTGACCCTCTTGTAACATATATTTGGACAAGTGTTGACGTATACCACTTTGTGAACTGGGAAATCTGCCGAAAATACGTTAAACCAGTTTAAATAGATCTGGTATGCGACATCCTCCATTTTGCCTGTCTCAAACAACATTTTTGCAAAGACGTGTCTGTCTGTGTTGAGACTTCGCTCTGTAATGATGACATACTTTTTGGAAGGGTCCAACCCTTTTATGACGCTCTTGAAAAGGTTGAGCCTGGAAATGAAGGCCATCATCTGAAAGGGAAACGAGTATTTTTCTTGGTTCCCATAAAATTTTTCCAATATAGTTATTCCATTTGCATCCTTGATCTCTGCCCATTCGTCCACTGGTTCTTTCAAGAAGATTACGCCTTCATTGCCCTCATATTTTTGTTTCAGTTGTGACATCAGTGTCGACTTTCCTGAACCGATGTTACCCTCCACGGAGACGACTGTATAATTTAGAATGGTTCCTGACATGTTGGTTTGCGTGTTCTATACTTTATTAATGAATTATTTTTAAATCTCAATTTTATTTCAAATATCAATTATAGACACAAAAAAATTGATTTATTGTTGCACCTATAAATGATACACAACCAATAAATAACAATGAATGCATACGATAACGTTCTCTGTGCCTTTTTAACCGCGATGGTTGTATTTTTCGAAATGTTTGTAATTTTAACACTGAACTACAATGATGAAATACACCGTTCACTTCTAATTGCCGCGTTTATAGTATTTGAAATCCTTGCAATCATAGTGTTAATTTATAATGAAGGCGAAGAAGAATTTGTACCGATGGATGTAGAAACAGACATAGAAACACAATATCATAGAATTCAATAACCATTGATTGTGCAATAAAGTATTCAATTGTAATATTTTCTATATTTTCTATATTTTGTATATTTTGTATATTTATTTTTATTTGTTTTTACAAGTTTTACAAGTATAAAAAAAATTGATAAAAAAATAAATATAAAAATAAATGCACAAGTCTATATACTATCACCAACAAAATGGATCTGCAACAAAGAAAGCTCAACAAATCAGAATGGGACTCCATCGAAATATCCGTGTCCGATGCGGAGTTATCCGTATTAAATATGATTACCCAAGGTTACAGTAATGTCAACATCCGTATAAATCCTCATTCGTCCATCTTTTCGTTCTTGAAAATTGAATTTACAGAGAAAATGGAAGACTACCTATACAACAAATATCTGCGTACACGTGCTGATAAAATTGAAGAGACATTGAAAACCAAAAATCCACAGTATCGCGAGATTAAATTAGATGCTGAAATAAAAATAAATTCTGCCGACCGTGTCCGTCTTGAAAGGTTTGACGAAAATCTGTTGAAGAAGAATGACATCTACGAGTTCTTGTTGTTGACACACATTGAAAAAGTATTGGAATTCCACAACATAAGCAACCGGGAGAAAATGTTTCATTTCCACTATTATACCCTCTATAAATTATCCAAAAATAACATTCACCGGCTAAACAGACACGTTGTTGAACTTTGCAATCGAGTGTTAGCCGCGTTTGAACACGACATTGACAAGCTCGTCATTATCCAGAATGCAGTAGATTTCATAGAGAGAAATACCAGCCTGTTAAAATATACAGACCTCACCCTCTACGAGCACCAGAAAGAGATTTTCACCGTCTGCAAAAACCCACGTCCTAAACTGGTCCTATATATGGCGCCGACTGGAACCGGCAAAACAATGACCCCCATTGCGCTGTCTGAAGGGAAGAAAATCATCTTTGTCTGTGCGGCAAGACACGTAGGTCTGGCTCTCGCAAAGGCGGCCATCTCCGTGAAAAAAAAGATCGCCTTCGCATTCGGTTGTTCCAGTGCGGACGACATCCGCCTCCACTATTTCGCGGCAAAAGTGTTTACCAAGAACCGCCGCACTGGAGGCATCGGGAAGGTCGACAACAGCGTGGGTGACAACGTGGAAATAATGATCTGTGACATCCGGTCCTATCTGCCTGCAATGTATTATATGCTCGCCTTCTTCCCTGCAGAAAACATCGTCACCTATTGGGACGAACCAACCATCACTCTCGACTATCCAGAACACGACATACACAGCACGATCCATCAAAATTGGCGGGAAAATCTGATCCCGAATGTCGTATTGTCTTCAGCTACTTTGCCGAAGCAACACGAACTCACAGAGACCCTGCCGGATTTCTTGGAAAAATTCCCTAACGCAGAAATATTCAATATTGTCAGCCACGACTGCAAAAAATCTATACCCATTGTCAGCAAGGATGGGTTTGTCGTGTTGCCCCACTATCTCAGTGACGGATACGAAGATGTCCTTAAAATTGCAACCCACTGTGCGAACCATTTGACGCTGTTACGATACTTTGACTTGAAGGAAGTCGTCCAGTTCATAGAATACGTCAATACACACCGATACGGCAACTCCAAGACGCAGATAGAGAGACATTTTGAGACTCTGGATGACATCAATATGAAAAACATTAAAATGTATTATGTGGTCCTCTTACAGAATATATTGGAGGACAAATGGGACACCGTATATTCACATTTCATACGTGGACGCCAACCCAGAATTCTAGAGAACAGCACCGTCGACACAAAGGGAAACAAAATTACAAAGTCCCAAAGTGTCGGTCCAGGTATAAGCGTAAGCCCAGGTATAAGCGTAAATAAACCGCTTTCTGGTGAACCCATCACACGGCTACAGAGCGAACAAGGGATTCCAAGTAGACCCGTAATTGGCACGTCGGGAGCATACGTGACGACAAAGGACGCCTACACGCTTACGGATGGTCCCACCATATTTATTTCAAACGACATTGAAAAAATTGCCAAGTTTTGCATTCAGCAGGCAAACATCCCCTCCCTTGTGATGGACGAGTTGATGAAGAAGATTGACTACAACAATGCCATCAATGAAAGGTTGGCCGTTCTAGAGGCAGAGACCGACGCAATCAAAGAGCAGAATGAGAGCCAGGCAAAGAATGAAGTGTCAAGTTTCCACAACGGGTCCTCGATCACTGGAAGAAACAAGGGCGGGAAAGACACAAAGAAGTCGCTTCGTGACTGCCCTGAAGAAATGGAGAACCGCGGTAAAATCAACCGTCTCACTCAGGAGATCAACTCCCTCCGTGCTCTAATTAAATCCGCATCCTTGAACGACGCGTTTATTCCCAACAAAAAAATGCATATGGACAAATGGGCAAACACTATGGATACGTCAAGTGCGTTTACCAGCAACGTGGACGAACAGACGGTATGCGACATCATGGCTCTCAAGGGGGTAGAGAATTCATGGAAGGTTCTGTTGATGATGGGAATCGGTGTCTTCATAAATCACGAAAACATTACTTACACTGAGATTATGAAAAATTTGGCGGATGAACAGAAGCTCTATATGATCATTGCATCCAGCGACTACATTTATGGAACAAACTATCAGTTCTGTCACGGGTTTCTCAGCAAGGATTTGAACCTCACACAGGAAAAATTGATACAGGCGATGGGGCGCATTGGGAGAAACAATATTCAGCAGACGTATACGATACGGTTTCGTGACGATGAACAGATTACAAAACTCTTTACGGCGGAAACGGATAAACCAGAGATCATAAACATGAACAGATTGTTCAACAGCAAAAAAGTAGTATGGATAGATGGGGCATACGTAGAAACGGAACAAGATGATTAACAAATTAGTTTATTATAGATGATTTATTATAAAAAATAAATAAGTTAGTTTTTGAAATGTAAAAAGGTATAAACCATTTTTTTGAATGTATTAATGTTATTTTTTTATATCTGAAGTTTATACTACTTAAACTCTTGAAAACATAACCTTCATTTACATTTTTTGCTCACTCAACTGCGTGAGCAAAAAAATTATAGTCTTTATCAATAATAAATTGTTGTTCTAATATTGTTTTTTGATTTAGAAATCAAAAAGGAAACAATCACGTATTATTATATTTGTAAACTTTCTCTCTTAAAAAAGTATAATAATCATATCTTTCTTTTGGTAGTTCACTTTCGTATACTTTACAATTACCAGTAGCAATTTCTTCTGTTTTTTTCTTAGTTATACAAGAGGTTGAATTATTTTGAATAAGTGTATTATATATTTTTATAGTTTTCCATCCTTCTAATACTTTTTCAAAGATAAAAATAACTTCTTCACCGTTAATATTGCGTTTTGCAGTGCGTTTTTTTTCTCTTCTCTCTTTTTTCATTTGTATAAATTCTTTTTTGTGTATGTTATCCATTATAAATATTACACATTTATTTCTGTAAATTGTTTTACTAAATCATTATAGTATTTATATCTTTCAAAAGAAAGCTCTTGTTCGTATATGATTGTTTTATTATTTTTTAAATTTCTTTTTATATTTTTAATAATATCAATAGTAATATTATTTTTGTTTTGTTCTATAAAATAATATAAAATTTGTGTTGGTTTCCATTTTTCTATAAATTTTTCAATAATAATTATAATATCATCTGCGCTTATTTTTCTTTTGGATAGATTAACTTCTTCTTGTGTTAAAGGAGTTTTTTCTTTTTTTTCTTCACTACGACATACAATTTCTCCATTTTTAATTCTAGTTATTGTATGTCTTGGTAAATCATATAATTTTTGTACATCTATATTTTTATGTCCTTCCTTTAATAATTCACGAACTTTTATGATAATTTCATCACTAACACTCCCTTTTGCATCTCTGATAGAGAGCGACATTTTCTTTTTTGTTTCTTCTGAAAATATTTTACCATAATTATGGTTACCTGTACCCTTCATTTGTTCAGACTTATCTTTATACATTTGTTCTTTTACAGTTTTGTGTGTCAAAGTTTTAAAATATCCTTCTTTTCCTTTCTCATTTTGGTTCAAATTTTGAAATATTTCTATTTCGTGTTTTTCTTTGTTACAAATTGTATACATTTCTTCTTTTATTGATATATCGCTTGTATTTAAAAACATTTCAAATGCAAGAGCTTGATTATATTTTACGATTAAATGTGGTTTTACTAACTGTATAAATTTTAAACAATCCATTTTTTTATAAATTTTTAACTTCTTTTCGCAATCAATAACTCCAAACCCTATAAATGTTGAAATGTATTCTAAAATTTCTGGATTATTTTTTTGAGTTATCGAAATATAAAATTTTGATTTCTTTTTTAAAGAAATATAAATACACCCTTCTGCATCAAATAATCCTGCAATATATTCAACGTTTAATCTTGATGAATATGTTTCATCTAAATTATGATTTTTTTTAAAATTAGAACATTTTAAATATAATTCTTCTTTTTCTTCATATCTATTTGGTAAATTTGCTAGTTTATTGAATTCATACAAACAACGGTATTGATTTTCTTTAATGATAAAGCTATTTTGTAAATAATCAAGTAATATTTGATATTCATTATTTCTGATTAATAAATTAAATTGGTTCCTAATGTTATGTTTGTGGTAATATGTATTTGTTTCATCCATTACATTTATTGTTTTATTATTTCTATTTGTGGAGGATGTTATACTTCCCCCAAAATGATAACGAATAATTTGTAATATATTTGTTCTACTTTGAGTTATTGAAAAACCCGACTGATACCCATCTGAAATTTTTCTTATAAAAATACAACCGTCGCCATCTATAAATCCAGCAATATATGATGGATGTGGAGAATGTTTAAATCTTTGTAAATGTTTTTCATTGTCAGTTTCAATTGTAGAAATCATCGTATATTGTAATATACACCTATGCTAATCTTTAAATTGTTATCAATTTTAATATTATATTATGAATATAGTATTAAATTTTTTGCTTTTAAAAAATTTTTTTTTGTAAAATAAAATGACACGATATATGGTAACAATATTTTTAATTGGAATACGCTAACCCACCCCCTAGTGCGTATACTTTTATTAATTTTCATTAATAAAATGGACTATTCCTTAAGTCTTCATTGAAAGTTGCTAACTTTCTCAGACCCATTCCATTATAGTCTCTGAACCTTCTCCATATGCTTGCGTTAGCGCATTTAGGAGCTTGGCTGCAGATTGTCCAATCCTTTTCGTTATTACTATGCCCTAGGTCATTACCCCGGGTATTCAAAATGTTTTCACACAATGAAGTAGTAGAAAAGGCTATCAGGATGTTCCTGCAATTTAGAAATGTTGCCTCCAACTGACTTGATAGTCAGAAAGAGACTAGCTGGTTATATAATGTATTCTGTTGTTTTTGAACACATATTTGCTTTACACTGTTTACCCATATTAGTAAGCAAATATCTAATATGGCAGCCAACTGTTTGGGACAGATGGTTCTAATCCCAGACATAATACGAAGAACGTTGTAGTTGGTAGCATAAACACGAACCTTGGCAGTCTTTGTTCCCTCAACGGTAGCGTTGGAGAGGACAAGCTGAAGTGTCGCGTTATCAATTCTGGAGAAGTTGCACGTTCCCGAAGGTTGGTGTTCCTCAGGGCGGAGTGCAAAGGAGTAAACATTGATACCCTCATCCGGGTTTCTGGTGTGGGCCTGGTAAGGTTGGACCCAAGAGAAGTAGGATCCTTCACGCTCAGAGAAGCGGTCCTGTCCGTTAAGTTGGAGCTTAGCGGTGACGACAGGGTTCTGTCCCCAACAGTGCATGTCAAGGGAGGTCTCAGAGAGGACAAAGGTGCCGGCATCGGAGACACCAGAGTTGTCCTTGTGGGAACCAGTGTCGGCGATGAGGGCAGCGATCTCAGCAGGTGTTCCCTCTGGGATAGGGCTGTTCTCACCACCAAGGTTAGGTTGGTTGTAAGGGTTGGAAGGACCGTGCCAGTATCCAGTGAAACCACCAGTAGGGATGTAGTCAAGGGCACCCGCATCCTGGAAGAGACCACGGGCATCAATGTAGGCGCGCGAGTCAGCGGCAACGGAAGTAGGACCTCCGAAGGCGTGGATGGCGTTAGGAAGGGCATCAATGGCGTCGGTGTAGTTGAAAGGCTGGGCACCAAGGACCTTGAAGAGGAGGGCATCACAGGTCAAAGACGAGCAATAGTCCACGTTCTGGTCAGGTTGGACAACCCAGATAAGCTCCTTAACGGGGTGGTTAAAGTTGAGCTTGATCTTGTTGGATGAGGAACCCACAGACTCATCACCAGTGAACTGAAGCTGGGTAATGAGGTATTCGTGTGGGTTCTGGGCCATTCGCCTGCGCTCGTCGGTGTCAAGGAAGACATAGTCGACGAAGAGGGAAGCGGCAACGAGGGACTGGTTGTAGGCAATGGTGGCAGGAACAGGGCGTCCAACGGAGTATTGACCAGCAGATCCAGTGTAAGGGTTGGTGTTGCAGTTCAGGGTGGTGACGGCCCAGAGGCACTCGTCAATAGGACGGAGATCAAGGTTGATCTTGACCTCGTGGTACTGAAGGGCAATAAGGGGGAGGGCAAGTCCAGGGTTTGTGCAGAACCAGAATTGGAGAGGAACATAAAGAGTGGTCTCTGGGAGAGCGTTTCTGGGGGCACAGACCTGGCGAGGAGCAAGGGAGTCACAAGGAGACTCAACATCAGAGAAAGAAGGATCAGTGATAAAGGTCAGCTGAGTAGTGTTTCCAATCATCCTGAAGTATCCGCGTTGTTGCTCGGAGGTCATTGTGAGCTGGTTCCAGATGTGCATCCAGTCACCGTAATGGCGGTCAATTCTTTGGCCTCCAATCTCGACCTCAACCTGGGCAATAAGTTGCTCACCAGGGAAATCGAGCCATCTGGCATAGACACCAGTTCCTTGTCCAGTGGAGTAGCTTCCGAGACCCATAAGTTGGTTGATCTCGGGGAGTGTAACTTGAAGGTATGTGCGGTAGGCAAGATCTCCGTTTCTGGAGATGACGCACTGGACACGGCGTCCAAAGTCGGCTTGTCCATTGAAAGTTTGTTCAATAGACTCAATCGCAAAGTTAGTGTGTCTGCGGTAAGTAACTTTCCAGAAAGTAATTTGCGGGTTACCAGTAAGGTAAACATCTTGAGCTCCATAGGCAACTAATTGCATAAGACCACCTCCCATTTTATAATATGGCTAAAGAAAAAAATAATTTGAAATTTAATTTAATTGTTTTATTTAAATTAAATTTTTATACATTTCATAAAATTATACATTTATACATTTATACATTTATACATTTATACATTATAAAATTATACATTTATACATTTATGTTATCTAAATGTATTGCTTTTGTTCAAATTATATGAGCACCTCACATATTTTAAAAACACTACAACTTTTTGCTAAATATTTGATGTTTAAAAACCTTTAAAACTTTTAAAACCTTAAAAACCTTCTAAAGTAATTTTGATAAAAAAAATATTTATAAAATTTTGTTTAAGTCCAGGTTTGTCATCATAAAATTGACTAGATAGGAGTCATCCATTATTTCTTTTCGGTTTTCGTGTTGCTTTGTAAATACATACGACTCCTTCTTTTTTTTTACAGTCCATCCTTGCTCTATAGAATTAAAAAGTATAAGCATTTTTTGAAACTTGTTAGTGTCTACTTTTAGATTTCTTAAAGGGTCAACATTTATTTTCATATCCATTAAATTAAAAAAATAAAAATTATAATTCTTTTAAACCTGTTTCTCCTAAAGAAGATAACAAGGTATTAATATTTGTGATTAAATCATTTCCAGTGTATCCTTTTACAAATGAAAAAAATGTTATCATTGTTATTATGCTATGTGTAAAAGTTTTTGAAATATTTGTATTATAAAAATAAATATGAGCGTCATTTATAAATACACTTGTAACATATCCTGTTGGGATACCAATTAATGTCCAACAAATTGTTGTAATCATTATGTATTTATAATTACAAATGTTTTAAATTATTTTTATCTGATATGTATAAATGAAAAAGTGTAAAAATATATTATTTATATTTATTACAAATTAAATATATTTTTTGAATAAAATAGAGATAGAGAGAATGCCTAGTTTTAAGCCTAAAACAGCAAAAAAAATAAAATATAATAAGAGATCTTCAGTCACTCTGGATACAAAACACAAAGAATTCCTAAATGAGTTCAACAAGGATGAAAAGGACAGGATCCCTCATCTAAAATTAGAGAGACAACACTTGAAAAATACTTTGAACGATCAAAGTTTGAACATTGAGCAGCGGCTTGACGTCCAAGACAAAATAATAGAGACCACTGAAAAAATAAAAGAGATACAGTCTAAAAAAAAAGATTATTTTCTGGACAACTCTAAATACATCTTT
>Ga0214921_10012100_pt1 | contig 10379 bp, 10 predicted proteins | sample LL1505_MetaG_FD_177992 | JGI IMG/M metagenome (GOLD analysis project Ga0214921, IMG submission 177992) | Freshwater microbial communities from Lake Lanier, Atlanta, Georgia, United States - LL-1505 | ecosystem: Environmental > Aquatic > Freshwater > Lake | place: USA: Georgia | collected...
TGATTGGGATTGATGCATCCAGTGACGCCATTACGCTTGCTCATCAGAATGCTATAGCCCTTGATTTAAGTGATGTAGTGCAGTTTATTCAGAGTAATTGGTATACAAATATTCCCAAGGAGTGGCTGGGTAGTTTTGATCTAATTCTGAGTAACCCTCCTTACATTGACCCGAGTGACCCACATCTTCAAGAAGGAGATTTACGCTTTGAGCCCCGCAAAGCCCTGACCGACGAGTATGACGGCTTGCAATGCATCCGCTTGATTTTAGATGGGTGTCAGGAGTTTCTAAAGGGGGATGGCCTCATTGCCTTGGAACATGGCTACGATCAGGCAGAGCAGGTTCGCGCCCTATTGAATCAGGCAGGCTTATCGGATGTGGAGTCTCGTCCTGACCTAGCCGGGCATATGCGGATTAGTATTGGTCGTAAGGCTCCTAAAACCCCATTAGCAAATAGGTCATAAAATATGGGGGTTGATTCAATGAAAGGATTTAACCCATGAGTGATGCTCAAACCCGTATTAAAGAGATTGTGACCGGCCATCCTGTAGTCCTTTTTATGAAAGGTACTGCCCAGTTCCCACAATGCGGCTTCTCCGGCAACGCCATTAATATTTTGCGTGCCTGTGGAGTAGAGACACTGCATACGGTCAATGTCTTTGATGATGAGGCAATCCGTCAGGGGATTAAAGAGTATGCCAACTGGCCGACCATTCCTCAGCTTTATGTCAATGGAGAGTTCATTGGTGGATCTGACATCATGACCGAAATGTACCAAAGCGGCGAGCTTAAAAAGCTACTTGGGGCTTGATTTACTCCTATCCATTTATTCTTTTAAAAGCTCACGCAGTGGGCTTGGTCTAATTTAGACTAATGCCCATGTCAGATCTTAGCCTTCTAATCCCCGCCCTAAGCTTTGGTATTACCATCGGCCTATTGGTCTATGTTTTTATCTTGCGCTCTCATCAAAAACAGACTGCTGTATCCCTGTTTGAGCAAACTACTCTTTTAAATACCTTACGCGAAGAACGAGATCAGGCCATATTACATGCTATTCGCTTAGAGGCAGAATTAGATTCTGAGCGCAAGCAAGTACAGAACCGTATTGAGTCTCTCAATGAAGCTAAAGAAGCACTCACTAATCAGTTTAAGAATCTAGCCAATGAAATTTTGGAAGATAAGTCTAGAAAATTTACAGAGCAAAACGCGCAGCAATTAGATGTCTTATTAAAACCTTTACAAACTAAGCTAACCGAGTTTAAGGAGCAGGTTAGTAACTCCTATGACCAAGAGTCACGTGAGCGCTTTGCTCTGAAGAACGAGATCGAGCGCCTAGCCAATCTCAATCTAAAGATGTCAGATGAAGCAAGATCATTGACCAATGCCCTAAAGGGTGACTCGAAGATTCAGGGTAACTGGGGGGAGCTGGTTTTAGAGTCTATCCTCGAGTCCTCTGGCCTTCGCAAGGGCGAAGAATACCTTGTCCAAGATAGTCATACACAAGCCGACGGCGGAAGACTTCAGCCTGATGTGATCGTTAAGCTCCCCGAAGACCGACACCTAGTCATTGATAGCAAAGTATCGATTACAGCCTATGCCCGGCATACTGAAGCGAGTGATGATGCGATTGCAGCACAAGAGCTCTTAGCTCACATCCAATCGATCCGCCAACATATTCAAGGGCTGTCTGCCAAGAACTATGCAGGTATCGCTGATTTATCTACCGTTGATTTTGTACTAATGTTTATCCCCATTGAGCCAGCATTTTTAAGTGCGCTTAAGGCAGCACCTAATTTATATCAAGAGGCCCTTGCTAAAAACATTGTCTTGGTCTGTCCCAGCACTCTAATGGCAACGCTACGAACAGTAGCTCACTTATGGCGCCAGGATCAACAGAATAAGAATGCAATGGAAATTGCTCGTCAGTGTGCTAATCTCTATGACAAGTTTGTTGGGTTTGTAGAGGACTTAGAGCAAATTGGGAAGCGTCTTGATCAAGCCCAATCAAGCTACCATGACGCTTTTAACAAACTCAAGTCCGGTAAAGGCAATTTGATTAAAGCGGCGGAGCGCGTTAAAGAATTAGGCGTGAAGCCGAGTAAAACTATTGCCAATAATCACTTAAACCTAAATGATGAACATTAGTTAATTGCCATACGAAATAATTTATAAATCTTATGAAAAATATTGAAGACCTCGTGGTTGCTTGGGAAAAATCTCCTTATCCAAGCATTAAAACTTCATCTTATTTTCCTGTTTATTCAAAAATATTTGAACATTTAAGAAATAAAGAATGTACGTTTATTGAAACGGGGGTGCTTGCGGGTGGATCCCTTTTTATGTGGAGAAAGTGGCTCGGTGAGAAAGCTAGAATAATCGGAATCGACTTAAATCCAGACGCAAAAAAATGGGAGGAGCATGGATTTGAGGTATACATCGGCGATCAAGGTGACTGCTCTTTTTGGAGAAAATTACTACCAAAAATTGGGCAAATTGATGCTTTTTTAGATGACGGTGGACACCAATCATTTCAACAAATTACAACTATCTCTGAGTTACTTTCCCACATAAATAATGATTGTGTTGTGGCTCTGGAAGATACATATACAAGTTTTATGAATGATTTTAAATCTCACGGAAATAATTCATTCCTGGAGTACGCAAAAGATGCAACCGATCTTATTACTGCAAAATCATTCTGTCTGTATCAAAATCGATTTCCTGCCCTTATCAATAAAGTCTGCGAAGAAAAATTTAAAAATGTTTTTAACATTTCTTTTTTTAACGGAATTACTGTCTTTGATATAAAGCCGAGTTATTGTTTTAAGCCTGAAATTATTAGAAATAAGCAAATGGATACCCCAATAAGAGACTTTCGCCATGATGGGGCGAAATCAACGAGTATTATTTGGCCCCATTTATTTGAGGAAACCCCAACCAAAATAAATGGTTCATAAAAAATGACTATACCCGTTAAATTAAATTTAGGTTGCGGCGATAAAATTCTTGACGGTTATGTAAATGTCGATGTAGCTAATGAACGATCCGGAAAACAACCCGATATTATTTGTGATGTTCGAAATTTAAATTCTTTTACAGACAACTATGCCGATGAGATATTAGCAGTACATGTTGTTGAGCATTTTTGGCGATGGGAGGTTGTGCAGATCCTTAAGGAGTGGGTTAGAGTTTTAAAACCTGGTGGCAAAATGATCCTTGAATGTCCCAACCTTAAATCTGCATGCGAAGAATTTTTAAAAGATCCTGATTTAAACTCAGGTCCCGGCCAAGAAGGTCAAAGAACTATGTGGGTTTTTTATGGAGACCCCAGATGGACCGATCCACTTATGGTTCACAGATGGGGGTATACGCCACTATCTTTAGCCAAAGTGATGCATGAAGCTGGATTACAAGACTTAAAGCAGGAAGCTGCTCACTTTAAATTGAGAGAACCGCGAGATATGAGAATTACAGGGATTAAGATTGCTGTATAAGGTTTACTGGCTAATCCCACTCAATAGCGATTTGGGTCAATTACCCTCCAAATCTAACCTTGCTAGCATTCGTTTACGTTCTGCTGTTTGCATTAATGCCTTTGACTCGGCTGGTTTATCTATCGGATATGGAGAATCCATCCCTTCGGATATTGATAAGGTAGTTATTGGAAAAATTGGAGCCCATGATATCTCCATTAGAGCCACGGCCTGGTTGAGACAAATTTCAAAGGCAAAAGGTAGTGGAGCAAGAATTTTCTTGGACTATACAGATCACCACCTAGGCTTTAACTCTTCTATGCGTGAATTTTATGAGCAAGCTCTTGTTTTTGTTGACCACTGCATTACCTCATCCGAATACTTATCCACCCTTCTTCAAGAGCATTTTTCAGGTCCAATAACTGTCATTGAAGATGCTGTGGAAATTACTCCTCTTAAGCCAAAAGAGATTCTTTGTACAAAACCAACAACGGCCTTATGGTTTGGTCACAGCTCTAATATTCCCTATCTTGTTGAATTTATCAATACTTCTAGTTTTTTATTAAACAATAGCAATCTAATTGTTTTATCTAACGAGGCCGGTATTGTTGATTTTAATGAAAATAGCTTACGCATTAACTGTCCCTCTCAGATCAAGCTTGGGCTATGGTCTTCAGATACCATGATTCAGGCAGCATCTCTCTCTCGGATTTCTGCATTATTCCATCCAGCCTTACTGATCCGAGAAAATTAGGTGCCAGTAGTAACCGTCTAATAACCTCATTCGCCCTTGGCCTTCCAACCACTGCTGATAATTTACCAAGTTATCAAAAATACTCTGACTATTATGTTGATATTCGCAGCTCAAATTTTTTTAACTTAGCTGAAAATCCGTTATTGTTTAGTCCGAATGTTGAATTACAAGAAAGTCTATTAAATAAATTTTCTTTTAAAAAACTTGGGTCTGATTGGTTATTTCTTATTCGTGGTCACTAATAAAAAACCCGCCCATATAGGGCGAGTTTTTGACTGATAAATCCTACTGGTAAAAACTAGCTCAATTAAGCAGCCTTACGTTTAGCAGGTGCAGCAGCTTTCTTTACTTGAGCAATTTGACCTTGGAATGCTTCAAAAGCTTGGTCAGCAGATTTCTCAACGGTTGCCATTGCATCTTTACTGGCTTCACGGAACTGCTCAAAACCTTGCATCACCGAATTCATCGAAGTTTTGAATGCAGATACAAATACATCCGAACCAGCTGGTGCGTTAGCAGCTAATGTATTTACCCAATCTTGCATACCAACTTGAGTTTGTTCAATGCTAGCTTCTACAACATTAGCGAACTCTTTACCGCTCTCACGCAATACCTTCGTAACTTTACGCTGATGAGCAATCGCTTGATTACCAACTTCTTGTAATGTTTCAGCTTGAAGAAGCTCGCTCACGACTTTTGGATCTTTAGCGGTGATTACATGTTGAATATTCTCTTGAGCATTCAGAAGTGCGTTCTTGGATGCGTCGTAATTCAGTTCTACGAGCTTTTGTGCATTCTCAAGAGCGGCTTCGCCCAAGGAAAATACTGTCTCGAGGTTCTTGCTCTGAATTTGCGACAATTTTGCTGTTACTTGATCTTGATTCATGGTGTACTCTCCATTAGGTTGATGTATTGAATATTGCACTGCACCATGAAACTATACCCAATTATTTGCTGCTTTGCAATAAATATTATTGCTATGCAGCATAAAAGTCTAAATTTTACTAAATAGTTTATTTAAATCAATAAGTTATATATCTTTGGCGTTATTAATTTATGAGTAATTCTAATCAGTCTTACCCCAAAATTGCTACAGCAGCCTGCTTTGGCACCTTTCTGGAGTGGTATGACTTTCTTACCTTTGCAACCCTTGCGGTGGCTTTTGCACCCTTATTCTTTCCAAGCTCAGACCCAGTTACTGGGCTTTTAGCAAGCCTAGCTACCTTTGGGGCTGGGATGATTGTGCGGCCCTTGGGGGCGGCCTTCTTTGGCTCCCTCGGGGACCGAATCGGCAGAAGGCCCGTCTTTCTAATCACCATCTCTTTAATGGGTGGGGCCACCTTTGCGGTTGGCTTTTTGCCAACTTACGAGCAAATTGGCATTTTGGCGCCCATTCTTTTGGTGAGCCTAAGACTTCTTCAGGGCTTGTCAGCCGGGGGTGAAATTGGGGGTAGCGCTGTTTACCTCACAGAACACGCTGGAAACTCTAATCGGGGTTTTAAGACTAGTGTTCTGCAGTTAATGGGTCCTTTGGGTATGCTGGTATCAACCCTCCAACTTCTTTTGCTCAATCAATTTTTGGACCCCGCAAGCTTTAAGGAATGGGGATGGCGAGTACCGTTTTGGTTCTCGATAGTGCTTCTCTTGGTTGCATTAAAGGTACGCATGACCCTTGAAGAAACTCCTATCTTCAAAAATATGCTTGCCAAAGGCGAAACCTCCAAATCACCCTTACGTGATAACTTCAGAGATAAAGAGACCCGTAAGCAGATGTTCTTGCTCTTCTTTTGTATCTCAGCCGGTGGTTCTGTTTTATTTTTCTGCATACAGGTATACACCGGTATCTTCATGAAGTCGGCATTACAAATTAACCCCCAAATTGTTGATACTTTAACGATTACGGCAACAATAGTTTTGTTCCCATTAACGATTATTTCTGGGGCTCTCTCTGACAGAATCGGCCGTAGACCAGTGGTCATCAGCGGATTACTCCTAGGAACAATACTCATTCAGCCGGCATACCAGTTTTTACAAACTTTCAGTCAGCAAGGTGTCCCAGATTACTTCCTAATGAGCGCTACACTCATTATCCTCACTTTGCCATTGGCCTTAGTGGTTGGTCCACAAACTGCCCTATTGGCAGAACTATTTTCAGCGCGAACGCGCAATAGTGCAGCAACTCTTCCACATAATCTTGCGGCGGGGTGGATCGGGGGCATGCTTCCCCTTATCGTCACTTGGCTTAACAAAGAGTTTTCTAGTCAGCTTGCTGGATTATGGTACCCAACCATCTTTTTAGCTATCGCGGCCGGATTAGCAATCTTCTTCTTGCCAGAAACCAAGAAAATTGATTTGACTAAATAAGGTCAATTAAAACCCTCATTCGTTTTTTTATAGGCCTGCTGCCAAATATCAGCTTGAGATGTAGTCGAGTATTCCTTAAAACAAGGTGTTCCGAGGGTGTAATGAATGATCTTTGCGGCTGGATTATTTGGGTACTCAATAGCCAGCCAATTCCATTCGATTGGTAATTCTCCAATCTGTCTATCATCTAGCCATGAAAAACGATGCAGGAACGAGCCTGGTTTATCTTGAATAAATTCAGGGGTAAGGATCTTGTTTGCAGGATGCTCACAATTCCATAAAACAAGACTAGACCAGTTTTTTCTGGGATAGTCCTCATTTTTATTACCTAAATATTTAACAGTTTTCTTAGTCTTGTATTCATGCTTAACCACCTGAACCGCTTTGGATGGATCTTTTAAATTCCAAAGCTCTGTTATGTCATGATTGCAAACCATATCTCCGTCAGCAAAAATAGCCCAACCAGAATATTCGTTTAAAAAAGGAGTAAGGAATCGAGAATAAATAAACTTATTACTTCCATCATCATGATTCTTAAAAAAATTTAAATTTTGATGCGCTAATGGTGTGAAGTTAATTAAAGACGTTGATTTTTCTAAAACGCTTTGGCAAAAAACGTGATATGCAATAGCCTCTAGCTGATCAAATCCAACAAATACGTTAATTGTCACTTATAAAATTCCTTTTGATAACACTTAATATCAATTATTAATAATATTTAACTGATTTTTTAATTCATATGCCACTTCCTCAATAGCATCAAACCATTCACTATTTTTATTCTGGACGTGAAGCGAAATACTCGGATACCAACTATTAACTTTCTCATCGTGCCAATACCAAATTCTTCCTGCCGCGTATGGAGTTAGAAGTAATGTGCGCTTACCAATAGCGCCTGCCAAATGTGCGGTTATATTACTAGTAGTAATAACTAAATCACATGCTTTAATAATAGAAAGTGCGCCATTTATATTTTCGTATAAGTTAATGTTATCAATTGATCTAATTTTTATTCCAAAATTATCATTTAAATCCTTTAGTTCTAACTCTGTATCTCCATATTGTAAGTTAATGAATTCACAATTATTGGATTTTAAAAATTTACTCATTTCTAGCAGGGAAACGCTTTTATTTCTACCAATCTTTGGATTTATACTTTTCCAAGCTATTCCTACCTTAATTTTTTTATTATCAGATAAGATATTTTTAACATTTAATGTTAAAGATTCATCATCAAGGATATAAGGAACATCCCGTCCAATCATTCTAGGATGCATATCTAATACAACGGGAAGACTTCCAAATTTAATCTGCGCATCAAAACTTGAATAATTTATTGGCAAGGCTTGATCAATAAAATTGATATTTGTAAATGATCTAGAAAAAATAGGGATTATTTTTTTATCAACTGATACGGTTACTTCTTTAATTCTGTTCTTTAGTATTGGTAACAGTGAAGAGAAAAATATACTATCACCAATTCCTTGTTCAGATAAAACTACTAATTTATTACATTCATCTATTCCATTCCAGATTTTTAAATTCTTAACTGATTCTTGTAAATATTTACTTTTCGTTTGAACTCGGAAGTCATACTCCGACCAGCCCAACTTATATTGTTTAGTGTATAAATTAAGTACTGCCCTACTACTATGCGCATCATTATTGTTAAAATTTAGTTTTATTGCTTCTTCAAAATATGTAAAAGCCTCTTCATACAAACCTTGGTCCGATAAAAATGATCCTTTATTTGACCACGCCTCAGAATGATTTGGATTTATTTCAAGTGCTTTATTGAAGCTTTTCAGCGCTTCTTCTTGGAGCATTAGTCTATTAAGAGACACTCCTCGATTTGACCAAGCTTCAGACATATTTGGATTCAATTTAATCGCGGTATTAAAATCCGCCAAAGCCATATCGTATTCATTGAGCTCATTAAATAAGAATCCCCTGTCTGAATACCCTTCTGCTGAATCAGGTTTAAGTTCAATCACTTTAGAAAATTGGGCTACTGCATCATTCAGTTTATTGAGCTCATATAAAACATGGCCTCTACAAAACCATGCATCGATATAGTTTGGGTTTAGATCAATCGCTCTATTTAAGTTTACAAGCGCTTCATCGTAGAGCTTAATTTCGTTAAGCCCAAGTCCTTTTCTAAACCATGCTTCTGCTAAACTTGGTTCGAATTTTATTGCCTTATCAAAATAAAATATTGCATCTCTGATGTTATTTATTTTACTAAGTGCCAATCCTTTATTGTAGTAAGCTTCAGCAAAATCTTGTCTTAATTCAATCGCTCTTGTAAATTTATTGATTGCCTCACTAATCTGATTTAATTCTAATAAACTTTTTCCAAAATGCAGAAATGCTTCAGGATTATTTGATTCATTTTTTATCGCAATCGAATGGTAATGTAAAGCCTGTTCGTTTTTTCCAATCTCAGAAAGCGCCTTACCTAGATTGAAATTTATAAAGTAATTATTTGGATTAATCTCCCATGCTTTTTTAAAATAAATTATTGCTTCTTCATGATTATTTTCTATGCCTAGTATTACACCAATCAAATGGATAGCATCAAAGTGATTTTTATCTTCTTTAATTATTCTGATGAGTATTGATTTTGCTCTATCAAAATTGTTAGATTCAAAACTCTGGATTGCCTGTTGAAATAGAAACTCTATTTGACTTTTCATTTGATGTCATTAACCAAGCAATGTGTATTGATTTTTGGTGCCCCATGTCCGACTCGAACAGACCACCTACTGATTACAAATCAGTTGCTCTACCAGATGAGCTAATGGGGCATCTATGAAAACTTGATTTTAACTTACTTCACAATCTTTAAAGCAGGGCGCTCACTCTTTGCCTTCGGGGCGTCATTATTTCCAAGCCCATTATCCACCGGCCCCTTTGTTTCTGGATCAAATGGGAAGGACATCCCTTGACCATTTTCTCTGGAATAGATTGCTAAGACATGGGTTACAGGAACTAATACTTTCTTTGGTATACCCCCAAATCTTGCCTGAAAACTGATCCAATCATTCTCAATATGCAGTTGATGACAGGCATCTGCCGAGATGTTGAGCACGATCTCATTATTTTTCACAAACTCCATGGGAACCTCAACCCGCTCGTCCACAAATACTGCTAAGAACGGGGTAAAACCAAAATCCGTACACCACTGATGCAGTGCACGGATTAGATAGGGTTTGGTACTTGGAGCGTCGGTAGCCATCATTACGATTTTAAGCCAACCGAAGAGTGCAGCTAATTATCAAATTAGCGGCGCATCACTTTCTCGGAAGGGGTCAATGCCTCAATATAGGCTGGGCGGCTAAAAATACGCTCTGCATATTTGAGTAAGGGTGCCGCATTTCTGGAGAGGTCAATGCCGTAATGCTCAAGACGCCAGAGTAAGGGGGCGATTGCAACGTCAAGCATGGAAAACTCTTCGCCCAACATATATTTGTTTTTGACAAATATTGGGGCTAGTTGCGTTAAACGATCCCGAATCGCTAAGCGAGCCTTCTCATGTAATTTCTCAGCAGTTTTACCCTTCTCATTCTCGAGTGCACTAACGTGCACAAAGAGTTCTTTCTCAAAATTAAATAAGAACAGGCGTGCGCGTGCGCGCGCAATCGGATCGGGCGGCATTAGCTGAGGATGAGGAAAACGCTCATCAATGTACTCGTTAATGATATTGGACTCATACAAAATGAGATCGCGCTCAACCAAGATAGGCACTTGCGCATATGGGTTCATGACCGAGATATCTTCTGGTTTAT
>Ga0214921_10012103_pt1 | contig 10379 bp, 11 predicted proteins | sample LL1505_MetaG_FD_177992 | JGI IMG/M metagenome (GOLD analysis project Ga0214921, IMG submission 177992) | Freshwater microbial communities from Lake Lanier, Atlanta, Georgia, United States - LL-1505 | ecosystem: Environmental > Aquatic > Freshwater > Lake | place: USA: Georgia | collected...
CAAATGAGCCTTGGTGTAAATTAAATAAAACAATTAAATCTAAAAAATTAATTGATTTTGTTGAAATCTATAAAACAGAAAATAATCTTGACATTGAAGAAGCAGAACTTTTAATTGCATTTTTAAAAAATTGTTTAGACAAAAAAAAACTTCAAAAAGTAAAAGATGTTGTATATGATAAATCAAATGGAATTGTAAAAAATATTCCATCATTATGTTATTTAAAAACAACAAAACATTTTACATTAAAGAATTTAGATAAAAGGGTGTCTACTGTAAAATCGTTAGCACCTAAAAAAATAAATGGAACTATTAAAAATAAAGAGCAAGATGATGATTAGATCATACGATTTATATTATTTATAATAATGTTTATTTATAATAATATTGTTTATAATAATTATATTTATAAACCCTCTAATAAGAATAATAAATAATATAAAAGATTAATTACATACTAATATAATTATGACATACATGAATGATTTAGATGACTTACAAAATATAATAGATACTATAATTTGTCCAGAAATACCATCTATATTTACCGAAGAGTATGCATTAGAATTATTAGAAACCACATTGGAATTGATAGAAGAATATATTACAGATAACCCAACAATAATATCAGAGCCGAATTTTGAAGAACTTGTAATGGAAGAGTTGCGTGAATTTTTCTATATTCAATTTGAAGATTATATTCAAATTGACGAAGATGTTGAATTCGATATTGATGATTTATTGGAAGAAGCGTTTGAAATATATATTACAACTTTTTATACAGAACGTTCAACAAAAAAATTATTAGAAAATAAAAATGAAAGCATTAATACAACTGAAGATAATGATAATAATACTAATACTAATAATAATTCCGATATTAATGAAAATAATATTAATGAAAATATGTCAATTATTCAAAATAAAATAAATAATCTGAGAGATATACCTCAACCTACACAGAGAACAAAGGAATGGTATGAGTTTAGACATAACTTAATTACTGCAAGTAATGCATACAAAGCATTCGAATCACAATCAACAATTAATCAATTAATATATGAAAAATGTAAACCACTAGAAGCATGTATAGAAGAAAATAGTATGCAAAAAATGGTAAACATAAATACCACATTTCATTGGGGACAAAAATATGAACCTTTATCAGTGTTAATTTATGAAGACATGTTTAATACTAAAATAGAGGATTTTGGTTGTATCCAACATTCTACATACAAATTCATAGGCGCATCTCCAGATGGAATTAATGTAGATTTAAATTCTAGTATATATGGTCGTATGTTAGAAATAAAAAATATCGTAAATCGCGAAATAACCGGAATACCAAAGAAAGAATACTGGATACAAACACAACTACAAATGGAAGTATGTGATTTAGACGATTGTGATTTTTTTGAAACAAAATTTACTGAATATTCGGGTTCAAATGCCTTTTTTGAAGAGAATAATAAAACTGAATTAAAGCATATATATAAAGGTTTAATATTGTATTTTAACACACCAGAATCTAAACCATTTTATCTATATAAACCACTTCATATAAAAAAAGATTCAGAAATCAATGTATGGGAAGAAGAAATGATTGAGCATTATCAATCGCAAAATATGGTATGGATAAAAACTATATATTGGAAATTAGAAAAGTTTAGTTGTGTTCTCATATTAAGAAATCGTGAATGGTTTAAAAATAATATTCAACAATTAGGCAATGTTTGGAATATTATTGAAAAAGAGAGAATAGATGGATATGCCCATCGTGCACCTATTAAAAAAGTTAAAAAAGAAATTAATGAACCATTATTAAATAATTCTACTCCGTTGTGTTTGTTGCAAACTATAAAAATATAAATAGTTCTAACTAACTAATTTAATTTTTTTAACTAATCTAATCTAATTTCTAACTAATTTAATTTTTTTAACTAATCTAATCTAATTTCTAACTAATTTAATTTTTTTAACTAATCTAATTAACTATTTACATTTGGATTTGCCATGAAATATCCGATTCGTGTTCCATTTATCTGACTAATTGGTGGTAATGGATAAGTATAATTTGATTTTAATTGTTTTTCTTTATATAATGCTCCACAAAATTCAGCTGGGGTACATCTGCCTACATCTGGATTATTTGAATACCTAATATTATTTGTAATTTGATCGTATGATCCCACTTCAAAAGTAGGATAATGCCACCACATTTTATTTGCAGTTTCTTTGGAAACACTATTTTTTTTTATTATAGGATAACTATCTTGAACTAATACATTATTTTCTGAAAGAGGATACTCACCAGAGGCTTCTTCTAAAGTATAATTTGAAAATGCCTCTAATGTATTAGGTAAATTTAAATTACCGATTAAAGGTAAAGTTATAGCTAATAATAGTATAAGTAATAAAAAAATGTATTTGTTCATATATAAATTATATATTTTTTAATTATTATTAAAAAATAATAGTAAATAATATAATATAAATAATATTATATGGAATATTTAGATTATCCACATAATGATTCCATATCGGATATTAAATTAAATTGTTATCCTTTTGTTTCTTACAATTCGGACCATGACCATTTGATTTATAACAATAAAAACAACAATTATATTTATTTATTTCTTTTTTAAATCCACATTTGCATGTTTTATTATAATTGTATTTTAAGTAATTTTCCGAAAAATATAATCTGGTTTTACTATTATCGCCAGCTAAATGTACTACAAAAGCACGATTCGTTAGACCATATTTATTTATATTATTTAATCTTTCACTTTGATTTGAAGGAAATGTTTGTAGAACTCCGTAAGGTATTATAACACTATAGTCTCTAATTTGGCATAAATTATATTCATACATATGTCTTAAAGCTCCTTGGTCTTGTATGTATCCATGTTTTATGTTATTATATTCATCATTATATTTAATTAATTCATCATTTGTATACCATTCGTTTAAAATATTAATACTAATAGGAGATTTTTTAACAATAATAAATCCAGTGTTAATATCATTTTCATTTTGTTTAAAAATATCGCCACTTAATATAAATAATTTATCAATATATTCTTCAATTACATTAGTAATTGGAGGACTTTCTTTAAAAAAAAATGCATCTGCATCTATCCATATTACATAATCATAATTGTTTAAATGTTCAATTATTAGTGGAATACGTTCCCAATGTGGATTCATATTAGTTCTTTTGTTTTGGCATTTTATAATATTATAACCATATTTACTACAATATTTTGTATTAATAATATAATTTATTTCAGCATAGTTTTTTATATTATCATCAAACCACATTAAAATACATATATTATTTGTCATATATTATAATTAGTAAAGATAATAATTATAGTCTTTTTTGTAAAATTTCTAATACACCATTTATTTGTTGTTGTCTTGAAATAAAATATTTATTATTTACTTCTTCAAGATTTATTAACATATTTTTTATTTCATTTTCCGATAAATTCGATAAAATATTATTCATCAAATTGTCAATATTATTATCTTCAACAATAATTGAAAATAAAGAATAATCTATTAGCTCGTCAAATGCAAAAATGTTATTGTTTTTAGGTTTTATTATTACTGGTATAATGCCTGCATTTATACATTCTGTAAATCTATAACTCCAAGGTAAATCACCCTCTACAACTATTCCAAATAAACTATTTTGCATTAAATCGTCGTAAGTGTAATTATCATTTGTTTTATCTATTATTATATTTTTGTTGCTATTATATTTTTTAAATTTGTTAATAATTTCTATTCTATTATGTGATGCACTAATATTTCCTTTAAATGATATAAAATATTTTTTGTCTATATTATTATTAAATTTATATGTTTTTATTGCAGGAGGACAAATTACAATATTTTTTAAATCTTTGTCTTCTTTAGAATAGCATATATTTATAACATTATGCATAAAAACTATTGGAATATGGTAAAAAATAATTATTTTTTGAAAATTATATAAATTAAATTTGTTTTTTAAAAAATAATTTAAATTAATTATTTGGTATTTTGATTTTGCATAATTGGGATTACCATATATTGGATAATTTGTTTCGTTTGATAAACAAGTTATTAAATAATTTGCTTCTTTTACATTTTTTGTTACAAATGATGAATTATTAAATATTTCATTAATTTCTTTTGAATAAACGCAATAAAAATCTTGTAATTTATTAGTTACGAATATTTTCATATATTATAATATATAATATTTAGTTTATATTTTTTTTACAATAACGATAAAATATTTTTATTATTATTAACAATAAAAAAATATACTTAAAATTATATTTTTAAGATATATAACATAAAAATGTATAATAATGATATGAGAGTTACAAAAAGAGACGGTGAATTACAAGACGTTTCTTTCGATAAAATACTTGAAAGAGTAAAAAAATTATGCCAAGAAGCAAATATTCAAATAAATTATTCTTTTTTAGTTATGAAAGTAATTGAACAATTATATGATACGATAAACACTACTAAAATTGATGAATTAACAGCAGAGCAATGTTTTGCACTTTCTACACATCATATGGACTATGGAACTCTTGCTGCGAGAGTTATTATTTCAAATCATCATAAAAATACTACGCCATTATTTTCAGATGTTGTGCAACAATTATATAATTTTAAAGACATACACAATAAACATGTACCGCTCATTTCAAACACCGTTTATAATTATACATTATATCATGCAGATGAATTAAATAGTATTATAGATCATAATAGAGATTATTTAATTGATTATTTTGGTTTTAAAACTTTGGAAAAAGCATATTTATTAAAAATCGGAGATCGTATTGTAGAAAGAATACAACACATGTGGTTACGTGTAGCAGTAGGAATTCATTGTGAAAATAAAAATGAAAATACCATGAAATTAATTAAAGAAACATATGATTTAATGTCTAATAAATATTTTATACATGCAACACCAACTCTTTTTAATGCCGGAACTCCAAGATCACAATTATCAAGTTGTTATTTAGTTGCAATGGAAGATGATAGTATAGATGGAATTTATAATACATTAAAGGATTGTGCACAAATTTCAAAATATTCTGGTGGAATTGGGTTACATATTCATAATATAAGAGCAAAAGGATCACATATTAGAGGAACAAATGGAAAAACAGATGGCATTGTTCCAATGTTAAAAGTATTTAACAGCACTGCAAAATATGTGAATCAATCTGGAAAAAGAAACGGATCTATTGCGATTTATTTAGAACCTTGGCATCCAGATATTGAAGACTTTCTTGAAATGAGAAAAAATCATGGAGATGAAGAATTAAAAGCACGAGATTTATTTTATGCGATATGGATGTGTGATTTATTTATGGAACGCGTAAAAGAAAATGGTAAATGGTCATTATTTTGTCCAAATGAATGTCCGGGATTGTCAGATGTATATGGTTCGCATTTTAAAGAGTTATACACATCATATGAAAATAATGGTAAGTCTAGAAAAACAATTAATGCTCGTGATTTATGGTTTAAAATTTTAGATTCTCAAATGGAAACTGGAACTCCTTATATTTTATATAAAGATGCTTCAAATGTAAAGTCAAATCAACAAAATATTGGAACAATTAAATCTAGTAATTTATGTTGTGAAATAATACAGTATTCGGATAATAAAGAGACATCTGTTTGCAATTTAGCTTCAATTGGGCTTCCTAGTTTTGTAAATGTAGAAACAAAACAGTTCGACTATAAAAAGCTGCATTATGTAACTAAAGTTGTTACTACCAATTTAAATAAAATAATCGACATTAACTTTTATCCTACAGAAAAAACAAAAACGAGTAATAATCGTCATAGACCTATTGGCCTTGGTGTGCAAGGATTAGCAGATACATTTGTTTTAATGGACGTCCCATTTCATTCAGATAAAGCAAAGGAAATTAATAAATATATATTTGAAACTATTTATCATGCTGCTTTAGAGAGAAGCAATGAATTAACAATTGAAACGTTTGAAGGCCATTATGAGTCTTTTATAGGTTCTCCAGCATCTAAAGGAATTCTACAATTTGATATGTGGAATGTTACACCGAGTGATAGATATAATTGGAATAAACTTAAAGAATCAATTAAAAAATATGGACTAAGAAATTCACTGTTAGTTGCACCAATGCCTACCGCAAGCACATCTCAGATATTAGGATTTAATGAATGTTTTGAGCCATTTACAAGTAATTTATACACAAGACGAACATTAGCCGGTGAATTTATAGTTGTTAACAAATATTTAATGAAAGAATTAATGAACTTAAATGTATGGAATGATAAAATCAAAAATAATATTATTGAGAATAAAGGATCTATTCAACAATTAACATTTTTACCAGAACACATTAGAGAGAAATATAAAATTGTATGGGAAATACCAATGAAACATATAATAGACATGTCTGCTGATCGTGGAGCATACATTTGTCAAAGTCAAAGTTTAAATTTATGGGTAGAAGATCCTAACTATAATATATTAACTTCAATGCATTTTTATTCATGGAATAAAGGATTAAAAACCGGAATTTATTATTTAAGAAGAAAAGCGAAACATCAAGCGCAGCAATTTACTATTGAACCAACAGAAAATAACGATGCAGCAACAGAATCTGGTGATATTATTTGCGAAATGTGCTCAGCATAAAATTAATAAATTTTATAAAATAAAAAATAAGTAAATTTAAAAATAATAAAAAAATAATTAAATTTTTTATTATTTCAAATATCAAACACTCTAATATCTAATATTTAAATTCAGTTTTATATCGTGATTTATCGTGTAATTTTGTTCTAGATTTTAAAAAATCAAAATACTTTTTGGATAAATTATATTGTTCTGGTTTTTTATTTTTCAACACTTCTAAACGAACCTTCATAATCATACCTACTTGCCATATACGTTTATGACTATATTTTTTATCCTTATACAATTTTTCAAGTTTATCAATTGTATTCTTAACATCTTGTATTGTTGTATATTTAATATGAATTGTATCTTTTGGATTTTTATCTATATACACATCAAATGATTTCTTTGGGTTATTAGGATTATATAAAAATCTTTTTTTTGTTTTTGAATTATTTGTTCTTTTTTTGGGTATTATTTTTTTTGTTGTCTTCATATTATAAATAAAGAAATAAACAATTAAAATAAAAAATGTAATTATAAATGATGTAACTATTTAATGAAGTATTTAATGTTAAATAAGCATTTTAATATTAAACTTTTGAATAAATTTTTGTTGTTATATAAAAAATATTATTGAATAAAAATATTTATTTATTACACCTTTTTCATTTACTACAAAGTGAAACGCAGATTATTTATTATTTCCAATTATCTAATACTGTATCCAAATCATCTTCATCTCCTAAATTTTCAATTAAATAATTCGGATTATATAGTTTCTTTACATTCGGTTCTCTTACTTTTTCCCATAACCATTTTCTTAATTGTTTTTTAAATTTTAAACAATAATACAAATGACGAAAATTATTTAATATTTGTACATTTTTTTTTATTTTAATCAAACTATTATTATTTACTATTTCGTAAATAGGATTATTAAAACAATCTAATTCTTCTAGATTTTGCGGTAAATTTGGTAACACATGTAATTGATTATTAATACAATATAATTCTTCTAGATTTTGTGGCAAAGTTGGCAAACAAGTCAACTGATTATTATAACAACATAATATTTTTAAATTTTCAGATAAATTAGGCAACAAAGATAATTGATTATCATTACAATATAATTCTTGTAGATTTTTCGGTAAAGTTGGCAAACAAGTCAACTGATTATCAACACAAAATAAATATTCTATATTTTGTGGTAAAGTAGGCAAACAAGTCAATTGATTATTATCACAAATTAATATTTTTAGATATTGCGGTAAAGTTGGCAAAGAAGTTAATTGATTATGTGAACAATCTAATTTTTCTAGATTTTTGAATCTTGTTAAATCTGGCAAAGATTTAATACCCATACTAGTAATATCAAGTGTTAATATGTCTTCAGATAAAGAATTCAAATATCTTTCAATTTTGAGTATCATTTTGGTATAGTTTATATTACACCTTTTCTAATGTAAAAATGGGCGTTTTAAATGATAAAATATGTATAAATAAAAAAATTGTTTCAATTTTTTATTCTGACAAAATCGGCGTAGTAAATGTCATAACTTTTGAAAAAGGCGCAAAAGATTTTTATTTAATTTAAATTATTTCTTGAAAAAGATTGTTTACATTACTATTATTTTCATTAATTTTATTTTCATTACAATCAATATCTACAATATCTACATTAAATTTTGTATACATAAAACACCGCAAAGTAATAAGCACATCATTTAAAGAGTTGTGTAAATTTTTTGGTTTAGTTTGAAACAATTTTTCATGCAATTCTTCCAGCCTTGGAAATTTTACGTATTTTTTTCCAAATTTAGTCACAGATGTTATATTGCATAAATCAATATTATCTTGCATAGTGCAATACATTTGAGAGTGTTTAGACATTTTTTCTGTAAAATTTGTATACATAGTTTTGCTAGTTATATCTAGATTAGTATCATGAATTATCCTCAAAATTTCGACTTTAATGATATTCAAATCAAAATTAATGTTGTGAGCGACAATCATATCTGCCATAGTAAATTCGGCAATAAATTTATCAATTGCTATATCAATGTGGATACCTTTTTTTTCAGTTATTTCATTAGTTATACCGTGAATTTTGCTTACCTCGTCTGAAATAATAATGTTTTGGGGAATTTTTATTATATCGTCATGTATCCTTACAATTTCATTTTTGTCAGTATCATAAATTATATAGCTAAATTGCACAATATGCGGCCATTTATTTAATGTATCAACGCTCAAAATCTTTGATTGTGGCAGTCCAGTTGTTTCAGTATCAAATACTAATATCAGCATTATTGTAATCTTTTACAGTTTTATTTTTAAATTGTTTGGTAACAAGTTATTAATCTATTTATAATAGATATAATTATATATTAGTATTTCAATTTTTTATTTAATACAAATATAATAAAAAAAAATAAAAAATATTTTTATTTTTTATTTTATTTTTTATTTTTTATTTTTATATTTTATTTTTTATTTTTTATATTTTATTTTTTATATTTTATTTTTTATATTTTATATTTTATATTTTATTTTTTATTTTTTATTTTTTATTTTTTATATTTTATTTTTTATTTTTTATTTTTTATATTTTATTTTTTATATTTTATTTTATTTTTTATATTTTATATTTAATTTAATTTTTGATCCATATTTTTTAGCTTTTCTTCAAGCATCTCGATTCTTCGTTCGTTTGAATCGCCTTGTCGTGTAGTTGGCAAACGATTCCATTTATGTGTTTGTGATGGTTTTGGAAACATTGATAACTCTTCGCCAATATACTCTTCTACGCATTCATCTTCATTATCATTATTTGTATTACATTCAAATAATTGTGATAATGCAAACTCGTGACAATCAGTTTGAGTTGTCGTACAATATAATCCGCTAGTTAAAACATATAGAACGTTAAATACTCCATTTATACGTTTAGCTTGTTTAGCCGATTGTTTTTCCATACAATCTATTGTTGTTTCTAGTTCATATACTCGTTGTTGCAATTCACCAATAGTATTTTCTAAAGCGATTATATGCATATCTTTAGTTATTCCTTCTGATAAATCAGATGAAATCGAAATATCATCGTTCATTTCAATAAAATTAGAGTTCATATTGTAAAAGTTATAATTAGTGATAGTTTATGTAATAATAATACTCTGATACATGGAGATTAAAATCATTTCATTTTTTTTATTTTATTATAAGTTAAATTATATTTATATAATTTTGTATTCTTTTTAGATTTCAATAATTTATTTACATATAGGACAATAATAAAAATTACGACTGATTATATTTAAATTTCCGAGTTGATCAACATATTTTGGATATAAATTGGATGATATTGTTCTTTTATCACTACATGCGCAGCATTTATTAGTAAATTGTAAAGAACATTTATGTCCACATTTTTTAATAGTAACTTTATAATTAGAATAAAATTTACATTTTCCACACTCACAATTTTCAATATTTTCAATATTAAAGCATATAATTTTTCCTGAACGAAGTTTCATTTTTTCAATATAATAATATTCTAATACACAAACTTAAAAATAATTTCATTTTTTTATTTTATATTTTTTTATTTTATATTTTTTTATTTTATATTTTTTTATTTTATATTTTTTTATTTTATATTTTTTTATTTTATATTTTTTTA
>Ga0214921_10012104_pt1 | contig 10379 bp, 11 predicted proteins | sample LL1505_MetaG_FD_177992 | JGI IMG/M metagenome (GOLD analysis project Ga0214921, IMG submission 177992) | Freshwater microbial communities from Lake Lanier, Atlanta, Georgia, United States - LL-1505 | ecosystem: Environmental > Aquatic > Freshwater > Lake | place: USA: Georgia | collected...
CGTCAGCATCATGAAAATAAAGGCTTGCAAGGCAACAATCAATATATGGAATATCGCCCAGCCAGTACCTGCAATCACATGACCAAACCACAAAGCAATGCCCGTGGCCGAACCGAATCCAACCGCGCCCATCAGCGCGATCAACATGAATACCAGCTCTCCGGCGTACATATTTCCGAACAACCGCATACCGTGTGACACAGTTTTTGCGGTAAATTCAATTATTTGCATTCCCAGGTTCAAGACGCCGAGAATCAAGGCAAAAATAGGACTCTTACTAGTCCCAAACGGCGCCGTAACCAACTCGTGCGCCCAACCCACAGCGCCTTTGATTTTTATGTTGTAGTAAAGGCAGACCAACAACACTGCGCAAGACATACCCAAAGTCATCGACAAGTCGGCAGTCGGAACTACACGCATATACGCATGATGGACATCACCACCTGCTGCGCCGTAGATGGCTTCCCAGAGCAAGGGGATCAGATCTACCGGCAAAAAGTCCATGGCGTTCATCAGGAAAACCCATACGAACACCGTCAAAGCTAACGGACCAACAAACTTGCGGGATTCGGCGTTGTGAATAATGCCCTTGGCTTGCGAGTCCACCATTTCCAGCAAAATTTCAACTGCCGCCTGCATGCGCCCCGGAACACCGGAAGTCACCGTGCGGGCAACACGCCACATTACAAACATACCAATTACGCCCAGCAGCACCGACCAGAAAATCGAGTCGAGATTGAAGACCGAGAAGTCGATCACTCCGACCTGCTTCTGCGTCTGGAAATGCGTCAGGTGGTGACCAATGTACTCACCAGCGGTGATCCCTTGCGCAGCGTGTTCTTCAGCAGCCATCAGTTGCTCTTGTCAGTTACTTTTGCCGTTAAGCGTTTGTTAATCTTCAACCGGTTGTCGCTTGCCCCCGAACAGCAGCGCCAACCAGTAGACCTTTATCGTGACCACCAACCCCACCAACATGGCAGGCCAGCTTAGGTCAACTACCCAACGGTACGCCGCCAACAGGACAGCCACCGTTACCACAATCTTCACCAATTCCCAGACAAAGAAGCTGGTCACAGCGTTTGCAGGATTCAAGGCGGCAAACTGCCCCATCAAACCGCGTGCAAACAAAGCCGCTGAAACAATCACAGCCAAAGATCCGCATAGGGCCGAGACAGCCATCACACTCTTTTGCGTTATCGCCCAAGTAAACAGCGCGACCACTAAACCCACTACCAACTGGCCGCCTACGACCCACCAAGGTGACAAGGATGGATGCGCCCGTCGAAACCGTTGCGCCTGTTCCGCAGTTAACGGCACAAAGCCACCATCCAGCGAATCTTCCGTGTCTTCCTGCAAACCCATTATCAATACCAAACATCACCAGAACTTTACATTCGTTCTCAGCTCAGCCCCCAATTATACGCAGAAAATGAAGTCCACTTGCTCTATGGAAGTCCAGGCCCCGAACCGTTAGACTGAAAGTGTTCGAACTTACGGGGTTAATTGCCATGGCGTTGCCACCTTCTTCCGCTGGCAAGGATGCGTCCGATGCGGCGTCACCGTCACTAATTGTGTATCCCTCTCAGTTCCCCATCAAGGTTATGGGGAAACGGGCAGATGGCTTTGTGCACGCCATCAGCGCGATTGCGAAAACTTTTGATCCAATGTTCGACGCCTCTAGTATTGAATTGCGCGAGAGCAAGGGCGGCAACTACCTTGGGGTCACCATTACAGTTACAGCGACCAGCCGTGAACAGCTTGATGAGCTGTACCGCACGCTGAGCACGCATCCAATGGTCAAAGTGGTGCTTTGAGCTTTAGGCTGCGCGATGGATAGAGTAAGTTTGGGCCGGGTGGACTACGCCGCAACGCTGGCAGCGATGCAGGACTTCACCCGCCGGCGCAGTGCCACAGGAGCGACTTCGGTGTCGGATGTGATTTGGATATGCGAGCACGACGCCGTATTCACCCAAGGCTTGGCTGGCAAGTCTGAACATATATTGATTGCGCAGAACATACCCGTGATTCAAACCGACCGGGGCGGGCAGGTGACCTTTCATGGGCCAGGGCAGGTAGTCGCCTACCCCTTAATTGACCTCAAACGCGCCGGTTACTTTGTCAAGGAATACGTCTACCGGCTCGAAGAGGCGCTGATTCGCACCTTGTTGCACTTTGGTGTAACCGGCCACAGAGTCGCAGGTGCGCCCGGCATTTATGTGAACTTGGACGAACCCTTTGGCCACGCCCGCCTGCGGCGAGCTCCGCAAACAGGGGCGGATGGAAAAGCTGCACCCGATTTTTTCGGCCTGGGGAAAATTGCCGCGCTAGGCATCAAGGTCAGCCGCAATTGCACGTACCACGGGGCCGCACTGAACGTCGCCATGGACCTGACCCCCTTTTCCTGCATTAACCCCTGTGGTTATTCGGCTCTGCAAACGGTGGACCTTTCTACAATCGGCATTAACGTCAGTTCAACGGATGTAGCCGAGGTGCTGGCCAATAAGCTAATCACCCATTTAGCCCCCTGAGTTGGACTCCGCCATCCTCTGAGCGCGTCAGCAAGCGCACCACAACCATGACATCAGACACACCCATTTTTTTTAGCAATCCGACCGTCCGGGAGTCGCAGTCACAGCGGGATTACAACCCCTCGGCCAAGCAAAAGGCAGGGGCCAAGTTATCACGCATACCGGTGAAGGTCCAGCCTGCTGAGGTTCTCAAGAAGCCGGACTGGATTCGCGTCAAAGCGGCCTCGCCCAGCACGCGGTTTTATGAAATCAAAGACGTGCTTCGCGCCAACAATCTGGTGACCGTATGCGAAGAGGCGAGTTGCCCCAACATTGGCGAATGCTTTGGCAAGGGCACAGCAACTTTCATGATCATGGGCGACAAGTGCACGCGGCGCTGCCCGTTTTGCGATGTAGGCCATGGCCGGCCTGACCCGCTGAACGCCAACGAGCCCGACAACCTGGCCAAAACCATTGCCCAGCTGCGGCTCAAGTACGTGGTGATCACCAGCGTAGACCGCGACGATCTGCGCGATGGCGGTGCCGGCCACTTTGTGGACTGCATTCGCAAAACCCGAGCGCTGTCGCCAAACACACAAATTGAAGTGCTGGTGCCCGACTTTCGCGGCCGTGATGACCGCGCGCTGGAGATCCTCAAAGCCGCACCGCCGGATGTGATGAACCACAACCTGGAAACCATTCCCCGCCTGTACAAGGAAGCGCGCCCGGGATCGGACTACCAGTTCAGCTTGAACCTGCTGAAAAAATTCAAAGCCTTGTTCCCTGACGTTCCCGCCAAGAGCGGCCTGATGGTCGGCCTGGGCGAGACCGACGAAGAGATTCTGGAAGTGATGCGAGATATGCGCGCCCACGACATCGATATGCTGACCATCGGCCAGTACCTGGCGCCCAGCAGCAGCCACCTGCCGGTGCGCCGCTATGTGCACCCGGACACCTTCAAAATGTTTGAGGCCAAGGCCTATGAAATGGGCTTCAAACACGCTGCAGTAGGCGCCATGGTTCGCTCCAGCTACCACGCCGATCAGCAAGCCGACCACGCCTTGGGCTCAGCGGCCGGCGTGCACCCCGCGCAATAAGGTGCCGCAGCCGCAGGACTAGCTGCCAGCCGGTCGTGCAAACCCGGCCTGCGCCCAAGCCACGGCACTGGCGCGGTTGAGCTTGAACGAAGGCACCACGCGCACTTCGGCCAGCGTCTCGCCGACTTCATCCTCCGCACGCAGGGTGGCGGATGGATTCTCATCATCGGGCACGATGTCCAAGCAGACGGTGATGCGGCGGTCGCCCACGCTGATTTCAATGCTTTGGTGCAGGGACGCGTTCAACTGCTGCTCGCTGCGGCGCACAAATTCATGGGCGGTTTTGACCAAGGTGCTAAACGCGTTGCCGTCCAGCGGCTTGGGGTTCTTCTTGTCCCGGCCCATGGTCCAAGGGCCGATCAGTGCGGGCTCAGAGGCGCCGTCTTTGGTCATGGCGACCGCCCAGCCGTCATCGTCCTCGTTTTTGATGACGCGGGCGGTCCAGCCGTCGGCGCTCCAGAGGCGGGGTTCTTGGGTTTTCGGGGATTCGTCGGTCACGTTCAGGCTTCGGGAATAAGAGGGATTGGGGAAGGTTGGAGCTGGTAACAAGGTGCTGCCGACCGGGTGCGCTCATGCTACCCCAGCGCTGCGGCGCTGCGTACACTCGCATGCGTCAGTCTCGCGCACTCCACGCGCTCCATCGCGCTGACACGTATTCATCCTTTTTTCTTGCCCCCGCCACCCATGACCTACCAAGCCCACGCCGACCGCTACGACGGCGCCATGCTCTACCGCCGCTGCGGCAATAGCGGCCTGCAACTGCCCGCCCTCTCCTTGGGGCTCTGGCACAACTTTGGCGACGCCACGCCGATGCAAACCCAGCGCGAGATGCTGTGCACCGCGTTTGATTTGGGCATCACCCACTTTGACCTGGCCAACAACTACGGGCCGCCCTATGGCAGCGCGGAGCGCAATTTTGGTGAACACCTCAAACGCGACTTCCAGCCCTACCGCGATGAGCTGATCATCTCCAGCAAGGCGGGCTGGGACATGTGGCCCGGCCCCTATGGCCAGGGCGGCGGCTCGCGCAAATATGTGCTCGCCAGCCTAGACCAAAGCTTGCAGCGCATGGGCTTGGACTATGTGGACATTTTTTACAGCCACCGCTTTGACCCCGACACGCCGCTGGAAGAAACCATGGGCGCGCTGGCCAGCGCAGTCCGTCAGGGCAAGGCGCTGTATGTAGGCGTGAGCAGCTATTCGGCGCTCAAAACGCGCGAAGCCCACGCCATTCTCAAAAGCATGGGCGTGCAGGCCTTGATCCACCAGCCGTCCTACAGCCTGATGAACCGCTGGATTGAAGAAGACTTGCTCGACGCATTGTCAGAAATCGGCATGGGCTGCATTGCCTTTAGCGCGCTGGCCCAAGGCCTGCTGACCGACAAGTACCTGCACGGCGTGCCCTCGGACGCCCGCATCAACCGCCCCGGCGGCGGCTCCTTCACGCCGGAACACCTGAGCGCGCAGAACTTGCGGCATGTAGCGGCACTCCATGAAATTGCGCTGTCACGCGGCCAAACCCTGGCGCAAATGGCGGTGGCCTGGGTGCTGCGCGATGCGCGGGTGACTTCGGCGCTCATTGGTGCCAGCCAACCCGCGCAGATCGTCGATCTGGCGGGCGCCATGAAGAACCTGGCGTTCACCAACGCGGAGCTGGCCGCCATTGACCGGCACGCAGTGGATGGCGGCATCAACCTGTGGCAGCGCCCCAGCACCGACCAGCGGCCGGCATGAGCCCGTCGGCTGAACCAATGCCCCGGTCTAGCTTCAAGGTGCAGGCGTGCTCCGCCGCCTTGCTAGCGCTGGGTGCGATTTGCCTGTGGGGCACGCTGGCACCCTTGGGCGTAGCGCTGCGCGAGGTGCCGCCCTTTTTGCTCACTGGCTTGGGTTTGTTGGCAGGAAGCGTCATTGGCTTGGCGATGAGCGGCTTGCGCTTGATGCGCAGCGCGCCTGCCAGTGTGGCGCGTGAGGACGCGTGGCGCGGCCTGCGTCCCGCCCCACGCACCTTGGCGCTGGGGGTGTACGGCCTGTTTGGCTTCCATTTCCTGCTGTTTATCGCATTGCGCCATGCGCCTCCGGTACAGGCTAATCTGGTGAATTATCTGTGGCCGCTGGGCATGGTGGTGCTCGCCCCGCTGTTTTTGCCGTTTACGCGCTTGCGCTTTATCCACGTGCTGGCGGCCTTGGTGGGTTTTGCGGGGGCTGCATTGGCGATCTTGGGCTCCGTTGGGGCCGCAGCGATCTCAGCGGGCGGGGCGACCGCTCAGTTTGCCTGGGGCTATTTGCCCGCTGCTGCGTCCGCTTTTGTCTGGGCTAGTTATTCGCTGTTGACGCAGCGGGTGGCACTGTTTCCGACGGCGACCATTGGGGTATTCGGCCTGGTTTCTGGGCTGCTGTCATTGCTGTGCCACCTGCTGCTGGAGCCGTCGGTGGTGTTGGCACCGGCCCAACTTCTGTTGATCGCGGCCTTGGGGCTAGGGCCACTGGGTGGCGCGTTTTACCTTTGGGACGCCGCGCTCAAAAGGGGGGACGTGCGGCAGATCGGTTTGCTGTCATTTTTGACGCCACTGCTGTCCACTCTGGCGCTGCTATGGCTGCGCGGGGAGTGGCCCAGTGCCAGCATCGTAGTGGCGGCCGGGATGATTATCGGTGCGGCATGGCTGGGTTCGCATGCGGCACCCTGAAGCCACCGGGCCTGCGGTTGCGGGCAGCGCAGCCTTATTCAAAAACTCTCAGCCATGGCCAAGGCAGGGTTTTCGGCCTGCAGCACGTGCTGCGCCCAGGGAGCCAAGCGTGTCGTGTCGGCGCGCAATACTTCTTGCTTAACCGCCAAAATCTGTGCTGGATGCATGGAAAAGCTGCGCAGTCCCATGCCCAGCAACAAGCGTGTAAGGCCAACATCACCGGCCATTTCTCCACACACGCTCACGCCTTTGCCTTGACTGCGGCACTCGGCGATGGTGTTCGCCACTAGCTGCAGCACCGCAGGATGCAAAGGATCGTACAAGTGTGCTACCGACTCGTCGGCACGGTCGATCGCCAATGTGTACTGAATCAGGTCATTGGTGCCGATGGATAAAAAGTCGAAATGCTTTAAAAATAGCTTAAGCGTGAGGGCGGCGGCCGGAATTTCAATCATTGCGCCCAACTGCACCGGCCCATAGGTCTGGCCGCGCTTTTCCAGCATAGCGCGCGCTTGTGCAATATGGGCCACCGTCTGGTGAATTTCGCTGGCATGCGCCAGCATGGGTACCAGCAGGTTCACCTGGCCAAATGCAGCGGCGCGCAATATCGCCCTCAGTTGGGTAAGAAACATCGCGGGGTCTGCAAGACTCCACCGGATGGCGCGCAAGCCCAGCGCCGGGTTCAAGTGCGCCGCATCGTGGATACCCTGGTCCAGCGGTTTGTCGGCCCCGACATCGACCGTGCGTATGGTCACTGGCAAACCGCGCATACCTTCGACCGCGCGCTTGTATGCTTGGAATTGCTCCTCTTCGTTGGGCAAGTGACCTCGCCGCCCCATGAACAAAAACTCACTGCGGAACAGTCCCACACCCAAAGCGCCGGCCTGCAAAGCACCGCCAGCGTCTTCGGGCATTTCAATATTCGCCAGCAGCTGAACTTTTTCACCGTCCAGGGTGACAGCCGGGGTATGGAGCAGGCGCAAGAGACGCCCCCGCTCTAGTTCGACCTGGCGCTTCTTAAAGCCATACTCCGCGAGAATGATGGGAGAGGGGTCGACGATCACGACGCCGGCGTCGCCGTCAATGATGATCCAATCGTCCTGCCTCACCAATTGGCTGCAGTTGCGAGCGCCAACCACTGCTGGAATATCCATGCTACGCGCCACAATCGCGGTGTGCGAAGTTTTGCCACCGACATCGGTCACAAAACCGACGAAAACACTTTGCTTAAAGTGCAGCATGTCGGTGGGCGAAAGGTCTTGCGCTACGAGTACCAACGGCACATCGACTGTATCGCCCAGCAATAAATCGGGCTGTGATGAGGGGCGCTCGTTGCGCTTGGTGGGTACGGATATCGGGGAAGCGACGCCACGCATAGCGCGCAGTACGCGCTCGACGATTTGCTCCAGGTCCGCCTTTCGTTCACGCAAATACGCATCCTCCATTTCGTCAAACTGGCGCGAAATGACCTCAAGCTGGGTGGTGAGTGCCCATTCAGCGTTGTAAAGGCGGTCAGCGATCCAGCCTTTGACACCGCTAATGAGTTCATCGTCTTGCAAAAGCATTAAGTGCACATCGAGCAATGCCGACAGTTCATGGGGGGCTTCTTTGGGACCCATGTGGGAAATGCTTTCCTGCAACCGGTACAGCTCCTCGATAACGATGTTGCGGCCCGCGCGTGCGCGTTCTATTTCTGTCGCCACCTCGTGTGGCTGAATGAAGTAATGCGCCACGTCCATCTGACTTGACGCAACCAAGACCGCACGGCCAATAGCGACGCCACGCGAAACCGGCAGACCATGGATGGAGATAGTCATCGTGGAACCCGGTGCACCTTATTCGCCTTCACCGAAGCGATCGGCGATGAGGGCCAGCAAAGCATCCATCGCCTCTTGAGAGCGGTCACCCTCCGTCTCCAGGCACACTGCAGAGCCAATACCGGCGGCGAGCATCATCACGCCCATAATGCTTTTGGCGTTCACCCGCCGCTCTCCCTTGCTGATCCACACCTCGCAGGGAAAACTGCCGGCGAGTTTGGTCAATTTGGCCGACGCCCGCGCATGCAGGCCCAGTTTATTGATGATGGTTGTGTTGGATTGGATCATGGGATTTTTTCATTTGGTTCTGGGGCGCGGACACAGCAACTTGCATGATGCATTGGGTGCCGCCAGCCAGGGCGCGCGTCACGAGCACGTCGAGGGACTCGTGGCGGTAGTTGACGGTGCGCAACAGCATCGGCAAATTTACGCCTGCCACCAACTTTGAGTGCACGCCGTCGACCAGCTGCTGCGCCACGTTGCAGGGCGTGGCGCCGAACACGTCGGTCAATACCAACACGGCGGGTGCGTGCAGCTGCGCCACCATCATTCGGGCCGCAATCAATGTATTTGCCGGTAACTCATTGGGCTGCACATCAAGTGCCCGCAAGCTGTGCTCGACCTCTGGAAATACGTGCAAAACACAGGCCCGCAGGGCACTGGCCAACGGCGCATGGGCAATGATGAGGATGGCGATAGACATTTAGGCGGCGCGAAACTTGACTTTGGATTATGGCGTTTTCGCCCGCAACAGGTGCAAGTAGCTGGCCAGCACAAATAGAGTGTGAAAACCAATCGCCCCCTGGTAGGCGGCATGGGTTCCCCAACCCATCGCGCGCAGTCCATCGATCATCAAACCAATTCCCCACTGAACCACAAATACCCCACTGAAAATAAGCAAGTTGAACGACGAAAGAGCGCGGCCCGCCAAAGCGGCAGGAAATGCCATGCCAACGGCCGGCTGAGCTAGGCTGCCCACAGAACCTGACACGCAAAACAGCGTCCACAAAAGACCCGAGTAGATGCCAAGGTGATCCCCGGCACACGCCATGAGCGCCAACACGGCGATGTGCAGTGGCAATCCCCAGGCCATCAAACGCTTTGCTCGCCAACCACGGCGTGTTAGCCAAGGATTGATCCAGCCCCACAGCAGAAAAGCCAGGAGCATCGCCACATTGAGCCAAAACATGACGGCAGCAGCCTCTGATGCGCTGTAGCCCGCTACGTTGACCAACCAAGGAGCCGCCCATAAGGTTTGAATTGCGACCATCCCACCATAGCCGACCAAACCAAACGGCGCCAGGCTACGGAAAAAGGGGTCGCGCCATACGGCCGCGTAGCCGGTATTTGGCGAGCTAGATACAGGTGAAATTGGCGACGTTTCACCAGGTTGGGCCGCCGATGGAGAAGCATCGGGATTGTCGGATGCAACGACGGGGACCTGCGATTCGGCGGGACCGGGCACCTGCCAAGCGATCAGCGCCATCGACACCGCCAGAAGTACACCTAGTATCAAAAATAGGCCTCTCCAACCGACAACCGGTAGGAGCCATTGCACGGGCAATGTTGATGCGACCATGCCCAATGCCCCCGTCATCAGCATCCAGGAGCTCGCGCGCATTTGAGCGCCCGGCGCGTACCAACGCCGGTAACTGGTCAGCGGCCCCATCAAGCAAGCACTGACTCCCACACCGCAAAGTAAGCGTCCCAGCAACAGCTCAGCAAAGCCGGAGGCACGGGCAAACGCCGCGCAGGCCAGCACCGCCACGGAGAGAAACGCCAGGACCACGCGCTTGGGTCCCAAACGGTCCAGCCAAGCGCCTAGTGGCAACTGGGTCAAGGCAAATCCCAAGAAATAGGCGCCAGCCAACAGCCCCAGGTCTCCGGCACTCAAAGCGAACTCCTGCACCAATGTAGGCGCCAAGGTAGCTGTCACTGCCCGGATCAATGTCGATAGAAAGTAGGCAAAGGCAAACACCAGAAAAAGTGATACAGCGCGGCGTCTGTCCAACACCACAAGCGTTCCAACATTCATTGCGAGCGGATTCCGTCGAAAAACGGCTCGGTTTGTTCGTGCGTTAAACGGTCGGCGTAGACCGCTAAATGAACGAGGTCGCTGCCCACCGCAACCCAGGCAAGATTAGCCTGCAATGGCCGCCCGTCGACCCGCTGACCTTGGACAATAATGACTTTCACAGGCAAGCTCTTGGTTCCCCCTAGTCTGGAGGTCAATGCCACGTCGGGTTGCGCCCCCATTTGCTGCAGAGTGGAAGA
>Ga0214921_10012105_pt1 | contig 10378 bp, 11 predicted proteins | sample LL1505_MetaG_FD_177992 | JGI IMG/M metagenome (GOLD analysis project Ga0214921, IMG submission 177992) | Freshwater microbial communities from Lake Lanier, Atlanta, Georgia, United States - LL-1505 | ecosystem: Environmental > Aquatic > Freshwater > Lake | place: USA: Georgia | collected...
TACCATGTTGGCATTGGCAACGTGCCTGAAACAATTACGATAGATCTGCTTGAAGCACTTGTGATAAGGCTTGGAGCAAAGTGCAGTCAGCACGTAAAAATATTAACGTAAAACCATGTGATCCGTTGTGGATTTTCTATTCTAAGAAAGAGGCGGTTATGGGAAACAGAATGTCGATTGACTGGGTTAATGTTTCTTCGCCTATACGGTTCCCGAAACTTTGAACATAAGGTTTGATTTTTACGGACTTTCTTAGAGAACCCTCATTGCTCCTTCAGATTTGACTGAAGAACAATGAGGTGCCGGCAATACCTTTCCCGGCTAGTGCGGTCTTCTGGCTGCATGTCAGAGAGCAAAGCGAAATATTGCTTCATCGAGAATTCGAAAAGATAACAGATGGAAATATACGAACGTTCTCTTTCAGGCGCGAGCATACGAGCGTTTGAAAGGAAAGTGAGTGGCTCAATCGCGAAGCGTTGAGCCTGATATCAAGAGCAGCATACATCTTAAATTTTCATTTCTGATATGGAATTCATAATGATACAATCATTACAATATCGAAATTTTATCCAGAAACATGCACTCGCAATCTAATTAAGTCGCTACATAAAGCGATGAATTTATGGGGGAATTCCAATGATTGTTCGGGATGCGTTATTATTTATTGGTCTTTTCATTTTTGCATCTTCTGCCTCTGCTGCTGATATTCCTCCTTCAAAGGATGGTATTTATGTAGTCAAGCAGTTCCGGTTTCATACGGGCGAAACGCTTGAAGATGTGAAATTAGCCTATAAGACCCTCGGAGATCCCAAAAATCCTGCTGTTTTGGTCATACATGGCACAGCGGGTTCTGCTCAGAGCATGCTTAGTGCTGGATTTGGTGCTCATTTGTTTGGCAAAGGGCAGGCACTAGATTCTGAAAAGTATTTCATCATTCTCCCTGACAGTCTGGGCGTAGGTAAATCCACCAAGCCATCAGATGGATTAAAGACCAAATTTCCATTCTATAATTACGACGATCTAGTTGATGCTCAGTATAGGCTTGTCACGGAAGGATTGGGGATCAAGCATTTGCGTCTTGTGACTGGAAATTCAATGGGTGGCATGCATGCCTGGGTATGGGGCGTGCGTTTTCCGGACATGATGGATGCGATTGTTCCCTTAGCCTCTCAGCCTACGGCCATGTCTAGCCGGAACTGGATGATGCGCCGCTTGATGCTGGAAATCATCAAATCCGATCCTGAATATAATAACGGCAATTATACCATTCAGCCAAAACTCACCAAACTCGCTAATCTCTTTTATGCCACTGGAACGAATGGTGGCGATCTTGGATGGCAATCTCAAGCCCCCACTCGTGTTGCTGCAGATGCACTGGTTGCTAAAGCGCTTGCTGGTCCTTCTCCAATCGACACCAATGATTTTATCTATCAATGGTATTCTTCTTTTGATTACGACCCATCGCCTCTTTTGGGAAAAATCAAAGCACGTGTTTTGGCTATTAATTCAGCCGACGATGAGCGTAACCCTTTATCAAGTGGTCTTTTAGTAAAAAGCATCAAATCCATCAAAGGTGCTAAACTCTTCATCATACCAGCAAGCGGCGAGACACGAGGGCATGGGACAACAGGCAGCCTTGCCCAATTATGGGCGCCAGAACTTCTGAAATTTATGGCTAGTTTGCAAAAGTCGTCCAAGTAGTAGCGGGATTGTGTCTTTTAATCTCGCCTGGTGTTAATTGACATCATTCCTATGGATTTGATCTTTTTCCGGATATTATTCTCAATGTAGGACCGTGTCCAAAAAAACAATAGTCAATGAAATCAATGCTAAAATCAAAAGATCCTGAGTTACTCAGGATCTTTTAGACTTGCCTGGGGGCGGGGTTGCATTCCGGTGCCTCAGATCTGTTCTTTTTTCCTAACAAGCCGATCCAGTCTCCATGATCCTGAGTTACTCAGGATGGGTCAGACTTCCTTGCTCATTTATTGATGTTTTGAAGATTTCAAGCAGTTTCACTAATCCCAATATTGCAGGCTTTGCTGTTCCTCTCGGCGGCACAGGGGGAATCGGTGGTGCGCAGGCGCTTGGTGAATTTTATCTGAGTTCGATGCTTTCAAGTGAAAATGGCAAATACTTCAATGAAGACGGGACAATTGCTTTCACCAAGGAATCGTTCGTGCGGACTGCACAAACCATCAAAGATTTCTTCACGAAGTGCAAGGTAACGCCTTCGCGCAGCGCCCAGATGGCCTTCAATGAAATCCATGACGGCTTGCGTTCCGGAACCATCGCGATGACTAATTTTGGCGTCTATAGATACAAAACCATCCAGCAACAGGGCGTCGGTGACGATCTGGACTGGGCACCCTCGCCAACTTTTTCCACAGCAGAAAAGCAGGCGGTATATGGCTATCATATTGCTTTGAATAAGCAGTCTAAAAACCAGGATGCAGCTTGGAATTTTATGAAGTTTGTAATTTCAGCCGAGGGGCAAGCAATTGCTGCCGAAGGTGGGGAAGTTGTGTCGAGAAAATCAGCTTACAAAGCACCTTACTTCCAAACAGAAGCTGCCAAAAATCAGAAGGATTGGGCTGATTTGATTGAACAACGTGGGCGCGTGGTTGTCTACACTCCGATTCTTTCAAATTTTCACACGATCGTAGGAGAAGCGTTCCAGAGATTGATCTTGCGAGATGAGACACCAGAAAATGCTTATGCGGAAGTAGTTAAACGCTACGATGAAGCTTTGGCTAAGTCTAAATAATAAAAAATACAAACATAAATCCATTATGGAGCGCGCTCCATAATGGATTTATAATTAATTATAAATTGAAACATAACAAACGTCACATTGAAAACTGGCAGAGCATATTGGCTGAAAAGCCCCTTGCTCGTCGATTGGCTTTCTTGCTGAGCAGCAGTGGATCGGTTCCCAGCAGGGGCGGATTGGTTTTGAGATAGGCTGCGATTTCGCGTCTGAGCCTTTGATTGACCAACACCACCCTCCCATGAGTGCCCTTTGTTTGTTCCGTATCGAGGCGGAATTCGTCCAAGACCTCGCCAGCCGGGCCGATCACCTTATCAATTGTCAGTGCTGCCACCTCACAGACCCGCATACCAGCCCAGTGTGTGAGCAGCAGCGCTAATCTATCCCTGGCGTGATGACGACGCTTAGCCACCACAGCCAATGCACGTTTGAATTCTTGTTCGCTTAAAACCTTTGCTTGTGTCATTTCAAAACCTCACATTTTATACGAAAACGTTAGTTTCAAGAGACACTTATGGGCAACCGGAAAGATGGGGCTGTGGTGCTAAAATAAACTTGACATAAAGTATAATAAAAATAAGAATTTAAGAAAGAAAAATATTAAAAATCCAATTCTTGCCTCATCCACCAATTTAGAAAAAAAGGTGCAATAAATGAGTAAACCTAAAATTGGATATATCGGTGTTGGGCTGATGGGGCATGGGGCGGCAGCTAACATATTAAAAAATGGATACGAACTGTTAATATTGGGAAATAAAAATCGTGACCCAGTTGAAAATCTAATTGCATCAGGTGCAAAAGAAGCAAAATCTCCTGCTGAAGTGGCTCGGAATTCAGATATTGTTTTTTCATGCCTACCCTCAAGCCTAGAAGTTGAGCGTGTTGTTTTTGCTAAAAATGGAATAATTGAAGGTTTGCATCACGGACTTATTTATATTGATTCAACAACGGCTGATCCTGAATCTACGAGAAAAATAGGTGCTGAACTTAAAAAATTGAATTGCTTTATGATTGACGCTCCGGTTGGTAGAACACCCCGAGAAGCCGAACTAGGAAAATTAAATACATTCCTGGGAGGAGATCCAGAAATTATAAACAAGGTAAAACCTGTGATTTCTTGCTATGCAGATACTATTATTGAAGCTGGTCCTCTGGGAATGGGACATACGCTTAAATTGCTCAATAATTTTATATCAATTGGAAATAGTGCCATAATAGCTGAAGCAACTGCTACCGCAGCAAAACTGGGAGTAGATCTAAACAAATTTTACGAGGTTGTCTCTTCAGGAGGTGCTAATAGTTCAATGTTTCAAATGGTCATGCCTTGGGTTCTTGAAGGAGATGACAGCAAATTAAAAGGCCCTATACGAATTGCGAGCAAAGATATGCGCTTCTACTGCCGCATGGCGGAAAATGCATCTGCATCGGCATTTATCGCTCAATCAGTAAATCAAATATATCAACTAGCAAATATTCAAGGGCATGGCGAACAATATATGCCCAAACTTTCAGGAATTTTGTCTCAGTTAAACGGTATTAAGATTAGAGAATTGTAAATAAAAATATTTAAAATTAAAATGTATACACTTAAAAATAGTAGGATCATTAATTAAAAATAATCAGACTAGGAAAAGGGGGAGGAAATGGAGCCTACAAAAAGCACCCAAACAGTTTCGCATGAAACATTGCGACCGTTCATAATCGATATTTTTTCAGCATCGGGTTCATTAATCACGGAAGCCGAAATTGTTGCTGATCATCTTGTTGATGCCAGTTTAAAAGGGCACGATTCACATGGTGTAATGAGGACTGTAAAATATATTGAATGGGTTAAGAGTGGACAATTAATTCCTAATAGACATATGGAATTGATCGAAGACCGAGCAGCAATGACTGTTGTTGATGGTCATTTTGGTTTTGGACAAGTTATTGGACAAGAAGCAATGACCTGTACAGCCCATAAGGCCAAAAATGCTGGATTTTCAGTTATTGGTATACGAAATTCCGGACATCTTGGAAGAATTGGTGCCTGGGCTGAACAATTAGCAGATGAAGGTCTTATTTCTTTTCATTTTGTAAATACTTCAGGATTCGGAATTTTAGTTGCACCGCATGGTGGTAGTGATCGTAGGTTATCTGCAAATCCAATTGCTGCAGGGGTTCCTGTAAAAAATGGAAATTCAATTATTTTAGATATTGCAACATCAATTGTCGCTGAAGGAAAAATTCAAATATCACGAAATAAAAATGAAAAATTAGCTGAAGGTTTAGTAATTGACGGTTTTGGTAAACCTACTACAGATCCTGAAAAATTTTATCAATCACCACCTGGCGCAATTTTTCCATTTGGTGCACACAAAGGATCGGGACTTTCATTTATGTGTGAAATACTTGCTGGTTCTTTGACTGGCGGAGCAAGCAGTCACCCCAAAAACAAAACAGCATCGCGATTGGTAAATAATATGCTGACAATTGCGTTCGATCCTACAGCTTTTACTTCGAATTTTTTCGATGATGATGTGGCCCGAATAATTGAATGGACAAAAGCATCACCACCGATTGTTTCTTATGAAAAAGTAATGCTTCCGGGAGAGTTAGAAAATATTACATTTAAAAATCGACAAAAATCAGGAATACCACTAGATAAACAAACAATAAAACAGCTAAAGGAAATAGCTGTATATTATAGTGTTCACATTCCAAATGAATTGGATTTAGGCAATGACTAATACACCATCATTAATCCGTCAAAATCCTGTTCGTGATCTCATTAAAAATGGTAATAGTGCATTTGGATTTATGGCTTTCGAATTTTTTACTCCTGGACTTATGTCAATAAGTGAAAAAGCAGGGTGCGATTTTATTATTCTCGACATGGAACATAGTGGCGCTGGTATTGATACTATAAAATCTCAACTCGCTTTTGCAAGGGGTACATCTGTTGTGCCAATTGTTCGCGTTCCTGGTTCAGCTTATCATCTTATCGCACCAATTTTAGATGCCGGTGCTCTTGGTATAATGGTTCCGCTCGTTGAAACAGAAGAGCAAGCACGTGAAATTGTTGCAGCTTGCCGTTACCGTCCTGAAGGACGTAGGGGCTTGGGATTTTCAGTTGCTCACGATGATTATAGTGGCGGAGACGTTACAGAAAAAATTATTCAAAGTAATGAACGGACACTAGTCATCGCACTCATAGAGTCTGAAATTGGCATCGATAATGTAGAAGCTATCATGGCTGTTCCAGGAATTGATGTAGGGTGGCTAGGTCACTATGATCTTACTGATAGTATGGGATTTGCAGCAGATTTTAAACATCCAAGATTTAAATCTGCTGTAAAAAAATTACTCAATGCATGTAATAAATATGGAAAAACAGCAGGTTATCTAGCAGGTAATCTTAAAAATGCTTTGGAGTGGCATAAAATGGGTTTTCGTTGCTTGTGTTATGGAACAGATGTCAGTTTGTTTCGTGAATCGCTTGCTGCTGGCATTAGTGGAATTAGTAATAATTCCAAGAAATCATAAAATATAATTCGTGATGGTGATAATGCCCATCGCATCATGTTAATAAAAGAGCACATGGAGGACGAACATGAAAAAGAATTTCATTACTTGCTTCTTTATAACTACTGCTTTAATTGGATCAATAATAACGGCTCATGCACAATCTTTAGATAGAATTATCAAAGATAAAAAAATTAGAATCACAGCTGAAGTTACTTCACCACCATTTGGAATACTCGATAAAAGTGGACAACCTGACGGCTCTGAAATTGCTACGGCACGTCAACTTGCAAAAGATTTAGGTGTAGAACTTGAGTTAGTTCAGGTTACAGGTGCACAACGTATTCCTGCTCTTTTAGCCGGTAGAGCAGATGTTGCTATATCTTCACTAAGTATAACAATTGATCGTGCAAAAACTGTAATGTTTGCTAATCCCCATGGTGCTTTATCCGTTATAGTTACAGCTCCTCAAAATATCAAAATTTCAACAGCATCAGATCTATCTGGTAAGCGCGTTGGTATCACGAGAGGCACTTTAGAAGAAGCTACTTTGCCCAAGATAGCCCCAAAAGATGCCCAGCTTGTTATGTTTGATGATATTGCATCAACAATTCAAGCTCTCTTGTCTGGTCAAGTGGATTGTGCCAGTTTTTCTTCCTTTGCTGCGAAATCTGTAGCTGATCGAAACCCTGATAAAAAACTGGAAAACAAATTTACAGTAGCCACTGCCTATTATGCGGTTGCTGTTAAACCCGGTGATTTTGATCTTCTTCAGTTTTTAAACACTTGGGTTTGGTTGCGTACGAGTGATGGTACTCTTGGTAAGATTTATGAAGAACACACTGGTGTCAAATTGATAGATCTTCCAAAATTTTAAAACACTTTAAAGTATGGAGGCCTATCATTTTAAAACTCGTCTTATGCGGAGTTTGAATGAATTACGTTTTTCAGTTCGGAACTGTTTTAGACCACGCACCATTACTTTTGTATGGTGCGTGGAGTACTATTTGGATGACTGCATTTGGAACTGTAGGTGGGCTTTTCATCGCAATATTTTGCGTATTTTTAGGTGCGACAGGATCAAAAAGTGTGCGCCTTCTTGTCGAAAGTTATGTTGAAATTATTCGTAATACGCCTTTTTTGGTTCAACTTTTTGTATTGTATTTTTCACTGCCTGCATTAGGGATCAGACTTAACGCAGACCAGGCTGCAGTGATAGGATTGTCAGTAAGTTTTGGCGGATACGCAACTGAGATTTTGCGTTCTGGTATTGAAGCTGTGAGTCGTGGGCAAATCGAAGCTGGTCGTTCTCTGGGCTTGCATCGCATAATGATATTCAGACATATTGTTATGCCCCAGGCAATTAAGATTATCTATCCAGCGCTTTCAAGTCAGATCACCATACTTCTTCTTGGCTCAAGTGTTGTATCGGCTATTTCGGCGACTGAACTTACAGCAATTTCAAATTCATTGCAGTCGCAAACGTTTCGTTCATTCGAGTTCTATTTCGTTGCGGCTGGAATGTATCTAATAATGTCGGCACTCCTTAAATTGTTTCTCAACACTTTTTATTGGCTCTATTTTATCCGTGGGAGGAATAATTGATATGAGAACATTTGGTATTTCTGAATTTGGCTTTTTGATTGCTGGCTTTCGATGGACAGTTCTTTTGTCACTTATTGCTTTTTCAGGAGGTATATTTTTGGGTTTTTTGATTGCACTTGCAAGAATTAGTCATTTTAAAATACTACGCTACATATCTATGTCTTATATACAAATTTTCCAAGGGACGCCTCTTCTTATACAACTATTTATAGCTTACTATGGTTTTTCCGTTCTACTTAATTTGAAAATAGACGCTTGGACGGCTGTTTCTCTTGCTTTTACATTTTATGCAGCGGCCTATTTAGGCGAAATATGGAGGGGAGCAATTCAGTCGATTCCTTATCAGCAATGGGAAACATCACAATGTCTTTCGCTGAGTTACTATAGCCAATTACGGTTTGTAATACTGCCTCAAGCGTTTCGTATTGCTATTCCACCAACTGTTGGCTTTCTGGTCCAACTTATAAAAGGAACATCAGTTGCTTCCATAATTGGATTTGTTGAATTAACAAGAGCCGGCCAATTAATGACTAATGTGACATTTCAACCAATGACGATTTTTCCTATAGTAGCTATTTTATATTTTATAATTTGCTTCCCATTATCCCGTTATGGAAAAAAATTAGAAAGGGGATTCGATGTCACTCGTGGCATTACGCAAGGTATGTAAATCCTTCGGTAAACATAAAATTCTTAAAGATATTAATCTTACCATCGAAAAGGGTGAGGTATTATCTATTATTGGTCGAAGTGGGTCTGGTAAAAGCACGTTATTGCGGTGCATTAATGGACTTGAAAAAATTGATTCTGGTGAAATTATTGTAAACGGGCAAGTGGTGACACAATCTCGTAATGTTTTGCGAAAACTACACCGTGAAGTTGGTATTGTTTTTCAGAGTTACAACTTATTTCCTCATCTTACTATTGAAGAAAATATTACTCTTGGTCTTACTCATGGCAAGGGTATTTCGCTCGTTACAGCAAAAATAATAGCCCATTCTTCTCTTCAATTGGTCCATATGTCCGATAAGGCTAATGATTATCCCGCTCGCTTGTCAGGTGGTCAACAGCAACGTGCTGCTATCGCAAGAGCGATTGCGATGGAACCTGTTCTTCTTTTATTTGATGAAATTACGTCCGCTCTGGACCCGGAACTTAAGAGTGAAGTAGTTCATGTTCTTGAAGATCTTGCGGTACAAAATCGAACGATGATATTAGTGACACACGAAATGGCATTTGCAAGGCGTTCCGGAACACAACTGGTTTTTATGCATGATGGCAGAATATGGGAGAAAGGTCACCCTGAAGACCTCTTTCAAAGCCCGAAAACCGAAGAACTCAAATTATTCTTATCAAGTGTGATGATTTAAATAAATGGAGGTCTAAAAACACATAAAAAACTACTAAATATCCGTCATTATTATCTGTTAACAAACAAAATTGGAGAAACGCTCATGAAAAATCTTCTTGTATTAGCACTAGTTTCTATTTTAGGTTTGGCTACTGTACAGGAATCCTCCTCACAAACTATAGATGAAATTAAATCACGAGGAAAAATTTTAGTTGCTTTTGATAGCGCAAATCCACCCTATGGAACAATGGATAAAGACAATAAACCAGGTGGATATGATTACAAAATTGCAGAAGCAATAGCTAAATCGTTGGGTGTTCAGCTTGAAATAGTATCTGTTTCTAGTGCGTCACGGATCCCAACATTAGTAGCAAAAAGAGCTGATATTATTGTTTCAACATTATCCATAACAGCTGAAAGGGCCCAAACCGTCGCATTTACAATGCCTTACGCTGCACTCGAATTCACAGTTGTTGCACCCAAAGCCCTATCAATCAAAACCCCTGCTGATTTGGCTGGAAAACGCATTGCTGTGGTTCGCACTGGAGTTGCAGAGCCGATGATTGTTAAAGCTGCACCATCATCTGCAACAATTCAACGATTTGAAGATGATGGTAGTATCAATCAAGCACTAATGTCAGGTCAAGTTGATGCAATCGCAACTGGCTTTCTAGTACCAAGTCAATTGAACAAATTACGCCCAGGTGTTGATTATGAAAACAAAATTACTCTGTCGCGAGCCCATTTTGGAATAGGTGTTCGTCGTGATGCACATGAACTTCTCCAGTGGCTTAATACTTTTATCTATACCATTAAGACAAATGGTCAGATGAATTTAATTTCTGAAGAAGCTCTTGGCATACAACAACCAGAGCTTCCAACTTTCTAACTCGGTTCATTTTTTCTTATTATGGAGGCTTGTATTGTTTGATCAAGCCTCCATATTTATTTTTAATGCTGACATAACGGTAGTGATAGCCAAGTCATAATAATTGAAAACCAGCATCCGCCGTTAAAATTTAAGGGGCTGACATAGATAGCAGAAAAAGGCTATTTATGTCAGATGGTTAGGAAAAGACGAAAAAGTAGACTTTTACCAAGTATTCAAAAGCGTTTACTTGAGCAGTTTGCGGCAGGTGTTTCTGCGC
>Ga0214921_10012107_pt1 | contig 10375 bp, 11 predicted proteins | sample LL1505_MetaG_FD_177992 | JGI IMG/M metagenome (GOLD analysis project Ga0214921, IMG submission 177992) | Freshwater microbial communities from Lake Lanier, Atlanta, Georgia, United States - LL-1505 | ecosystem: Environmental > Aquatic > Freshwater > Lake | place: USA: Georgia | collected...
CCATGTTGAAGCGGTGCGCGTCGCTACCGCCAAGCTCGATGTGTATCCCGACTGCGAGGCCGTTGGCGTCGAAGTCTTTCGCCTGCGCAACGCGCAGGCCCCGCACTGATTGAGGACATTCCCCGTGCCCCTGAGTACTGCGCCGACCATCGGCAAACAAACCCTGACCCTCACCGGCTTGCGCTTCGAGGCCAGCCTGGGCATTCTGGAATCCGAGCTGCTCGCACCCCAGCCAATACAGGTCGATGCGGAGCTGCACCTGGGTGCGCAACCGCTGCTGCCCAAAGACGATATCAACCACGTGCTGGACTACCGCAAAGTGCGGCAGATCATCATCAGTGAATGCACGGCAGAGCACGTGAATTTGCTGGAGAGCCTGATCGGCAAACTCGCGCACCGCCTGCTGCAACTGCCCGGCGTGATCGGGGTGCGCGTCAAGATCGCGAAGCTGGAAATTTTTGAAGACTGCGAAGTCGCTATCAAGGTCGAGACCGGCTTGTGGTGAGTTGGTACTGAATGCGACAATCGCCGTATGAATTCTCCTTGGATTGCCCCCGAAATTGCCGAAGCCGACGCGGCATCTAGCGCGCCTGATGCAGCTGCGCGCGCACTGAAAATCGAACGCGAAACCCATAAGCTGGAAAAGCGCCTGTGCCGCCAGGTCGGCCAGGCCATCATGGATTTCGGCATGATCGAAGAGGGCGACCGCGTCATGGTCTGCGTCTCGGGTGGCAAAGACAGCTACGGCATGCTCGACATCCTGCTCAAAATGCAGCAACGCGCGCCGGTGAACTTTGAGCTGATCGCCGTCAACCTGGACCAGAAGCAGCCCGGCTTCCCCGACCATGTGCTGCCCGCGTACCTGAAGCAGCTCGGCGTGCCCTTTCATATTGAGACGCAAGACACCTACAGCATCGTCAAGAAGGTTATTCCCGAAGGCAAGACCATGTGCAGCCTGTGCAGCCGCTTGCGCCGGGGCATTCTGTACCGCGTCGCCGACGAGCTGAAAATCACCAAAATCGCGCTGGGCCACCACCGCGACGACATGCTGCAAACGTTTTTTCTGAACATGTTTTTCGGCGGCAAGCTCAAAGGCATGCCACCCAAACTGGTCAGCGACGATGGCGGCCACATCGTGATCCGCCCGCTGGCCTATGTGGCTGAGAAAGACCTGACCCGCTGGGCGGCGCACCGCGCCTTCCCCATCATTCCCTGCACCCTGTGCGGCAGCCAGGAAAACCTGCAACGCAAGCAAATCGGCAACATGCTGCGTGACTGGGAAAAGCAATACCCAGGCCGCATTGAGAGCATGTTCACCGCCCTGCAAAACGTGGTGCCCTCGCACCTCATGGACACCCAGCGGCACGACTTCCAGAACATCCGCACCACCGGCGTTCCAGAGCCAGATGGCGACACCGCTTTTGACGCACCCGAACTGCCCGCGCCCAGCGCACCCGGCGGCGTGCAACTGGTGCAGCTCTAAGCCTATGCGCACGCCCAACGGCCATAGCGCCGCCCGCCTGTGCGGCCTGTGCATGTGCTTACTCGTGGGATCGATGTTGGGCGGCTGTGCTACCACCCGCATCATCGACAGCGAGGTGCGCAGTTTCAATACCACCAGCGCCGACCTGCCGTTTGGGGGCCCCTTTAGTTTCCGGTTTGAGCGGCTGCCATCGCAGCAGGCTGACGCGCAAAGCCAGGAGCGCTTAGAGGACATCGCGCTCCCTGTGTTGGCGCAAAAAGGGCTGGTGCCCGATGCGCTGACGCCGCGTTTCACACTGGAACTGCGCATGGCGGTGGACGTCATTAACCAGTCCGGCTCTTTTCACGCCCACTGGGGATTTGGCACCATCGGCAGCGGCCTGTGGTCGCAACCCGGATCGATGGGGCTTGAACCCACGCGCTACCGCTACAGCGTCCATCTGCTGCTCCGCGATGCCGCGATCAAAGCCGTGGTGTTTGAGAGCACGGCGCAGCACGAGGGTCCGTGGAGCGACCGCGCCGCCGTGCTGCCCGCCGTGCTGCTTGCGGCGCTGCAGGACTTCCCGCAGGGCTCGGACACACCCCGTCGGGTGCTGATCGACCTCTTGCCCGGCGGTATGCAGCCGCGCCCCTGACCGCGCGCAGACCGCGCCCCGCCATGCAAGAAGCCACCCAGATCACCGCCGTGCGCCATGGCGAAACTGCCTGGAATGCCGTATCCCGCTTACAGGGTCAACTCGATATCGATCTGAACGAACGCGGCCGCTGGCAGGCGCTGCGGGCGGGCCAGGCTCTGGCCGACAGCGGCATCAGCACCATCTATTGCAGCGACCTGCGCCGCGCCCATGACACGGCGTTGGCCATCGCACAACACCGCGGAATTGCGGCAACTGATGTGCGCCTGGAGCCGGGTTTGCGCGAACGCAGCTTTGGCAGCTTTCAGGGTTTGACCTACGACGAGGTGGGCCAGTTGCACCCCGAAGACGCCCTGCGCTGGAAGCAGCGCGACCCCCATTGGGCGCCGCCCGGCGGCGAAAGTCCCACGGCGGTACACCAGCGGATTTCTGCCACGCTGCACGCTATCGCCGCGCAGCATCCGGGCGAACACATTGCGCTGGTCAGCCATGGCGGCGTGCTCGACATGCTGTACCGGCTTGCGACCGGCCAGGCCTTGAACGCCCCACGCACCTGGGAATTGGGCAACTGCGCGATCAACCGGCTGCTGTACACGCCCGATGCGCTGACGCTGGTGGGTTGGGCCGATACCCAGCATCTGGAGGAAGAGGCGCTGGACGAAGGAAGCGCCTAAGCCGCTTCGCCCCGGCTTAATCGCCCAGCAAATCCCCGCCCGCCGCGCGCGGCGCGGTCACCCCCAGGTGCCGGTAAGCAGCCAGCGTGGCAATACGCCCGCGCGGGGTGCGTTGCAAATAGCCCTGCTGGATCAAATAGGGCTCGATCACGTCTTCAATGGTTTCGCGCTCTTCGCCAATGCTCGCGGCGATGTTGTCCAGCCCCACCGGCCCGCCATCAAAGCGGTGGATCACCGCCTCCAGCAACTTGCGGTCCATCACGTCAAAGCCCTGCGGGTCCACGTCGAGCATTTGCAGGGCGCGGTTGGCAATGTCCAGGGTGATGGTGCCCACGCCTTTGACGTCGGCGTAATCGCGCACCCGGCGCAGCAGCCGGTTGGCAATGCGCGGCGTGCCGCGCGAGCGGCGGGCGATCTCAAAACCGCCTTCGTCGGCCATCGGCACTTGCAGCAAGCCCGCGCTGCGGGTGACGATGCGCTGCAACTCGTCGTCGCTGTAAAACTCCAGCCGCGCCACGATGCCAAAGCGGTCGCGCAGCGGGTTGGTCAACATGCCGGCGCGCGTGGTCGCACCCACCAGCGTGAAGGGCTGCAAATCCAGCTTGATTGAGCGCGCCGCCGGGCCTTCGCCAATCATGATGTCAATCTTGTAGTCCTCCAGCGCGGGGTAGAGGATCTCCTCCACCACCGGCGAGAGTCGGTGGATTTCGTCGATGAACAGCACATCGTTTTTTTCCAGGTTGGTCAGCAGCGCCGCCAGGTCTTTGGGCTTTTCCAGCACCGGGCCGCTGGTCTGGCGCAAATTGACGCCCAACTCATGGGCAATGATGTGGCTCAGCGTGGTCTTGCCCAGGCCCGGCGGGCCGAAGAGCAGCACATGGTCCAGCGCCTCGTCGCGCTTACGCGCCGCGCCGATAAAAATCTCCAGCTGCTCGCGCACCTTGGCCTGGCCCACGTAGTCGTCCAGCAGCTTGGGCCGCAGCGCCCGTTCCACCGCCTCTTCGCCTCCGGGCAGCGACGCACCAGAGACCATGCGAGTGGCGTCCACTCCGGCAGAGGCGGTGCTGGCGGTTCGGGGGGCCTGCGCCGGGCGGGGCGAAAAATCGTCGGTTTGAATGGTCACGGTGGTGCGGATGGGGCAAAAAAGGCGGCCAGTGGCCGCGCCTCTCAGACTATAGCCCCGCTTTACGCACGGCTTACCCGGAGGTCATACGCCCAACACTTGTAAGCCGTCACAATGCCCGCACATCATGCGCTTGGGCACCCATGCCGCTTACCGGAGAACACAGATGCACTTTATGAACCGCACCCCATCATTCTTGTGGCGCAGCCTTGGCAGCGCCTTCGCTCTGGCCACGCTACTCATATGGGGCGCCGCTGTCGCGCAAACCGAACCGACCATGGACCAGGTCTACGCCGCCGCCAAAAGCGGGGAGCTCGACAAAGCCCAGACCATGATCCAGCAGGTCTTGATCGGCCATCCCAACAGCGCCAAAGCGCATTACGTGCAGGCCGAAATCGCAGCCCGCCAAGGCCAAATGCCGCGCGCCCGCGAAGCACTAGCCACCGCAGAAAAGCTCGCCCCCGGCCTGCCATTTGCCAAAGCCGAATCGGTGCAGGCCCTGCGCACGCAACTCGCTGGCACAGCTACCGCTCCATCGGCCCCCGCACCTGTGGCCGCCCCGGCGCCCGCTGCCAGGTCACTGCCCTGGGGTCTGATCCTGCTGTTTGGCGGCGCCAGTATTGCGCTGCTGATCTTTTTGGTGAACCGCGCCTCGCGCCCTAAGCCTTCCGTGTTCGACAACGCCATGCCGGTGGCCAACCCCGGTATGAACGGCCCGCAAACTTTTGGCAACCAGGCCCCTGTTCCCTACGGCCAACAACCCTACGGCCCCCAATATGGCCCCCAGTACGCGCCCCAAGGCCCCAGCCTGGGCGGCCGCATCATGGGCGGCGTGGCAACCGGTCTGGCCGTTGGTGCCGGCGTCATGGCCGCCGAAGCCATTGGCCGCAACCTCATGGGCGGCGAACACGGCAGCGATGCCAGCCCACACGCTGCCGCGCCGGAGACCCACTACGCCCCACCCGACGTCAACGCCGACATGGGTGGCCAGGACTTCGGTATCCAGGACAGCGGTTCCTGGGACAGCGGTGGCGGGGATTCGGGCGGTAGCTGGGATTAAAGCAGCCACACGCATCGCACTACAGTGCGTACAACACTGTTTTACACTCAAGCCCCATGCAAGTCGAAATCTCTTTGCGCAAATTTGGCAATAGCACCGGGCTTGCATTCCCGCCTTCGGTGCTGAAAGACCTCGGCTGGAAGGCCGGGCAGGCGATCACCATGGGCACCACGGCGGATGGAAAAATCACCTTGGAACCCAAGCGCCGGTACACCTTGTCCGAGCTGATCGCACAGTGCGACCCCAAAGCGCCGCCGCCTGCCGACCTGGCTTCATGGGACGCGACGCAGCCTGTCGGGCAGGAGCTTCTGTAAGTGGCCATCTTCGATCGGGGTGACATCGTGCTGGTGAACCTCGAACCGGTGGTCGGGCGCGAAATGCAAGGCACCGGCCGCCCCGCCTTGGTTTTGTCCACCAAAGCATTCAATGCCTTGGGCGATGTACTGATAGCGCCGATCACCCAAGGCGGCGACTACGCACGCTACGCCGGGTTCGCCGTCTCCCTGATGAATACCGGATGCAAAACCCAAGGTGTCGCGCTGGTGAACAAGTGCCGCATGATGGACTTGGGCACGCGCAAAGCCAGAAAAATCGAGCGCGCACCGCAGGAAGTGGTGGACGATGCCCTGGGCCGACTGCGCGCCCTTCTCGACTAACTAGGGAATACCCTAGCCGCAAGCCACGCCAACATAAGGTGCAGCCGCACCGCCTCGGCTATGCTTTACGCGTCGGTTCAGCCCTGAGCCGATGGACAAGAAATTGAAGGGCAAACCCGGTGAAAGCCGGCGACGCAAAGCCACCGAACTACCGCGCCACCACGGGCGCAACGTCAGCGGGGCCGCCAGATTCGACGGATGGGATTTCCCTGTCTGCTCTCCCCCGATTTGGCGAAAACGAATGGTCAGCAAAAACAAACCAGCGCAATTTGACAACCGGCTGTACTACGGCGACAACCTCGATGTACTGCGTAACAAAATCCACGACGAAACCGTCGATCTTTGCTACATCGACCCGCCCTTCAACTCGAAGCGGAACTACTTCCAGATCTACAACAACATCGGCGGCGAAGCTGACCGGGCGCAGGCGCAAGCCTTTATGGATACGTGGGAGTGGGGTGACGAGGCCGAAGAAGGACTCAGCTACATCACCAATGTCGCCAACTTGAACAATGGCAAGTTCACGCCGCAGACCGTGGCGCTGATTCAGGGACTAACCAATGTCTTGGGCAAGGGCGACTTGTTGGCCTATCTGGTGCACATGACACAGCGGATTGTCGAAATTCACCGGGTACTGAAACCGACGGGCAGTTTTTATCTGCATTGCGATCCGACTGCCTCACATTATTTGAAGCTAGTTTGTGATGGGGTGTTTTGCGGTAGTGGGCGAAGCGGTGATTTTCAAAATGAAATTATTTGGGCATACGACTCTGCCGGTAGATCAAAAAAACACTTCAATAGAAAGCATGACGTTATCTTTTGGTTCACAAAATCAAAAACAAAATGGGTCTTTAACGGAACGGCAGAAGGCGTGGGCGTACCGAGAGACACCAAAAACAACATGAAATTGGGGACTGATCCGGATGGACGGCAGTTTTATGCAAAAACCGATAAGGCTTCCGGCAAGCTCTATAAATGGTTCCTTGATGAAAACAAAATTCGAAATAGTTGGTGGGATGACGTAGCGGAAGACGCCACCGATCTGGATGATTTTTATTATTGCAACGCGCTAAATCGAGAAGACAAAGAACGCCTCAGATATCCCACCCAAAAGCCTGAAGCCTTGCTAGAACGCATCGTCAAAGCCAGCAGCAACGAAGGCGATGTCGTTCTCGACGCGTACTGCGGCTGCGGAACGACGGTCGCCGTTGCGCAAAAGCTCAAACGGCGTTGGATCGGAATCGACATCACTTACCAGTCGATCAGCCTGATTTTGAAGCGGCTCAAAGATGCCAACCGTGGCGAGCAGTGGACTGCGATTGATCAAAGCCTGTTAATCGATGGCGTACCCAAAGACAAGGATTCCGCGATTGCTTTGGCCAACCGCAAAGACGACAGAACACGCAAAGAATTTGAGAAATGGGCAGTGCTCACCTACACCGACGATCAGGCCCGGATCAACGAGAAAAAAGGGGCTGACGGTGGCGTGGACGGTGTGAGCTATTTCGTGCTCGGGAAAGAGCAGGACCAGTTCAAGCACGGCAAAGTGATTTACCAAGTCAAGTCTGGGGGCGCGCAGCGCGGCACGATCGACAACCTACGCGGTGTCATGGAAACCCAAAGCGCGGAGATCGGAATACTGCTGACCATGGACGCACCGACCAAACCGATGCTGGAAACCGCAAGACAGGCCGGCAAGTTCAAACATCCGATATTGGGAAAAGAGTACGACCGCATACAAATTGTGACGGTCGAAGAATTGCTGAACGGTGCACGTATCGAGTTACCGCACCCTGCGGAAATGGTGAAGAGCGCCGAAATGCTCGGGGACAGTGAGAAGCAGCGCAATTTGATTTGAATCCCACCGAGAACGGGCAACTGCGAGAATCTCTCTCCAGAATCGCCCACCTCTCGGATGACCCAGCCCCCTATCCTCCCCAGCCCCTGGCGCCTCTCCGTCGCCCCCATGATGGACTGGACCGACCGCCATTGCCGCTTCTTCCACCGGCTGCTGAGCCGCCACACCCGGCTGTACACCGAGATGGTGACCACGGGCGCTTTGCTGCATGGGAGCGTGGAGCGGCATTTGCGCTTCAACGCCGAGGAGCATCCGGTGGCGCTGCAGCTGGGGGGCAGCGAGGCCGTAGACCTGGCGCATGCGGCGCGGCTGGGGGCGCAGTGGGGCTATGACGAGATCAACCTGAACTGCGGCTGCCCAAGCGAGCGGGTGCAGCGCGGGGCGTTTGGGGCCTGCCTGATGAACGAGCCGGCGCTGGTGGCCGATGGCGTGAAGGCGATGGTGGACGCGGTGAGCCTGCCGGTGACGGTGAAGCACCGCATTGGCATTGACAAAAACCAGGACTACGGCTTTGTGCGCGACTTTGTGGGCACGGTGAGCGAGGCGGGTTGCGCGGTGTTCATGGTGCATGCGCGCAACGCCTGGCTGCAAGGCCTCTCGCCCAAAGAGAACCGCGAGATTCCGCCGCTGCGCTACGAGCTGGCCTACCAGCTCAAGCGCGACTTCCCCGGCCTGACCATCGTGGTCAACGGCGGCATTACGCAGGACGCGCAAATAGCGGCGCACCTGGCGCAAGTGGATGGCGTGATGATCGGGCGCGAGGCGTACTACCAACCCTGGCTGCTCAGCGGTTGGGACGCGCTGTACTTTGACGCCGCGCCGCAGACGCTCACCCGCGAGGCGGTGGAGGAGGCGATGGTGGCTTACATGGAGCGCGCCTTTTTAGAGGACGGTTGCCCCTGGTACGCGATTGCCCGCCACATGCTGGGGCTGTACCACGGCCAGCGCGGCGGGCGCTTGTGGCGTCAGGTCTGGAGCGACCACAAGCGCAAACCGCAAAGCCCGCGTGAGGTCTGGCAGGCCGCACGCGCTGCGCTGGAACGCGGGGCTGCGGTACCTGAAGCGCAAGACACACCGGGCATGCCCGCGTAAAGCGCCTATTGCTTGACCCGCGTCAAGCCCGCCAGCGGCGAAGGGTGCCACATTGGGGCACATCTTTTTTGCCGCTGACACCATGGTTCACACTGCCACCCGACCGGCCACCCCCTCGCCGGAACTCCTGCGCCGCTTTGACATTGCCGGGCCGCGCTACACCTCGTACCCCACGGCAGACCGTTTTGTCGAGGCCTTTGACGACGCGGACTACGGCCGGGTTCTGGAGCAAACGCTGGGCGCACCGGGGCGGCTGGCCACGCTGTCGCTGTATGTGCACATTCCGTTTTGCGAGTCGCTGTGTTACTACTGCGCCTGCAACAAGATCATCACCAAACACCACAGCCGGGCCAAGCGCTATTTGGACTACCTGGCCCAAGAGCTGGCCTTGCACACCGCCATCATGGGCACGCGCCAGCGTCTCGGGCAGCTGCATTTGGGTGGCGGCAGCCCCACGTTTTTGCGCGACGACGAATTGGCCCAGCTGATGGCGCTGCTGCGCGCCAACTTCAGCCTTACCGCCAAACCCGAAATCGCGATTGAAGTCGACCCACGCACGGTGAGCGTGGCGCGGCTGCAAACCCTGGCCGATCTGGGCTTTAACCGCCTGAGCTTTGGCGTGCAGGACTTTGACCCGGATGTGCAAGCAGCGGTGCACCGCATCCAATCCACCCAACAGGTGTTTGACCTGGTGCACGCGGCGCGGGAGCGGGGGCTGGAGTCGATCAACATCGACCTGATTTACGGCCTGCCCCGGCAAAGTCTGGCGTCGATGGAGCGCACACTGGAGCAGGTGATACGGCTGCGACCGGACCGCATCGCGCTCTACGCCTACGCGCATTTGCCCCAGCGCTTCAAGCCGCAGCGGCGCATCAACTTGGACGAGCTGCCCGACGGCAGCACCAAGGTGGCGATGCTGGCGCATGCACTGGAGGTGCTGGTGGGCTCGGGTTATGTGTACGTGGGCATGGACCATTTCGCCCTGCCCGATGATGCGCTGGCGGTTGCCAAGCGGCAGGGGCGTTTACACCGCAACTTCCAAGGCTACAGCACCCGCCCGGACTGCGATCTGATTGCGCTGGGCGTCTCGTCCATAGGCCGCATCGGCAACACCTACAGCCAGAACGCCAAGACGCTGGATACCTATTACGACCTTCTGGACCAGGGGCGCTTCCCTGTGGTGCGCGGGCTGGCCCTGAGCCGCGACGCGATGCTGCGCCGCACCGTAATCATGGCGTTGATGTGCCAGGGCACGGTGGAGTTTGAGGTGGTCTCCAGCGCATGGATGATCGACTTTTCCGCCTACTTCGCCGCCGAGTTGCGCGCGCTGCAGCCGCTGGCGCAAGCGGGCTTGGTAGATCTGGACGCCGAGGGCATAAGGGTCAACGACTCGGGCTGGTTTTTTGTGCGCGCCATTGCCATGGTGTTTGACAGCTACCTGCAAGACGACCTGAGCCGTGAACGCTTCTCCCGCATTTTGTAAAGCACGGCTTGGCCCCGCCTGCCAATTGGGCTGTGGTAGCGTCGCCGCTGCCTTTTTATTTGCTGAGCCCGCCTTGACCGAACCCTCTGTGCCTTCCGACGCAAGCCCGTCCACGCTCCACCCGCATTCCCACTCCCACACGCGTCTGGCGCAGCTGCTGATTTGGGTTATCCCTTTGCTGTGGATCGTCAACTCGGTGATCGCCCGGCGCGCGCCGGGGGTGATCACGCCGCATGTTCTGGCTATTGGGCGCTGGATACTGGCCGGAACGATTTTGGCGGCCTTCACACACGCCGAACTGTGGGCGCAGCG
>Ga0214921_10012108_pt1 | contig 10375 bp, 5 predicted proteins | sample LL1505_MetaG_FD_177992 | JGI IMG/M metagenome (GOLD analysis project Ga0214921, IMG submission 177992) | Freshwater microbial communities from Lake Lanier, Atlanta, Georgia, United States - LL-1505 | ecosystem: Environmental > Aquatic > Freshwater > Lake | place: USA: Georgia | collected 2015-05-28
ATGGTAGCCTTGTCGGCCGGGTTCACGTTGGCCACCGCCTCGAAGCAGGCGATGAGGCCGGACACCGTGCCGAGCAGGCCGGAGAGCATGGCCGCGTTGCCGAGCATGGCCAGGTAGCCGGTGCGGGCGTCCAGGGTCGGGGTCTCGCGGAGGGTGGCCTCGTCCAGCGCCGCCTGCACCTCGTCCTCTCCCTTCGGGACGTTCATCAGGCCCGCCTTGATGACGGAGGTCAGCGGGGTGGGCTTCTGGCCGGCCACGTAGTTGATGGCCTGGTCGAGGTTGCCCTCGTAGATGTGCCGCTTCAGCCCCTTGATGAAGCCGTCCTTGTTGATGGAGGCGGAGAAGAACAGCACGGCGGAGCGCTCGATGATGATGGCGAGCGCGATGACGAGGCACACGGTGATGGGCCACATGCCCCAGCCGCCCTCGACGTACCGCTTGGCCAGCGCTGCGAAGACGCCCTGCTCGCCGCCACCGGCGTTCGCGAACACGGCGAGGTTGCTCAGAGACGACACGTTCATGGGCTTCGGCCTCCACGCACCCGAGGCGGGCGCGGTTGAAAGAGGGCGCGGACCCTACCCGCAGCCACCGAAAGGTGTCAATGCCAATGGATCACGCCGGGAGACGAATGGAGAAGGTCGTCCCCTCGCCTGGGCTGCTCTCTACCCGCAGGGTGCCACCGTGCCGCTGGATGATGGACTGGACGATGGAGAGCCCCAGCCCCGTCCCCACCCCCTCCTCCTTCGTGGTGAAGAAGGGCTCGAAGATGCGTGGCAGGATGTCCGCCGGAATCCCACACCCGGTGTCCTCCACGCGGACGAGCACCCCCTGCCCCTCCGGCTCCACCGCCAGCCGGATGCGCCCACCGGCCTTCAGTGCGTGGCAGGCGTTGGTGATGAGGTTCACGAACACCTGCACCAGGTTGCTGCGGCTGCCGGGGATGGGCGGCACGGGCCGGTAGTCCCGCTCCACGGTGACGCCGTGCTTGTGCAGCACGTGCTCGCTGAAGCTGACGGAGAGGTCCAGCAGCCGGTGGACGTCCACCCTGTCCAGGTGCGTGTCCGAGGGCGGCCGGGCGTAGGTGACCAGGTCCTGGGTGAAGCGCAGCACGCGGTCCGTGTTGTCCAGGATGCGGCGCAGCTTCTCCTGCTCCCCCGAGTCCGCGTCCGGCTGCCCCACCCGCCGGGCCAGCAGCGCGTCCGCGTAGGTGTGGATGGCCGTCAGCGGGTTGTTGATTTCGTGCACCACGGAGGCGGCCAGCTGCCCCAGGGACGCGAGCCGCTCCGAGTGCACCACCGCGCGCTCGAGCGCCCGCAGCGCCGTGAGGTCCTGCCCAATGGCGATGACGCCGTCCGCCTGCTCCCCGTTGGGCAGCGCGGAGAAGGAGAAGGCCACCCGCACCTCGCGCCCGCCCGCCGCCCGCAGCCGCGTCTCCACGTTGGACAGCGGCCGCCCGGCCACCGCCTCCGCCATGGCCGCCTCGAAGGCGGCGCGCTCCTCCTGCGGCACCAGCGCAGAGAGCGGCCGCCCCAGCACCTGCTCGCGGTGGAGCCCCGTCAGCCGGCACAGCGCCCCGTTGAAGATGAGGACCGTGCCGTCCAGCCGCGTGGCGCAGATGAGGGCGTTGGCGTGCTCGAGCAACTCCTCCAGCGAACCGCGGACGAACTTCAGCTCGTCAATGAGCTTGGCGGTGCGCATCCCCACCGCCACCAGGTTGGCCACCTGGATGAGGACGCGGGCGTCCGCCTCCGTGTCCTGCGCCCCGTCCGGCCCCGCCTCCACGTTCAGCAGCCCGAACAGCTGCCCCGAGGCCACCAGCGGCGAGCAGAGCCCGTGCACCGTGCCCTCGAACAGCAGCGGCACGGGGCCGTCCACCACCTCCACGCGCCCGGCGGCCAGCTCGTCCAACCGCAGCCCGGTGCGCGCCACGGCGCTGCGCTTGATGACCAGCGGGCCGGTGGCGGGGGCCTTCAGCGGCCCCTCCGCGTACAGCGAGGTGAGCGTCCAGCTGCGCGGGTCCGTCACCCGCACGGCGAAGGCGCGGCCGGGCAGCAACCCCCGCAGCGCGCGGGCCACCACCTGCACCAGCGCCTCCTCCGAGGCCGCGCCGGCCACCTCGCGCCCCAGCGCGAGCAGCGCCTCGGCCTGGCTGGGCGGGGGCACCGCGGGGACGGCCAGCGGGGTGACCTCAGTCTTCATTCGAGGATGCCTTGTCGAGGTCGACGATGACCTGGTCTCCCACGTACGCCTTGGTCTCGTAGCGGGTGATTTTTCCAATCTTCCGGACGATGTCCGCCATCCGCTCCGCCTCCCGGTGGATGGCCTCCAACGCCTTGCTGTCCGGGGAGGTGGGGGAGGCGCGGCGGCGCAGCAACTCCGCGTAGCCCAGCACGCAGGTGAGGGGCTGGTTCAGCTCGTGCGCCGCGGTGCCGGCCAGCGCCACCAGCACGGCGTTCTTCTCGCTCTCCTGCAGCCGTCCCTCCGTCTCCGTCAGCTTCTGCTCCAGCCGCATGAGGGCGCGCAGGTCCGAGAAGATGCCCAGCGTGGCCACCTCCACCCCGCCCTGGTACACGATGGAGGCGGTCATGTTGACCGGCACGTGCTCACCCGACCGGGTGAGGATGACCTGCCGGCGCGGCCCCAGCCGCCCACCCCCCGCGCGCAGCGCACGCATGAGCTCGCGCGCGTCCCCGGGCGGGTACAGGTGCTGCACGGTGAGGGCGCGGGCCTCCTCCTCGGTGTAACCGCAGATGTCCTCCGCCCCCTTGTTGAAGAGGATGATGCGGCCGCGCATGTCCGCCGCGAGGATGGCGTCCACGGACGAGTCGATGAGCCGCTCGAGGAAGTCCTTGGCCTGCTGGATGGCCTCCACCGCCGCCCGCGCCCGTTTCTCCCGCTCGGACTGGCCGCGCACCGTCTCCAGCAGCCGCACGTGCCGCAGCGCCAGCGCGGTGGCGTGGGCCACGGCGGCCAGCACCTGCAGCTCCTCGGGGCTGAAGCTGCTGCGCCCCCCGCCCGCGCGCAGCAGCAGCACCCCCGTCACCCCGCCCCGCTGCAGCAGCGGCAGCGCCGCAATGGCGTGCACCCCCTGCGCCGCCAGCGGCCCGCGGGCCTGCTCCAGCAGCGGGTGGCCCTGCGCCTCCTCCAGCAGCACGGGGGCCTGCGTGCGGATGACTTCCCGGATTTCCGGGTACCGCTCCAGCTCGATGCGCAGCCCCTTCCGGGTGCGGTCATCCGAGCTGGCCACGAGGAAGCCCACCCCCTCCTGCGCATCCAGCGCCACCAGGGCCGCGCGCTGGATGCCCATGGTCTCCGCGAGCCAGCGCGTCACCTCGTGCATCAGCGCCTCGGGGGCCTCCGCCGCGGCGTAGCCGGCGGCCAACTGCTGGAGCAGCAGCAGGTGGTGCCCCTGCCGCGCGCGGGCGAGCACCCCCTCCAGCCGCAGCGGCAGCTCCGCCTCCAACCTTCCCGCGTGGACCACCTCCCACGCGCCGCAGGTGTGGGCGCGCCGGACGTCCGCGGCGTCGTCCCCCACCACCGCCACCACCGGCCGCGCACTCCACGCCAGCTGCGCCAGCGCCTCCCAGCCGCCCGGCGCGTTCACGTCCACGAGCGCCGGGGCGCGGCCCTCCTCCCCGGGCTGCGGCGGCGCCACGGAGGCCCGCAGCGGGCTGCCCTCCGGGAACACCTCCATGGGGGGAAGCGCGGCCATGGAAGGCTACTGCACCTGCAGGCAGCTCAGCCCCTCGTCCGGGGCGCAATTCTGTCCAATGAGGCAGCCGCCCACGCCGTTGAAGTCCACGCAGCGGACGGTGCGGCAGTCCGTGTCCGTGACGCAGGCGCGCTTGCTGATGCTGCACCGGCCGGCGCTGCAGCTCTCCTGCGCGCAGTCGCTGTCCACGAGGCAGGTGCAGTAACCCACCGGGTCCCCCTCGCTGACCGAGCACTGGCCGGCGCAGGAGCCGTTGGGGGCGCCGGGGGCCTTGGCGCAGGCGCCGCCTCGGGGGCACTCGGCGTCCGTGGCACACGGGAGGGCCGGGTTGGCCGGGCAGGAGGGGTTGGCCGCGCTGCACTGGGGCAAGGCGCCCCCGCCCACCACGATGACGTCCTGGCAGCCGTAGCCGCGGGGGCAGGCCTGCCCGTCGCTGCAGTCCACGCCGCAGAAGGAGTTGCCCACGTTCTGCGTGTCGACGAGGCAGAAGTTGGGGCCGTTGCCGCACAGCGCGTCCCCGCCGCCAAAGCTGCAGTTGCTGCAGTAGGGGCGGCGCTCCGGGTCGAAGTCCTCGCCGCACTGCGCGTAGGGCACGCCCGAGTCCGGCTGCACCGCGCACAGCTCCCCGAAGCGGCAGAAGCGGTCAGACGAGCAGAAGGTGGAGTCGCAGCTGCCCAGCTGGCCTGCGTCCGGCGCGCACGCACCGTCCCCGCAGCGGCAGGAGACGCCCTCGCAGTCCCCGTCCTGGCGGCAGCCGTCCACGCACGCCGAGGCCGTCCCGCACACCTGCCCCAGGGGACATTGCAGGTCCGTGGTGCAGCGCCCCTTGGGCATGCAGCTGCCGGTGGTGGTGTCACACACCAGCGTGTCGTCCAGGCAGTCCGCGTTCTTCTCGCACCCGGCGCGGTCCTGGCAGAAGCCGGAGGCGTTGCAGAACTCCGTGGGCTGGCAGCCCTGGTTGGTGCGGCACAGGCAGACGCCCGTCTCCGTCTCGCACCTGTAGGCGGACGCGGGGCTGCCGCAGTCCGAGTCCTGCGCGCAGCCCGTGCTGCGCACGGCGTTGTCACGGCAGGAGGCGAGCAGCAGCCCGGCCAGCAGCACGGCGGGGACGAGAAGGCGGTTGCTCATGGGAAGAAGCCGTTGGAGAGGGAGACGGTGTAGCTGCTCCAGCCCAGGGGCGAGAGCGCGTCATACGTCCACTGCGCGTAGCCGAACCGCGGGGAGCGGCTGCCGTAGTGCAGGACGAACAGCGTGGTGGTGGGCTCGGAGGCGCGCAGGGCGGTCACCGCCGGCTGCGGCAGCGTGACCGTGGTCTCCGTGCCGGGCAGCACCACCTGCCACAGCGTCACCAGCCCCATCATGGTGAGCTTGACGATCTTCACCTCCTGCACGTCCGGCAGCGTGCCCGGCTCGCGCGTCCAGCTCACCGTCCCGTCGAACATGACGGTGGGGTAGTTGGGGGCGGTGAAGGTGGGCACGGGCAACAGCGGCCCCACCGTCACGCCCAGCGAGAGGTCCCCCGGCTGGCGCCGGAAGGCGTAGCTGTAGGGCAGCCCGGAGAACGCACCCGAGGGCTCCTGCGCGTGGGCCACGAAGAGGAAGTTGCTGCCGTCCAGCCGCGGGAAGCCGGGGAAGGAGACCGGCGTGCCGGGGGAGGTGATGGTCGTGGACTGCCCCATCCCGGTGCCACCGGGACCGCTGCGGCTGCCGCCCCCTCCGGCGGTGTTGTACGGGTTTGCAACAAAGCCCTCGGCCCCCAGGTCCAGCCACGCGTACAGCCCGTGCGCCCCCGCCACGCCGCCCGGGTAGGTGACGGGCTGGTCGAGGGTGAGGGGCACCGTCACGTCCAGCGCCATGTCCAGGATGATGTCCTGGTTGTTGGCGGGGGTGTCCGGGGAGGCGGGCACGTTGCGGCGCACGCCCATGAGGTGCGGTGTGAAGGTGCCAGCCTGGTCGTTGGCAATGCCGAAGTACGCGTACACCGCGCGCAGCCCCGCGGAGGTGGCCACGAGGAAGTTGCCGCCGTCCTGCGTCACCACCCACGTCTCGCCGTCCCGGGGGTACTCCTCGCTGAAGGGGGCGCTCCAGAAGGGGGACGGCACGGAGACGAAGACGCGCGCCTCGAGCCGCTCGCCGGGCTGCAGCGGGCGCGGCGCCTTGAAGCCCGTCACCCGCCCGGAGATGAGAGAGGCGGGGGTGCCGGCCGGGGGCGGACCGGAGGAGGGCTCGCCGCCGCCCACGCGGGTGATGAAGACGGTGAGGTTCTCCGCACTGACGGAGGTGACGGTGGTGGAGGAGTAGCCCTCCTTGAACACCGTCACCACCTGCGCCTTCACGAGCGAGGGGTCCGAGAAGACGAGCTGCCCGCGCGCGTCCGTGAAGCCCTGGAAGGGCGTGGCCGCGTCGTTGCCCAGCATCACGTTGGCCGCGGGCACCGGCGCCCCCTCGAAGCCGCGCGTAGCGTCCAGCACCGTCACGTTGAGCGTTCCCACCAGCGGCCCGCCGGACTGGCCGCCGGAGATGCTGCGCGGGTCCACGTAGCTGAAGCCGCCGGGCAGCGTGTCCACCTGCCCGCCCCGCTCCACCTTCACGTCCACCGTCCCCACGGCCGCGGCGCGCGGGGTGCGGCAGGTGAGCGTGTGGCCGTCCACCACCTTCACGTCCTTGGCCTTGTCCGCCCCGAGGGTGACGAGCGTGCCCGGGCCGAAGCCCGTCCCCAGCACCGTCACCAGCGTCCCGCCCGCAATGGCGCCGCGGTCCGGCTGGGCGCGCCCCACCGTGAGCGGCTCCTCGTAGGTGAAGGCCGCGGGCAACAGCGCCTCGTTCTCCACGTCAGAGGCCGCGTGGACGTGCACCGGCACCCTTGCCCCGCCCGAGCCCGCGGGCGTCGTCACCGGGACGGCCGTCTCCGTCACCGCCCCCGCGGCCGTTGCCTGCAGAGCCCCCACGCGCACCACCGCGTCCTGCGGCAGGGCCTCGCCCGCCACCGTCACCGCGGTGCCGCCCGCCACCGGCCCCGAGGCCGGGGTGACGGACTGCAGCTGCAGCTGCCACGTCCACGCCGCGGCGAGGGTGCGGGTGGTGGTGCCGTCCGACACCGCCACGTCCGAGACGCGCGGGGTGCCGGCGCGCTGCGGCATGAACAGCTCCGCCGTGGTGGCGGTGCGCGTCCCCACCATCACCGGCACGCCGCCCACGGTGACGGCGAGCGTCCCCTGGTCCAGCCCCTGCCCCGTGAGCAGCACGCGCGTGCCACCCGCCGGCGGTCCCATGCGCGGCGACAGCGCGAGGACGGCGAAGGGGCCCGCCGCGTCCGCGTAGGTGAAGCCGGACTTCACCGTCCAGCTGCCGCGCGGCGTGGTGACGGTGAGGTCCACCGCCCCTGTTTGCGCCGCCGCGGGGGAGGTGGCGGTCAGCTGCCCATCCGAGTCCACGGTGAACGACGAAGCCGCTTGCGCCCCGAAGCGGACCTCGGTGGCCCCGGAGAGGCCGGCCCCCGAGAGCACCACCTGCGTGCCACCCGCGAGCGGCCCCACCGGCGGGGTGACGGCGGTGACGCGCACGTCCGCCACGTAGCGGAAGCCGTTGCGCAGCAGCCCCACGCCGTTCTTGTCGTACGCCGTCACGTCCACGGCCCCCGCGGCGCCGGGCGGGGCCACCGCGCGCACCTGCGAGGTGGACACCCACGTCACCTTCGGGCTGGTGAGGCCGCCGAACAGCACCTGCAGCCCCGGCATCAGCCCCTGCCCGGAGAGCGTGACCTCGGTGCCGCCGGAGGTGGGCCCCTCGGCGGGGGAGAGGCCGGTGACGTACAGCTCCTCGAAGTAGGTGAAGCAGCCGTCGCAGGTGGCGGTGCCGCGCGGGCTGGTCAGCGTGACGTTCACCTGCCCGCGCGCCCCGGGTGGCACGCGCAGGTCGATGGTCTCGTCGTCAATGACCTGGAAGTCCTGCACCGGGTTGGCGCCGAACTTCACCGCGGTGAGCTTCTTCGCCCCCGTGGCGGTGGTGGACACGCCCTGCACGAAGCCGCTGCCCTGCAGCACCACCTGCGCCCCGCCCGCGGTGCCGCCGCGCGGGGGCAGCACGCGCAGCAGCTTGAACTCGGACAGCCCGCCGTCCTCGCCGCCCTCGCCCGCGTCCGGCGCGCCGCCGTCCGGCGTCCCCTCTCCCGCGTCCACCTCCGGGAGGCCGGCGTCCACCTCCACGCCTGCGTCCGCGTTGGCATGGCTGCGCGGGCACCCGCCGCAGGCGGCAAGGGCCGCGGCAAACAGGGACAGGACCGCGGCGCGGCGGAAGGCAGCACTCATGGGTAGGACACCTCGAGCAGGTAGCTGTTCTGCACCCGGCCGTCCTGGGCGCGCACGCGGGCGTGCAGCGTGCGGCCGGAGGCAAAGGCGGAGGAGACGACGAAGCGGGTGAGGGAAGGCTCGTCCGAGCAGCCCAGCTGGGCCTGCCCGTCAAAGACACACAACTCCAGCAGCCCCGCGGAGGCGGCGTACTGGCCGAGCGTCACCTGCAGCCCCTTCCCGGCCGGTACGTCCAGCCGATACCAGTCCTGGTCCTGCGGGCAGACGTTGCCGGGGAGGCTCACAGCGGCGTTGGCCGGCGTGGCCTGGGCGGCGGTGTCGTTGGGCTCGAAGCCGTCGTCCGTGCACGGGGTGCCGCGGGACAGCAGGAACGTCACGTCGTACGCCTGGAACGGGTCCGTGCTGGAGATGCCCACGGCGTAGGTGCCGGGCGCGCCCGCCACGAAGGAGGCGAGCAGCTTGCCCGAGGCGAGCGTCCGCCCCGCGCCGTCCTGCACCACGGTGGTGAAGGTGTCCTCGGCAAACGGGTCCGCGTCCACGTTGATGCCCAGCTGGTCCCCGCGCTGCAGCTGCAGGGAGAACCAGTCCTGGTCCGCCGCGCACAGCGTCAGGTGGGTGTAGGCCTTGGGCTGCGCCGGGAAGGCGGCGGTGGCCTGGTTGTTGGGCTCGAGCGCGTCCGGCTGGCACTGGCGCGGCACGCAGCGGCCGGTGCCCACGTCACACCGCTCGGCCTGCGGGCACGCGGCGTCCGTCACGCAGGGGGGCAGCTTCGGCACGCACTCGCCGGTCTGCAGGTAGCAGACGAGCGGCACCTTGCACTGGGCGTTGCTGTAGCAGCGCGCCGAGGCAGCGCAGCGGCCCGCCCCGTCACAGGTGAGGCCGGGGCCGCAGTCCGCGTCCGCCGCGCACTGCACGCAGAGGCTGGCCACGCACTTCTCGCCGGGGCTGCACACCTCCGACTGGTCCTCCGCGGTGCAGCGCGGGACGCACTGGCGCAGCCCGGTGTTGCACGCCTCGGTGGCGGCGCAGTCCGCGTCCGAGATGCAGCCCAGGTCCTCCTCGCACACGAGCGTCCCGCCGTTGCAGCGCTGGCCGGTGGGGCAGTCGGCGGAGTCCCCGGAGGTGCAGAGGTTGACCGCGGTGCGGTCCCGGCAGAGCCCCTGCTTGCACCACTCGCCGGCCTGGCACTGTTCGTTGGCGGCGCAGTCCGCGCCCCAGCCGTCCCGGAAGGTGCAGGCGCGCGTGTCCGCGTCACATTGCTCGCGCAGCAGGCACTGCCCGGTGGACTCGCACGGGGCGCAACGCCCCTCGTCCGTGCAGATGCGCCCGCCCGAGCAGTCCGCGCGCGTGGTACAGGCGTCCTCCGTCCCCGCGTCCGGGCTCTCCACCGGCCGCTTCGCCGGGCAGGCGGACAGCACCGCCAGCGCGGCCATGCAGCAGAGCGCGCGCATGCTCACCGCGCGCATGCTCACGGTGATGCCTCCGGCACCACGGCGAGCGCCCCCGAGGGCCAGGTGATGTCCACCACGGGCCAGGCCTGCCCCTCGGAGTCCAGCGTCTTCTTGAACTCCCCCTTCAGCACCCCGTACTGGTACACGCGCACGGTGGCGTTGGAAGTGGGCAGGCTCTGAAGGTGGGCGCTCGCGAGCACCACGTGCACGCGGTAGGTGGCCTCCACGGGGTTGACGTAGCCGAACACCTCCGGCCCGTACCCGGTGAGCGCGTCCCGCATGTAGGCCGGGTCATCCGAGCCGTCCGCCGGCACGCCCCAGTCCGGGGCGCGGTTGGCGTAGTGGCAGTCCGCGTCAGTGCCCAGCGCGGCAGCGGGGGCGTTGGTGACGTGGAGGTCCAGGTCCGTCACCGCGTTGTCCCAGAACAGCTCCACCAGCAGCTTCTGGGCGGGGGAGGCCACCACGGTGAGGCGGGCGGGGGTGAGGCACTTCGCCCCCAGCGCGTCGGTCACCTCCAGCTGCACCTCGTACTGGCCGGGCAGCGTGGGGTCCAGGGTCATGGCGGCCGTGGCGGCGTCCGTGGGGGTGATGGCGGTGCCACTGCCGAGCGGCTTCTGCCGCAGCGTCCACTTGTAGGTGAGCGGGGTGTTGCCGTCCGGATCGTTGCTGCCGGTGCCGTCCAGCGCCACCACCATCCCGGGGGCGCCGTTGCCCACCTGCGCAATGACGGCCACAGGCGCCCGGTTGATGGCGGCCGTCAGCGTGACGAGCACCTCGGGGCGGTCCGGGTCCGTGCAGCGCAGGCGCACCGCGCCGGCCTGGGAGACGGGCTCGCCGGGCACCGCGGTGAACTTCACCGTGAGCTGGATTTCACCCGGAAGCCCGGTGGCCGCCACCGCCTTCAC
>Ga0214921_10012109_pt1 | contig 10374 bp, 13 predicted proteins | sample LL1505_MetaG_FD_177992 | JGI IMG/M metagenome (GOLD analysis project Ga0214921, IMG submission 177992) | Freshwater microbial communities from Lake Lanier, Atlanta, Georgia, United States - LL-1505 | ecosystem: Environmental > Aquatic > Freshwater > Lake | place: USA: Georgia | collected...
CAGCGTTGTACGGGGTCAAAACAGGTCGACTAAACGAGCAGATCAAACGGAATCACCATCGCTTTCCGCCAGACTTTGTCTTTCAACTGACCCCCGAGGAAAAAAAGGGGGTTATCGCAAAATGCGATAACCCTGCCAAGGTGCTGTATTACAGAGGTTTGCCCATGGCCTTGACGGAGCATGGCGCCTTGATGGCCTCGATGGTGCTGAACAGTCCCCGGGCGATGAAGATGAGCGTGTTTGTCGTCCGGGCTTTTGTGGGCATGCGAAAAGAGATGTCCCGGAACGAGGAGGTGTTGAGGCGTTTGGCCGAGATGGATCAAACCTTGTTGCTGCATGACGAGGGTTTACGGGATTTATATCAGAAGCTGATGCCGTTGTTGGATCCGAGGGCGGAAGTGGAGAAGAGGAAAATAGGATTTTAGTGGAAAGGTGGAAGGGATTTTCGGAGGTGTGAATGTGAGAAAGAGGTTAGCGAGAGAAGGTCTGTATAAGGGTGTAGATGAAGATTCCAGAAAGAAGCAGGATGGATGCGAGGCCGATCAGCTGAACAAGAAGGCCGAAAATGGAATAGGTGGGAGTGCTTTGTTGTGGAGTAGGGGAATCAATCTTTTCCGACCAGCTCATTCCAGTCCCAGGAATACCGACCGTGGCACGGGTACCTTTTTTACCAAAGGTAAGCCAACCGCCACGACCTCCGACCGACACAGAAGTGCCTGATTTGGAAAGATTGAGCCGTACACCTTTAAAGAGGGAGATCCGGCGGCTAAAGCGAAAGCCCATGGTTTTATTAGATTAGAACAAGTTGAAGGTGGAAGGGGAGGGGGAATTTTTCCCCGCGTTCGCGGGACACGCTTTCGCGTGAATTTTTAATTTCGAAATTTGAATTGCCGGAAGAGATTGCTCACGCAAAGGACGCGAAGGACGCGAAAATGGGAGGATTCGATTATGGATGGGGTCTGCCGCCGTGAAGTAGCGAATGGATATGGATGACCCAAATACCGATGTACGCACCGAAAAAGACGAAATAAATCCAGAAGGAGCGTCGTTTAATCTGCTCTTTGGTGTACGGCGAGCCCTTGTTGTAATCGTGGTATTTCATATTTAAGACATGGACGTTTAAAGCCTGGATCTGAGCCAGATGGCGAAAGCGATACCGCTGAAAAGGCCGACGATGTAGACGAAGACTTTGAACAAAATGAGAATGATGAAGGCCCCAATGCTCATGGCGTTAGATTTGTGGAAGGGGGCAGGGGACAGGTGGAAGGTGAATCATCGTGAGCGCCAGGTGGAGGTGTTGCGGCAGTTGGGACTGACGATGTAGCCAGATTCTCCCTCGCTAAAGTAGGCGCCACCTGCCTGAATCGTTGTTGGGTTGTTTCCAAAAAACAGAGTGCCTGTTTGGGTAGTGAAGCTAGCGGGCCCTGCATAAGTGTTCCCAGTTTTGGTGTAGATCCCACGTGGGGTAACAAAGTTGTTTCCGCTACGGAAAACATAACCTTCGGTGGTAACTGCTGAGTTGCGACCTGTGGTGGCCCCAAACTTCGCGTTGTAAACTCCGCCAAGGAATTCAGCCATCTCACACTCCTCTCGATCCATTTTGTCATAGATCGACTGCTGCTTGGCCATCTGGGCACGGCTTCTTTCCTGATCCGCTTCCTGTTTCTCGAAGTGACGTTGGGACTCAGCCATTAGTTCCTCGTTCTTTAGGGCTCTTTTTTCATTCGCCTCTTGAATGGTGTCGATGTGAAGAGCCCGGGTGCGACTAGCTTCGTAAGCTTGCTGGGGTTGGATGGGTTGTTTGGGTGAGTACAGATCTTCGTTCTGCAGAAGGCTTTTTGTAGAGGTGGAGTAGATGGAGGAGTTGTTGCGGGTGGAACGGGATGGGGCATCGAGCTCATCGTCGTCCCAGGCGAGGCATGGGCTGACTAGTAACAACGATAAGATCATGGGCATGATCGTGAAGGTGGCCCTCCGTCGCTCAGTCTCGGTAAACCTCGCTGAGCTAAGGAGGGTTTTTAAGATGAGGGATTTCATTGGGATTAGGAAGGTAGGTGGAAGTCGTCCTGGGGTTTGATCCGCTCCTGGTGGCGAAGGAGTTTGATCAGTTCGGGGTAGAGGTGGGTACAGGTCCCCATGAGAGACTTAAAGTAGGGTTCGATCAGGGAAACGAGGTCCTCTGGATAGACGTCGAACTGTGGAAGCCAGCAACGGCTACTGAGTCGGACCCCGCGTGCGGGTTCGAACTGAATGGAAAGGTCATTGATATTGAGCGCCTCCTTTTGGAAGAAGCGGCGGAACTTACCCAGTTGGCCTTTGGGGGTGGTGAAGTGGTAGGCGCAGCCCAGGAGCAGGCTGTTGCCGTTGTCGTCGGGCATGATGACGATGTGGAAGTTGTTCTTTTTATCGAGTTTGAACCCGGTAAAGATCCCGTTGGGGTTGGATTTGCGTTCGTAGGACCAATCCATCGATTTGAAGATTGTTTCGACGGCATCGAGAGCTTGGGTAGAGGTGTTCTTCATTACCCGTAATCCTATCAAACGGGGTAGGACAATGGCGGACCTAGGGTCCGCGGGGGGCAAGTGGAAGGTGGGAGGTGGAAGGAGGGGCGAACCCTTTTGGGGTTTGGGCGGTTTAATCATGGATGAAGATGTTGATGGAAAAGGGAGCGGAAGCTTTGGCTGGGTTAGTCCGCTGGGTGCGGGGTGAGCGGGTGATGCTGGATGCAGATTTGGCACGGCTTTATGGGGTGGAAACCAGAGCTCTGAATCGAGCGGTTCGAAGAAACGCAAAAAGGTTCCCTTCCGATTTCATGTTTTTGCTTCTGAATGAGGAGGTTACAAACTTGAAGTGCCAAATTGGTACATCAAGTTTGGGTTGGGGAGGGCGACGGAAACCGATCATGGCCTTTACTGAACAGGGGGTGGCGATGCTTTCGAGCGTGTTGAGGTCGGATCGGGCGGCGGACGTGAACATCGCCATCATGAGGACGTTTGTGCAGTTAAGACGTTTGATGGACTCCAACCGGGAGCTGGCCCGTAAAATTGCGGAAATGGAGAAGCGGTATGACGAACAGTTCGGGGCGGTGTTCCAGGCCATCCAGCAGCTAATTACTGAGGAGGAAGAGCCGAAGAGGAAGATTGGGTTCTGAGTGAAAAGGGACATGCGAGATGTGGAATGCGGGAGGTGGAGATGGAGGCTGCCTATGCTTGTCATAAAGCGGCGGGGACGTTGACATGGGGAGGGGGCGGTCTTTGAATGACTTTAAGTTTCGGTCGGAGGATGGAATTCATCCTGACCCAAACCCAACCGTGGAGGGAGCTATCCCATGAGCAAAAGTCAGATCGTCCAGGAAGTGGAAAACGCCAACGCGAAGTACGTCGCCTCGTTCGGGGAGAAGGGGAAGCTGGCTTTGCCGCCCGGCCGTCGGTTTGCGGTGCTAACCTGTATGGATGCCCGGTTGGATCCGGCCAAGTACGCTGGATTGGCCGAGGGGGATGCCCACGTGATCCGCAACGCGGGAGGACGGGCCAGCGACGACGCGATCCGCTCCCTGGTAATCTCCTACAAGCTGCTGGGAACAAAAGAGTTTTTCGTCGTCCACCACACGGACTGCGGAATGGTGCTGTTCAACAGCGAGATCATGGGCGGACTTCTGGAGAAAAGTCTGGAGACAGCGGTGCACGACGGAAAGGGGTGGAAGGATGTGGGGAAGGGGCCGGGCTCCAAGGAAGGGCAGAAGGTGGACTGGCTGACCTTCACCGATGATGAGAAGGCGGTGGTGGAGGACGTGAAGCGGATCCGAAACCATCCGCTGGTGCCGAAGTCGATCCCCGTGTACGGGTACCTTTACGATGTGAAGACGGGAAAGTTGAAGGAGATTGTCGAAGCCACGACTGTTGGACGGGCGGGAGCTTAGGCGGCAGGGATGCCGAGTTTGGCGCGAAGCTCGTCTGGTTTCTGGGAGTACTCGATCGCTTCCTCAGCATCGATCTTTCCGCTATTTACGAGTTGGGTGAGGTGAGCATCCAACTGAATCATTCCGTATTTTGCCCCGGTCTGGAGTTCTGATTCGATGAGATAGATTTTATTTTCCCGGATCAGGTTCGCAATCGAGGGGGTGTTGATCATGATTTCGAATCCCGCGATCCGACCGCCACCAGTCTTACGCATGAGGACTTGGGAGATAACAGCCACGATAGAGGTGGAGAGCTGGGCGCGGATCATCTCCTTGGTGTTGGCGGGAAAGGCATCCACGATCCGGGTGATGGTTCGGGCGGCTCCGGTCGTGTGGAGAGTTCCGAAGACCAAGTGACCCGTTTCGGCAGCGGTGACGGCCGCTTCGATCGTTTCAAGATCACGCATTTCGCCCACGAGAATGACATCGGGATCCTGTCGAAGGGCTCCGCGGATGGCCTCGGCAAAGCTGGTGACATCCACGTGGACTTCGCGCTGGGTGACGACGCTTTTTTTGTGGGGGTGATAGTACTCGATGGGATCCTCGACGGTGATGATGTGAGATTGTCGGTTCTCGTTGATCCAGTTGACCATGGAGGCAAGCGTGGTCGACTTACCCGATCCGGTTGGACCTGTAACCAGAATGAGGCCTCGGGGGCGGGTCAACAGGGCTTGGACGGCGGGGGGAAGACCGATCTTGTCCATCGGGAGAAGGCCACTGGGGATGAGCCGAAAAACGAGGCCGTAGTTTTTCTTGGCTTTTAAGATGCTGACGCGGAAACGGGCATTTTCTCCAAAAGGGATGGCGAAATCCGCACCGCCCTCTCTTTCTAGGCGCTCTAACATGTGAGGCGGGAGAATCGAGGTGGTGATCTCCTGTGTGTGTTCAGGGGTCAGGATGGGACATTCGTAGGGGGTCATTTCTCCGGAAGTCTTAAACCCCGCGGAAAGCTGACCCAGAAACCGGTTCGGGTATCTCCATCTTGGGCGATCGTTCGCCGATCAAATGAAGTGCAACCCCAAGCATAATAACCGCCCCACCGATGTATTGTGCCAACATAGGTTTTTCACCAAGGATCAGGTAGGCAAAGACGACTCCCGCTACGGGACCAAAAGCAACAGCTAGAGCAATGTCGCTGGCTTTCGCATCTCGGACTCCGCGCAACCAGGTGAGTTGACCTCCAACGACAACGATGGATCCGTAAACCAACGTCCATTCCCAAAGATAAGGGGTAAAGACTTCGCCAAAATGCGCTGGTCCGTAGACCTTGAGAACGATCATTGCAAACAGGATGGACCCAAGGCTGTTGCGGATGATTCCATAAAGAATAGGTGACATCCGTTGTAGAACATCGCGACTAAGTTGGGTGGCCAAAACCCCGCTAAAAGTTCCTACAATGGTGAAGATATCGCCTCGCATCAACTGCAGGGGGCCCATATGCCCGACCAAGGCGGTTAATGCGACCCCCACAAGGGCAATCATTGCGCCGATAATTGCCATGACGCTGGAACGCTCCCGGCGGATCAGCCAAGCCAGTGCAAGAACCATTGGAATTTCAATTGTTTGGACAAGCACAACATTCGTGACGGAGGTCTCCGCCAAGGCTTTAAAGAACATGATTGGTGCTATCGCACCAGCCAGTGCGCCAGAGATGATGGTGAGAAACCACTCCTTGATGGAGTAGCCACGGAGGTTTGTGGGTTGTGCGGCCTTTGGGTGAGTGATGAATAGGGTGAAGAATGCCACCACACTACCGGTGAAGAAGATGTTACAGAAACTGATGGGATTCTTTCCGTCAGGGGCAAGGTGGCACGAACCGAGATTATGTAGTTTCGATACGATGGAATTGGATGCAGCCGAGATGAAGATGGCGATCCAGATCCAGGCCGATCCTGGAATCATGGGTTTCTTAGAGGTGTGTTTATGCATATGAGAAAACTTATTGGGTAAAGTAATGGCTGAAAAGGGGAAGGAAAAGAGGAACTGTTGTGTTGATAGTTAATGAGTTTGGAATAGTCAAAAACTAGGGCATGATCAACATCCATTAAGTTGGAGTGACGTAGATCGAAGTAACAGTCGCGTCCGCCATAGAACTTCGACATAACAAACTTCATGAAGAACTACCAACGAATCCTCTCCTCGTCTTTGCTTCTGTTTTGTTTCATCTGCCCAAATCTCCATGCCGATAGTCCCTAGGAAACCAAGATGAATCAAATGCGGAAAAGCTTTCGGGAGATCAAGAAAGCCATGGTGGCTCCGGTTGAGGCAGACAAGCAGAAGTACCTTTCATGGGTGGCTGATTTAAAATCGGCAGCCGAAGCCTCCAAATCCCTGGAACCTGTGAAAGCTTCCCATATCCCGGCAGACCAAAAGACGGCATTTCTTGAGGGCTACAGGAGCAAAATGGATGAACTAGCCGATGATATTGATTCTCTAGGAAAAGCAATTGAGGTGGGCAAGTGGGATGAAGCCAAGGCTCTAGTAGCACAGATCAATCAAGTCCAGCGGGAAGGGCATCAGAAGTACCGCTCGGAGAGTAACGAACACTAGTTCTTTAGCGTTGGCTTAGTGTGACCTAGCGGCTGCTTTTTGGGAAAAGATAAGGCATGAGATGATCATTAGAAGGGCAATCACTCCCGAAGCGGTAAAGCGCCCTTGATTTAAGCCTCCATGGTCCAGCGGTTTGTCGAGAAAATCACCTAAAACCGCTCCCAGTGGCCGGGTCAGGATAAATGCAGACCAAAAGAGAAAAGTTCGGGATATGGTAGTTTTGAAATGCAGGATGGTAATCAATAGTAATAGGGACCCAAAGATCCCGATGCTGCCAAGATATCCGTAGTCCAGGGTATCGGCAGTCCAATCCCCGAGAGCTGTGCCAAGGGTCTGGGAGAACATGATTGTACTCCAGTAAAAAGCCTCGGTCTTTGCGTTGGCAACTTGGTAAACGGAAACGGAGCCCGTGTTCATTCGCCATATCCAAAGAGAGCTTAGAAGGAGGAGCAGTAAAATGCTGGTCCCGCCCGTGTAGCCCAACCCCAGGGAGCGTGTGAAGAAGTCTGCAAGGGTCGTGCCTACGGTTGTTGTGGCGATAATTGTGATCCAATAAATCACTGGATGAAAGAATCTGGACCGAATCTGAAAATATACAGCTGTCGCAAAAACAACAGCGAAGATCACGGTGCTTGTGAGGTAACCAAGATTCAGGGACATTGAGAAAGCATCGCCCCCAGTTTCACCCAAAGTCGTAGCCAGAATCTTCAAAACCCAAAAGCCGAGGGTTATGGTGGGGACCTTTGCAAGAGAGTCGGGTATTTCTTTACGAGTGTTCATTGGAATTCGATTTGAATACTACTATCCAAGATCGTTAGTAATGGAGCTAGAGTATTTTGTAGGCAAGGGAGGTTATGGTGAAAGGGAACTCTGAAAGTATGGTGAATTCCTTCTTGTAGCGATCTGTGAACCTGTTTCATAGTCGTTCTATGAAGAAAATCCTAATCCTACTCAGCCCTGCTTTAATTTCGACTTTGTCTGCTCAGACTCCTCCTCCCGCTCCGGCACCGGACCGAGGACCGATTATCACTTGGGAGGATGCCAATGATCAGGATTATTATGGATACAACGGTTACTACTATGGAGGCGGGTACTACGGTTATGGAGGTGGCTATGCGGGTAGAGGAAGGGACTGGAACAACTATTCGGATGGGCGTTATGAGGATCGTGGGAACCACCGAGGAGCAGATCGTGCTCGTGGTGGTGGGGGTCGCGGGGGTGGTCGGCGTTAGTCTGCCTATTCTCTGACCCGAAACTCTTTGTCGAGAATTGCCTGAAGCTCGGTCATTGCGGCTTCTAGTTCCGCACGTTCCGGGGATGGAGTAGTATTGGTGAGGGCCACTGAGAAGCGTTGCGCGAGACCTTGGTTTGGGTTTGTTTCGGTCAATCGCTCAATTTTCCGAACGACTTGGTTTCTTTTTTCCCGAGTTGAGGCAATCGTTTCCTGTGCGACGGATTGCATAATTTCCCCTGAAGCAATGCGGAGAAGCTGCTGACAATTAAAAAGCCGACACCGCTGCGGTCGATTTTCGTAAATGGCGCACTGATTATTTTGGTGGGCTGAACAGGGTTGCCGAAAAGTGGTACCCCCTGGTTTCCGTTTCATCGTAAGCCCCAAAGAGGAGAGAGTGCGAGGCGAGTCAGTAGGTTGGAGAACAACAGAGTGGAACAGAGTGCCGTCGCAACACATACCGCAATCTGCGCACAGGGATTGCCTAACTTGAGGAGAAACAGAGTTCACCAAGAAAAGTTAAAACAAAAAGCCGGTGCTGACGATAATGGTCAGCACCGGCTGATTATTTCCTCACCCGAAGAAATTCAGGTAGAGGTTAAAAGTTAACTCTTTTTGCAGGCCTTTTTGCAGGCGTCGGAACCTTCAGGGTTACCGCACTTCGTGCATTTTTTGGTTGAGGAGCTGTGGTTAGTGTCATCTGAGCCACAGTGACCGCAATGCGCGAATGTGGGGGCAAGGGTTGAGATCAGCAGAGTTAGGGTTAATAGGATGTATTTCATAGGTTTATATTTACTTGGCCGTTCTGATGAGTCAACCACCTCTGACCCCACATTTGATAAAGTGCCATCCAAGGCATTGAATATAAGGAGCTTACAAGACCTCTGACCCCATATAAGATATTGCAAATAAGGGAGTTAAGAGGGCTATTTTCGCGATTGGCGGAGCTGGTCTCCAAGAAAATTGAGAAGGAGAAGCGTAGTAGCAAGAACGAGAGCTGGAAAAAGTACGCACCACCATGGGGACTGGATGGGATTGAGAAGCGCTGTTCCATCTGCAAGCAAGGTTCCCCAACTGGCTAAGGGAGCTTGAACTCCAAGTCCCAGGAAGCTCAAGAATGACTCTTCAAGAATCACAGCCGGAAGCGCCAGGGTAAGGTAGGTCAAAACGGTGGGAAGGACTTGAGGTAAAATTTGGCGAAAGAGGATGGTCGGTGTCGTTTGCCCAATCAATCTTGCCGAAAGAACGAATGGTCTCTCTTTGATTGAGAGAACTTGGGCTCGGACGATTCGAGCAAGCGTGAGCCATTCGACCAGTCCCAATCCCATAAAAAGAAGTAGTAGGCGAGCATGGGGTGCAAGTGAGGCAAACCATGTGTGATCGAGGAGTGCCTTCAACTTAAGATCAAATAGACTGATCAGTACGATCACGAGGACTATGCGAGGCAGAGCGTAGAGAATATCTACAAGGCGCATCATGGCATTGTCGATTCGTCCCCCCAGATAGCCAGCGACGAGACCATAGGTTACTCCAACAAAAAGGGAGACCGTGGCTCCTACAAAACCCACGAGAAGAGATATTCGGCCCCCGTAAAGCAGCCGAGTGAGCAGGTCGCGTCCGTGCAGATCGGTGCCAAACCAGTGGGTCTTGCTTGGTGAATCGAGTCGAAGGTTGGAAACATCGGACAGATCATACGGACTCACCCAAGGTCCCACGATCGATGCGACCAAAACGGTGAGGAGGAAAAAAAGAATAAGACGGGTTTTCATGATTGGACGCGAATTCTTGGATCCAAGATTGCCGTGAGCCAATCGGTCACCAGATTGAAGAAAAGAAGAAGGACGCAGTAGATGAGGACAACTCCAGAAACCAGAAAAACATCGCGATTCATAACTCCACTGACAAAGAACTGTCCGATTCCGGGGATGGCGAAAATCTCCTCAATGACCAGGCTTCCCGTCAGAATGCTCGCAGCCAGAGGACCTGCATATGCCACGAGTGGAAGCACCGCAGGGCGAAGTGCGTGAATCAAGATAAGAGTTTTTTCAGTAACGCCTTTGGCGCGGGCTGTTCGGATGAAGTCAGCCCCTGTGGTTTCGATTAATCCTGAGCGTGTCAGCCGAGCACATACGCCGACAAAGGGCAGAGCCAGGCAGAGGGATGGAAGAACAAGTTGGGGTAGGGTGCCCCATCCTGCTGGTGGAAAAAGCGGAATTCCAAAGGAGAAAAAAAGAACCGCAACGGGTGCCAGTACAAAGGTTGGAATGGAAAGAGTGAGAAGGGCGATACTGTTTAGCCAGTGATCGGGGGTTTTGTTGTGCCGAGCAGCGGCCCAAGCGCCCATCGGGATTCCCAGCCCAAGGGCCAATGTAAAAGCGATTGAGCCCAGAAGAAGGGAGCGGGGTAAGGATTGGGCGATAATTTCTACGACTGTGCGACCCCGAAACTTAAGAGAGTCGCCGAGATCGCCATGCAGCACGTTACTCCCATATCGAATGATCTGTTGGGGCAAGGATCCTGATAGGCCGTACTTTTCTTCGAGGTACGCTTTGGTTTTGGGATCTAGCGCTCGTTCCGTTGCGAAAGGAGATCCAGGTGCAATTCTAACCAGAAGAAAGCAGAGAGCTAAAACGGT
>Ga0214921_10012113_pt1 | contig 10370 bp, 8 predicted proteins | sample LL1505_MetaG_FD_177992 | JGI IMG/M metagenome (GOLD analysis project Ga0214921, IMG submission 177992) | Freshwater microbial communities from Lake Lanier, Atlanta, Georgia, United States - LL-1505 | ecosystem: Environmental > Aquatic > Freshwater > Lake | place: USA: Georgia | collected 2015-05-28
AAAAGTACTTCTGCAATTGTAAAGACTGCTCGGATTGTTCGTAACGAGTAATCCAAGTGATAGAATTAGTGTGTGTCTATGAGAGATCGCGCTTATTGCGCGGACCTATCAAAAGTTGTTTTTATAACAAATTCTCTCGGAGGGCATCGTTTAACATGGTTTTTGAATTTACATAGCCTGCAAAAAGACCTACAGCATCCAGTTGAACTTATCTTTTTTGGGGAATCTCAACCTTCTTTTCAGCTTCACGCCCATTTGTTTAAGGTTCATAAAGCAACATCTAAATCAGATGCAATTCATATTGCTGAGGCTTTGTATAATGCGAATGAATCACTTGTTTTCATTTTTTTAGACGGTGAGCAATGGATGAGATATGTGATCGGAACCCATATTCCATCAAGAATCCTGATAATGCGACCCTTTGTTTCTTCACTCCGTGCTGCAGCATTTCTTCAGTTTCTCCTAAAAAGAATTGTAGTCTCTGTCCTAGGTTTGAAAAAAAATCTAGAAGTGTCCTATTTGAAAATTCCTCACTACACTCCTTTTTTAGGAAAGCATCGGTGGGTCAATGATAATTTAACCACGATAGATATTTTGGGTATAGATCTCGCGGTTCAGAAAAAACGTCAAGTTTTTACAATTCTGGTACCTGGATTTATCGATGAACGAAAAAGTCCAAATTTAATTCTAGAGATTATGGAGAATCTAGAGAATCAGTATCCAAATCATTTCCAAGTTTTTTTTATCGGATCGGTTACTCTAGAAGTCAAGAATCTAATTCAGTCATCAAATTTATCTAACGTAATTTACCAAGATGTTTACTTATCTAGGCCTGAATATCTAGAAGAGATTCGTGAAGCAGATTTGATTCTCTTGTTATACAAGAACCGATCAGCAAGTGGAATTCTTATGGAAGCTCTATCCATGAATAAAAGGATAGTTATGCATAAAAGTTACTTGTGGTCGAATCTTGCTAGAATTGCTCCACACAATCTCACTTTTATTTCGAGGAAGCATGTTAGAGCAGTGAAACAATTTCAAGAGCTTATCTCTGTCAGCCAAGTTATCAGCTCAATTTCCAATTCAGCTGACTACGAATTCTTAGACGAAAACGATCCATTAGGCTTAATTCGCTTTATATTCTCCTAATATTTTTTATTTTTAGTCTCTTTACAAGAAGGAAATGGAATTTCAATGCGTAACTTGAATAATTCGGCTAGGTAGAATAACTCTATCCGTAAAGGAGGTTCTCGAATCTTTGCTAAATCTATCCCGCGTTTAATAAACCTATTGGTGGCGATATTAATTTACGCTGTCTTTTTTAGGATGTTTTCGGTTGAGTTTTTCTCGAAAATTGCCCTCGGTTATTCGATCGCTGGAATTGCCCTGTGGTTAAGTGATTTTGGTTCCAATAATTGGATGCTAATTCAATACGGTCGTAAGGAATTTGAGAAACTACAAATAGAATGGTCGTTTAGATACCTACGAGTTTTGTTTTTCGGCAGCATCATATCTGCCTCGATCTTCTTTCTGAACAAAGACTCAATTCTCGCTGTAATCACCTTTGTCTGTCTTCTAGATCTCGATGCAGACACGAGCTTGGGAATTCGCCAACTAATTTATACTCCAAGAAAAGCGGTTTTGTTGCATTCCCTAAAAAAAATTCTGCAATTGTTGTTATTTTTGTCGTGGTTTCTTTATGGCTCGTCAGACAATCAATTAACGTTTGCTCTGGTACTTATCTTTCCTGTTGTTTTGATAAAGGTTGTGGACACCCATGCAATAGGTGGCCTCAGATTTAATCGGAAACATGCCAGGAAAGATAACTCTTTCCCAATGTGGTTACAGGGAGGCTACACATCTCTTGTTAACCTGGATCTGGTCATTCTTGCTTACTTTCAGGAGTATGAGTTAATCGCTACACTCGCAATTGGTAAGAAGTTGTATAGCGCTCTCTATATTTTTGCAAGCACTTTATCGACAGAAATTCTTGGAAGTTCAGAAAAAGATTTAAAAATAAATGACAATTCCTCTCGTGTGAATGCGTTTCGTCAAACAATGTTTCTTTCCATTGTTGCTTCGATTTTTATTATTTTGTTTTTAAAACCAATCTTAGCTCTTCTATCACCCAACGAACGGGAATCATTGAATACGGTTGTGATTCTCACGATGGTTGCTGTAACGCCTTTCGGTATACCTGGTTCTTTTTATAATGCAATTTTGTTGAGACGAAAGCGGTTCCTTCTTTCTGCAGTGCAAGGATTTGTTTCAGCCATACTGTATCTTTTGTGCATTTTCTGGATTGGTTTACTAAGTAATTTTGCAATCGCAATTATTATTGGTTTATTCCTAAAAATATTATCTGAGTTTGTTTTAGGAAGATTATCAATTGCAAACAAGAATTCGGCTGAATCCTAGTTGAACTTTCTACTTTAAATTTCACTTCACTTGATTATTTAAAGCTATTACATGTGAATATGGTTGTGTAACGAATATCCGATATTGGATTTCATGTCCTCACGAAATGAATAGACTGATTTCGTGGGGCTTATTCTAAGGATAGACATTTAGATGATGTTCAAATACTAACTTTATGGCAAGACTTCTTTGCTCTTGGTGTGAAGCATTTTTTGGGAACTAGTTCCTGTGTGTCAACTTCACTTAGAACGGAAGCGTAGAAGGCTTTTCTCGCTTCATTTCGAATGTAGGTCTGTACTTTTCGTATACCAATCATCGAATTTTGTTTGATTCGCGAAGACTCTTTCATATCCATTTTTCGAAAGCAGATCGTGAATTTTACTACGGTTGGCTGTATAATTGTGCTCTACTGTTATGACTTCAAATTCCCAGTAGTCAAAGTCCAACGACTTTAGGATCTCAAACTCACTTCCTTCAGTGTCTATTGATAAGTAGCTAACCTTCGTCGGGGCTTTAAAGAGTAAAAGCAGATCATTTAGGGAAATGGATTCCACCATATATTGCGAGCCACCTTCTCTTTTTCTTGAATGAACATCTACTGCCGATAATTCCGCAAACGTTGAGTATTCACCATCCTTTGCTTCATGAAACAAGACTTGCCGTCCTGAGACAAAGTCCACACATCTGAAATCTAAGTAACAGGTTCGGTTTTGGCGTAATGCTTCATGCCATATCTTCGCTGGTTCCGCTAATATTCCATGCCACTTGTATCTTTTTTCTAGCAAAAATGTGTTCGAAAGAAGTAATCCATCACATCCTCCAAACTCTACAAAGAATCCGGGTTCTTTTTTTTTGTCCCACAAACTCAATTCCGAAGCCACAAAAACATCTTGGCTAATTTGTGATTTGCTTTGCTTCAACATTTTGATGACAAAGAAGAAATGATATTTGTAGCGCATCAAAATCTGAATATCTAGAAAGTTTTTTACACCAAATGGCTTAAGGGTAAGCAACAACAATTTCTTAATTCTCATGCTTAAGCTACCTTTCTAAAAGTTGAGCATTTTGGCGAAGTTTGGATCACCAAATATGAAGTTTTGAGCAATGATCGTGTTTTGATGCTACCTTGAAACAATTCCCAGATTTCCAACGTGGCTGGGGCGATGGTGCATATGTCTGAGGGCTAATTACTCGGATAGACTCAAAATGCAAAGTTTGCTTTACACGCTTGGAATGAGTCCCTTCCTTAAAGGTAGTACGGATTAATTAATCGTCTAAAGATTGCTTTCCTCTATTTGTTTGGTTCAGTTTAATCTAACCTGTAAGTATTTCGTTTCAACGTCTGGGTTCAACATCGAATAAATGACGATCTTAGGCTAATTGTGTCTGTACTCTGTGGCTTTATTGATCCAAAATTGACTAAAACCTCTCAGATTAGGTTGTCTACGATCTCTACTGACCATCTAGTTTGGCAATCACACCAATCTGACGTCGACGTCTAAAAATTGACCAGATTTTACATGCAAGATCGAAACCTGGAACCTTAAAAAAATACTGATAGCCAGGAAACCACGCATGTGTCACGATATTCATGTTCATACTTTTAGTATCAAAGCCTGCTTCATGCAAAGAGTTTCCTAGTAATTGCGGAGTCCATGTATTCAAGTGATGGTTTATGTCATTTGATCTGTAACTCTTTTGAACCCTCCAGTCATCGATTGGCACCCATAAGTGCAGAGTGCCCCCTGGTTTCAACACTCTTGCAATTTCCTTAAGAGCCATAATTGGATACGGAACGTGTTCTAGACTGTGATGGGAAATCACAAGATCTATGGAAGATGATTCGATACTTTCAATCTTCTCAAAAGCTTCGATTCCTTTTTTTACAATTGCAGCATGTGCGGCCAAGTTGATTTCAACAGCAATTTTTCTCAATGCGGGGAGATTTGCAAGCAAATTACCCGCCCCCGCCCCAAAATCTAACACCGTAAGACCGCGAAAATCTACTTTCTTAAATTTTCGAGAGTTTATTTCCCCGCTAATCAATCCAAGGGCATCCTGCCAATCCAAATACTTTTTTCCAGCCTCGCCGGAGTAATGTAATGAAGTTCCATAAGTAGGGTATTTAGATTCCATATCACAATTCTAGAGTAAATTTACTCTAGACAACAGATTTCTCCTCAATTTGCTCTTTTTCGTGGTGGTCATGTGAAGTAAGGAAAAGTTGTGGGATTAAAGCAGCCTGCTCATAAACTATTGAGTGAAATATAACTACTAGTCTTTTGCTAATCGTTCCCAAACACTCAAGAAGTAAGGTGCGGCTGCCTCGTAGAATCCCTGCTTATCGACGCCAACTGTGTATCTTAAGTTTTCGCTGAAGTTGGCGGTTTTTGGGATATTGATGTTGAACTCAATCCATTTTTTGAAGCCATATGTGCCAATGAAGTACTCCCATAAGACTTGGCCTGCGGAGTAAGAGAGCTCGGCGCTCATATCTGTGTTTCTGGATTCGATTAATTTGAAAAGCGAGATCACATCTTCTTTGTTTTTGATGGTTATTTGTGACTTGTAGCCTCTAATCGCGTTTTTAAGGATTTTGTCCATCTCATCGCTGTACCAAGGCAAGATTGGAAAAGCTACTGCCATGCCTAGGGTATTGGCGGAGCCTTCAATGAAATGGCCATGGAGTTTGCTGCACTCTTGGCCTTCTCCGCAGTTATTTGTATAACCACGTGCTAAATAGAATTGAAGGACATGTGCCATTTCATGGGGTGCTATCTCGGGCCAAAAGGTTTCCATTTTTGCAAAGCTTGCGGTGTGGCCAAGGTAGTAACCCCGATTTTCAGAATCAATGAAACCAGCTGTGCCTCCACCAGTTCCACTTCTGTTGTAGAAAGATTCCTGATTGGTGTAGCCCTTTAGGTTATCGGCAACGAAAGCATAATTTCCGTAGCTAAGGAGTTTTGGAAGCTCTTCTCGAAAGAAGCGGTCATCTTTTTCGGTGAGCAGAATCAAATCTACATTTACAGTGCTGGTTAAATACTGTGACATAACCTTATTAAAGTCTTGAATGGCAGTTTGGATATGAGTTGCTAGTTCGGTGGGATAGTTTTCTGCGATGTTGTTCTTTATTACGAAACTGTAATTGGGGTTTGAGCTAGAGATTGAGCGAATCGAATCGAAGGCTGACTTTCTGATCAGATCAAAATCAGTCGATGGCCGTGAGTCATCTGAGCGCCAAATGCCATCAATGTTTATGCGTTGCATTACCCCGTCTGTGTAGCGGTACTGAAATCTGCCCGCTGGTCCAGTTCCAGGGGTGTCTGACAGAGCTTTTGGTGTGGGGGTTGGTGAGGGCGTAGGTGTTGGTGTTGGTGTGGGTGTGGGTGTTGCTGTTGGTGTTCCGCCAACAGCCCCAATTGGATCACCTATTGCAGTTGGTTTGGTAGGTGTTGGTTTATTGATCGCAACGCCTTTGTTCCAGACAGTTTTTGATCCTGTTTTGATACAGGTGAACTTCTTGCCAGCGGCAATGGTCGTTGCGCCAACTTTGGAGCACTTTGCACCGGCTTTTGGAGTGGCGGCCATGGTTGGGGTTATGGCTGGCATGAGCAGTGCAAGTAGAAGTACGAAAGCTACTTTTCTCCTCATATTAAAAGTCTAACTGGCCGGAGATCTGATCGCTAGTTTGAAGGTTTGAAAATTTAACTAACTTATCCCCGGCTCTTGATCTTTTTAAGAATCGCAGCGGTTCTATCTTTACGTGCCTGAATATCCTGCATTTCTAAATTGATAGCAGTTTGAATTTCCTCGTAAGTAGAGCGATCTGATGGACTTAATCTCCGTAGAGCATTAACCAAAGATGTCTTGTTCTTGCTTTCACTAGAAATCAAGCCAATCTCAACAAGTAATTTAGGCTGGACCATATTTACGTTCGCTGATGCCAAAATATCAACTACTTCATATTTTCTAATAGTCTTGAGGATTTCATTTAAATCTCCACGCTTTTCTGGAGATAATTTAGCTAGCTCTTTGTTGATGAGCGGTAAGTTCTCTTTAGTAGCACCTTTAATCTCTGCTTTTGCGAGCATATCCAGGGTCAATCCGTTGACTGCATTGGTAGTTGCTTGAATCTCGGTTTTTGCTTGGGCGATCGCTGCCAATCTGGCCAACTCTGCTAATCGAGCCACTTCCACCGGATCTTGGGGAGTTGTAAATTCCAAACTTCCCGGAAGGCTATTAATATTTGCGATGCCGCCAAGAGACTTTATAGAAATTGTGTAGCTAGTTGAGGGGAGTAAATCTGAAATTTCAGTTCCTGAAACATAATTAGTTATCACTCTTGGAGAGCCACCATTTGTTGGCGTTAAGGTCAAGGTACTAGATGCGCTCATGGGATGTGAATCGAAGGTGACGGTAGCTTTATCAAAGCTAGTTTGGATAACTTGAATATTTGAAGGTGTTGAAAGGCGCGAAGGGGTAATCGTCCCTATTCTTGAAAGTGGATAGCAACTCTCTGCTCCATTGTCTTTGCGAACACTAAAGGTGATTTCGGAAATGTCTCTGTCATTCATGAAAGAAATTAGTCCAAGCTTGTTGGCCAAAAACATGGTCGATGAGCTTGGGAGGTTATACCAAAAATAACCAGCTGAATTGTTGTACCAGCTTTTATACCCGGAACCAGAAGTAACAAAAACATTCAACGCATCAACATTCGCTCTATCTGCCAGAGCATTCCATTGAAAAATCCAAAGATTGGAATTCTCGCTTAAGGAGGTCCCTGTTACAGGACTGCAATTTGTCGCTTGAGCCGGCGATACACCGATAACAGAGACAAGAAGTGCAAGGCTGGTTGCTTTAACTAGAAACTTAAGCGACTTCGAATGCATAGGAATCCTTTGCTGTTGCGTATTAGCAATCTAATGGTAGCGCAATTAATTAACCACCCTTGCTTAGGGCTCCTCTCAAGGTCATTTTTCCCTGAGCCATAAACTGCAAGCCTAGAAATGACGACTCATGAGACATGAGTAGGTTGGTTTCTAGCCTTCTTTGGCCAATCTTTCCCAAACACTTAGAAAATATGGAGCTGCTGCTTCGTAGAATCCTTGCTTATCAATTCCAACTGTGAATTTTAAGTTTTCACCAAAGTTGGCAGTTTTTGGAATATTGGAATTGAACTCAATCCATTTCTTAAATCCATACGTGCCAATGAAGTACTCCCACAATACTTGGCCAGCAGAATATGAGAACTCCTGACTCATCTCTGTATTACGGGATTCAATCAACCTGAATAGAGAAATTGCATCATCTTTGTTCTTCACTGATATTTGAGATTTGAAAGCTCTTATTCCATCCTTGAGAATTTTATCCATCTCGTCGCTGTACCAAGCCAAGAGAGGAAAAGCTACAGCCATGCCCAAGGTGTTTGCAGAACCCTCAACGGAATGACCATGATATTTACTGCACTCTTGTCCTTCTCCGCAGTTACTGAAATAACCACGAGACAAATAGAATTGAAGGACATGCGCCATTTCATGTGGAGCGATTTCCGGCCAGAAAGTTTCCATTTTTGCAAAACTTGCCGTGTGGCCTAGATAGTAGCCGCGATTTTCCGAGTGGATAAATCCAGCAGTGCCTCCACCTGTACCACTTCTATTGTAAAAAGACTCCTGAGTGGCATAGCTTTTTAGATTATCCAAAATAAACACATAGTTTTCATAGTTGAGTAATCTTGGGAGATCTTCTCTTAAAAAGCGATCATCTTTTTCGGTAAGTAGAATCAGATCGACATTTACATTGCTGGTTAGGTACTGAGACATGAGTTTGTTGAAATCTTGAATTGCGTTTTGAATGTGGCCAGCTAGATCAGATGGGTAGTTCTCTGCAATGTTATTCCTTATTATAAAACTGTAATTTGGGGTTGAGTTAGGCGCTGATCGAATCGAATCAAATGCCGCTTTTCTTATTTGGTCGAAAGCACTTACTGGGCGTGAATCATCAGAGCGCCAAACACCATCTACGTTCTTACGCTGCATGAGACCATTTATAAACCGGTATTGAAATCTTCCCGTGGGTCCCCTTCCGGGAACATCGGAAATTGCTTGAGGTGTGGCTGTTGGTGTGGCTGTTGGTGTGGCTGTTGGTGTGGCTGTTGGTACAGGAACTGACTTCTTTGGAGTTGGAATGCCCTTACTCCACACCAATTTCTTTCCGTTTTTGATGCAGGTGTAAGTACTACCTTTATAGAGAACCTTTTGCTGAGTTATCTTGCAGGGCTGTCCGGCGGTAACTTTCTGTGCCCCAACCGCATTTGCAAAAATCAAAGTTAAACAAAGGCTTAGAGACAGGGCTTTGCAAAGAGATCTCCAACTCATCATGTCTGATTCTAACCCAATCCTTTTTTAGAGGTCAGTTTGCGATCAATCAATCTTCGGATCCCTACTAAAGCGCAGTAAGCTCCTAAGCTATTAGCAAGAACATCTACAAGGTCACTCACGCGGCCTGGAATAACTAACTGGATGATCTCAATGCCAGAACTAACTGAGATGCAAAGAAACAGTATGGCTCGGAAAGAGAGTTGTGGGAAAGAAATTCTTGTAAAAACAGCTAACGGCATCAAAAGAAATAGATTTAAGAATCTTTCGGCAACTCCACTTATTTGGATGAACCCAAATAACCCATCTGAGTTTGGATCTACCGGGGTAAAAACAATTGCACCTAAGGAAATCAAGTAAAGGGCAAATAGTATTTTTGCTTGCTGGCTTTTCAGCTACATGGCCCCTTTGCCACTAATAATTGTTCCGAAAGTACGCATAATTAGAAGCAAGTCATTTACAAAAGACCATGTTTCGATATACAAAATATCCTGCTTCATTCTTGCATCCCACAGAACTTCCTTGCGACCGCTCACTTGCCACAAGCCAGTTAAACCAGGCTTGGCGATAAAGCGGCTTTGATTCGCTTTCTTAACATCAACATCTTCTTCACGCAAAATTGGACGTGGACCAACAATTGACATCGTTCCAATCAACACACACCACAGTTGAGGTAATTCATCTAGCGACCAACGGCGAATGAAACGACCAAAATTGGTGATCCTAGGATCTTGGGCATAACGATCTGGCATTGAATCGTCGGGGGAACCTAGGACATTTGCCCTCAATGTATCGGCATTTATCACCATTGAGCGAAACTTTGGGAAAGAAAAGAGTTGGTTGTTTCTTCCTATCCGCTGATCAATGTATAGAACTGGACCAGGAGAAGTCACCTTTACGCACAGTGTGATAAGTAGCAAAATTGGAGCAAGGACAATTAGGGCGGTAAATGAGAGAACAATATCCAGAGCTCGTTTAATTACAGCATGTTGTCCAACTAACAAAGGTGGCGCAATTCTAATTAGCTCATTGTTTTCAACTGTTTGCATTCTTGGAATCATCGTCGTTATTGAACTATGAAAAAAGACCTCAATACTCTTCTTTGCCTGCAAGGTGGAAATTCGGGAATTGACTTCTGGGCTTGGGAAATGGGTATCAGCGATAACAATGCCTGCAAAATCTTCATTTTCTAGTTCGATGCAAATCTTTTCCCACTCTTCAACACAATCTTTGGTCTTTAACTGGCGATGAACAAACGAGGTTTTATTGCGGTTCGGAATCAAATCCGCCAACGGAAGAGTTTTATATTCATCATCTGATGCCACAACTAGAAACTCGGCCGTCTTTGAGTTCAGCAACCCTGCAAGTTTGCTCTTAGACATGACGGATCTAACTAACAAGAGTGCCAGGGTTGAGAAAGTGATGATTGATAGCACTGTAATTCTAGAAAGAGGTTCTTTGATTAAATATGCGAAAGCCGATACCGAAAAAAGAGTTTTAATGCCTGCTCGCAGCGGCATTTCATAAAACTTTAGTGATCCCACATATCCTTCTGATTCCCAACTTTGATTACCGCTT
>Ga0214921_10012114_pt1 | contig 10369 bp, 4 predicted proteins | sample LL1505_MetaG_FD_177992 | JGI IMG/M metagenome (GOLD analysis project Ga0214921, IMG submission 177992) | Freshwater microbial communities from Lake Lanier, Atlanta, Georgia, United States - LL-1505 | ecosystem: Environmental > Aquatic > Freshwater > Lake | place: USA: Georgia | collected 2015-05-28
CTACGTCTACTGGCTTGCCAGCAATCTTTTCTAGCGGAGAAGATAATACTGATCTGCTTATTAAACCAAAATTTGCATTGAATGTATCTTCATCATCTATTCTTAAAGCATCAAGATATACTACTGCCTGCCCGCTTGATTTTGCAGTTACAACTACGCCTATTTTTATAATTGAAGATAGGTCAGCGTACGCATTATTTGCAGTTAAAGTTGAGAATAATACTTTTGCAATTTTGTTTGGCTCTGTAACTGATGCAGCACCTGCAAAAGTAGCAGAATAATATGATGATTCTGAGCTATAAAATTTAAATGTTATTGAATCTAAATTTGTATTTTCTTGATTATACGCAAGAGATAATGAGTCGCTTGCCGTGTATCCAGAAAGATCTAGTCCAGAATAAGCGCAGGTAAACTCTACTGATTGGCTAGCGCTTAAAGAAATTTTAGAAAAATAAGAACCTACTCTTGGTTTAATGCTTGAAGTTGTTGTTGAAACCAATTCTGGATTTGAGCTATCTGATTTAAACCACATTAAATTGTTTTCAAAATCTGCAATGAATTTACTATCATAATTATTAGATGAAGACTTAAGTCCTGGGTACAAGCCAATCTCTTTAATTATTCCTGAAACATCTTGTGGAATTGTTGCTTGATAAACAACGGAGTATGTACTATTTCCAGATTCATCTGTTTGAATATCTATGCTTCCAAAAGATACTGGAACTCTATAGAATTCAAATCCTAGTCTTGTGTCGTTGCCGTTTGCCTGTACTGCTGTAGAATCAATACCAAAAGACAAATCTTTTGCTGGTGAATTTACCATGCCAGCAAGGTATGATGTTAAAAATCTTTTGCCAAATTTTGTAATCAATTAGTTACCCTCGCATTTATTCCTTTTACTATATTATTAGTAGAATTTTTTACTTTAATTACTACATCAACTGTAGGTGGAGTAGTAGAATAGTTAACAGTTTGAGAAACAATTTTAATGTCACCTAGCTGTGGGGTAAGTAAACTTAATGCTTGAAAATCTGTTCCAACAACTACAGCCTCTTCTTTATTAACCACGCCTGATGTATTTCCGCTTGTATAATTTGCGTATCCACCAAGACTAGTAAGAAATGTCTTTTTAGTATCCGCACCTACAATTCTGACATCTCTTTCATCAACATCAGCAAGCACATCTGCGCCCTGCTTGACGAATATAGGATTAGGTCTTTTTGTTGTCATTTTATTATTATACCATTTGTCAGCTATAGATCGATCTAGCTGTTACGGTAGTCTCCAATCCTTCTGACCATGATTGACGGACATTAGTTATAACAAATTTATCGGTTACTGTTAAATCTTGATATGGATAATCTATTGTAATAATATCTCCTACTGAAATTGTAGGATTGGCTAATACAGTCATATCAATAATTCTCTGTCTTTTGCTCCATTGGGTTTTAATCCAGTCGCTTAGTTTCTTTGCATCCCCTGGATTTTGAATCCAGGACGAGTCCATTGTCATCTGCTCTTTAACTTCATATTTATTTGTTTCTTCATCAAAATAAACTAGGTCTTCGCTTTTCATAAGAGAATTTCCCAATACGCTTAATTTAGATCCATCTGATGAAGATATCTCACTTGTAACTCCAGACGAGTTTAATAAGTATGCGGTGGCGGAAAAAGAAGTTAAATCAGAACCGAGTACGCTTACAGAATTATTTAAATTAGTATACATATATTTAGGGAATTTGGGCTCTAGGTTTTCATATTTAGAAGAAAATACTCTAACTTCTCTGGCAACTGATCCAAACTCTTCAACATACTTTTGAGCAGTCTGAGAGTCTATTGCAGATAATCCTGAAATAAACATATCTCCGTATGCCAGATTAAATGAAGTATTTGCAAATTGTCTAGAATATATATTTTCTAATTCTGAATTTTTATACTCAGATTCTGTAATTGGAATTGCATACACATAGTCAAAATTAACTGTGCCCATATTAACTGCCAATGATATACTTGAAGTTTTTGGTAATATGGTGTCTTTAGCAGATACGTGAGTGTCTGTTGCAGATATCTTAAATCCATTAATATATGCAGAGATGTATACCTTAGTACTTGTGACCTTTACTCTAACATCTACTTTATATGGAACCGCCGCAGTTATTGAGCCGACATTATTCTTAGCATTAGTAACCGACTGGCTATCAGTAATTGTTTTTTGAGAATTTTTTACAACCTTTACAATTGAAAATTCATCTCCGTTTGATTTAGCGTTAGCTGTAGTTTTAATTTTAATAAAATATCCATTTGAAGATGTTCCAGATACAAAAAACCCAAAGGCTCCTGACTGTACATAGTTGTCTAGAGTTGGTCTAAAGTAAAGAGTTGTTCCAAAAGCATAGTAGTTTGAAGTTGTTGCAATTCCAGTATTCTTTACTGCAGCACAGTATACGTTGGCATTTTTATTATCTGCATGCATTGTAAATAAAGATTTGCTAATAGCAATCTTTGTTGATTCTCCAGGAAGCAGGACGGCTGCTGGAACCTCTTCTCCATCATAGGTATCTTCTGGAGTATCTGTTCTATTAAAAAGATCTGCAGAATAAGATGGGACGGTAAAGCTAAAATAATTATAAGCTCCAGACTGTCCTGTACCCAATGACGCTGCGTAGCCTATTGACCTTCCATAATATGTTTTGCCTGGGGTTAATCCGCTAATTGTAAACTCACCTAATCCATTTACTATTGAGTTAACAATTATATTATCTTTCAGTGTTGTATAGGTATAGTCTGTATATATTTGTCCTCTAATACTTAAAACTGGTGCTGGTGCGCTAAATGTTAATGCGCCACCAACTACAGTAGATGCACTAGTAAAGTTAGTAGTGTCTACATCAAATAAAGGCTCTGACAAAAGCAATGGTGCTTGTGCTAGTGTTATTGTATTTGATCCGTAATCTGGTGCAATTCCCATTATTTAAAAGTCACCGCCTTGTATGGAATCCATCCCGCTGCTTCTGTTTTTGGATCCGCATAATGATTTGCTTTTTTAGTTCCAAAAGCACCTCTGGTTTTAATTCTATACCGACTAGTAGGCGCCATAGATGTCTTATATGTTGTAGCATTGCTGTCTACTGAAACTGCTGCAAGACCCATGTATCTAGACAAGTCTGATCTTGAACTTACATCTACATACTTTAAAACATTTGTTATAGAGTCTCTATACATATACTCTATTGCATCATATTCAATTATTTCAGAATCAATTAATATATATCCATTAAAAGGAATAAATGTTGCTGTGCTTGGGTCAAGAACATCTTGTTCTCCAACTTGAATAAGTTGTAGGCCCATGTAGTGATTAATGTGTGCAACATGCGGAGTTACAGATGGGTCTGCAGATTCTGGTATGTTTGACAATATTGCCGCTGCCATTATTGCATCATCTGTAAACTCAAGAATTTCATGAGAACTTTTTTCATAAGTTGCCATTGATACAGTCTTATATCGAATATTAATTTGATTAATTGATGGCATTTCTTTTTTAGATAGATCAATTATATTTGGAAGCAGTGATCCTGATGCATCGCTTCTAAATTGCCAAGACGCTGTTTTGGTAGCATCAAATAAATAATCTCTTGTGTAGAATTGCAAAACATTATACTCGTCAACAAAAGCTGTAATTTGAGAATCTCTACAGATATCTTGAATGTTATCCCAAACCGTTACTGATCCATTTGCATTACTATTTGAAGAAGAGCTCCACCAATATGTTGGCACAATAACTGATCCGTCTGTATCTGCATAGTTAAAATTATAATTTGTAAATCCAACAATATCTAGCATTCTTCTAATAATTGCAATCGCTGAATAATTATTGCATACCATATCTGGGCAAATAGATTCTTGTAGAATTTTTGCAGAATCAAGAGCAAATATATTTACATCTCCGACATCCGATATGTTCCATCGATCTACATAAAATACTCCTTGTGGAACCTTAAAGTATGTGCCCCGCGAATCTGAAAATGTTCCATCTGCGTGATATACTTTTACGTATGCAGTAATTTCAGCATTTTTAACTAGGTACACTTTTGATGTATCAAACGTTTCAGATAAATTATATTTATTAAATCCTTTAAACTGAAGTGATGTTTGATTGTATTTTACTATGTTAAGATCTAATGAGTTTGCCGTACAGTATCCAACAGGCAGCAACTCCTCTGTGCTTGAATTTTGTTCTTTAACAATATCAAAGGAAACAATATCATTTGATAAATCTTTTACCATATGTGGTGCTACCTCTATAACTCCAATCCATCCGCCAGGATTTACTGCTGTAAGGTTAAGTGATGTAACATTTACAAAAGCATTATAGTTAATTTCTGATTCCAGTAGACTCCATGTAGTGCCAGTATAATATATAGTTGCTGTGCCAGCATCGTAATTCTTTGTGGTAGTAGAACCTACTGTAGTTGTGAATGGCTTAACTGTTGTGCCAGTTTTTAAAACAGTTCCTGAATTTGCAGATATTGTCCACGAAGATGGAGTTGCGTGAGATGTTTCAAATTTAACTACAATCTTATTAACTGGGATTGTCTTTGGATAGGCAATAGTAAGATTAGCATTAGTGTCTTTTGGGGAGACCCAATACTTATAATAGTTATCTTTAGATGGATAGTACGTTCTATAATTTACTTGATAGGGAATTGTTTTTGGATCCTTGATAGTATTACCAGTTATATCTCCGCTAATAGCATATCTTACTCCTGCCGATAAAGGTCTATTAGGTTTAATTACTGTATCAATTGGAAACAACTTTTTAAATGGTGTTCTTCCGCTAATTACTGTATCTGCATTTCCAGTAACTGGTGTGGTTACTTTATCCCAATCAATCATGGTGTTAAGATTGATATCAAGCGTTGCACCAACATTCATTGAGATGCTTGTATTTTTTTCAAAAATGTCTTTTACTTTTGTATCAACTGATACTGCCATATTACACCTGCTCTAACGAAATACTTACATCCCAAAATTCCTGGGCGGCATCTGCAGAAGAAGCTTTTACATTTCTTTTAAGTAGATCAAAACTACAAGAACTAAATACTACCTCTATTGTCTCTTCTCTTGCTGGAGAATAAGATATCTTTAACTTAAAAGAACCTTGTCCTTTTGCACTATTATAAAATGTTTGAATGTCATTTGCTCCATATCCGCCATCAACAGTCATTGTTGAAGAAGTGGGAAGCATGTTCCAAGAAACAGATATGCTCTTCTTATCGGCAATAAAGAACTTTCTCATTGTTCCGTTTGAAGTTCTTTGAGTCTTTTCAATTCTATTTATTTGAATAGATGCTGGCTGTCTATTATGTTCTGAAAGTTTTACCCATGTTGGATCATTTGTAGCAGATGTATCTACATATAATAGGGAGCCTACTGGCAAGAATACTGTTGTCATATATTTACCACCTGTTGAGTTCCATTGCTATACCCTCTGTTATTTCCGCCTCTAGATACAGCCTTTGCTGTAACCATGCCAACTTCTCTTGCCAACTGCTTGATATCCATATTTGGTGTTGCTGTAATATAGTTATTTATTACTGGAGCGGTACCACTAGATGATGCCGAAGACATACTGCTAGATCCTCTGTATCCACCTGAAGGAATATCGTATCTTGGCATAGTTGCAGCGTTTGGATAAATCATTCCTGAAAAATCAGGTCTAATCATCATGCCTTCTTGCTGTGCACCTAATGGATTAATTCTATCATTTACCTGTATAAGTTGTCCAGCAGCAAATGGTCCACCTAGAGCTTTTCTTACAGCTTTTGAGCTTTTAATTAAAGCATCTTCTCCTACTGTAACTCTATATATTTCGCCATCATATGAAAAAGTATCGTTTTTCTTTAACTTATACTTATCAATAATTCTTTGTCTTCCTAAATCATTCAGATATCCGTCTTTATCTTTATAATCTGCTATTTTTTGAGAACCTTTAAATGTAGATGTAAAGTCTGAATCTTCAAATGATTTTGTTGTTCCGCCTCCTAAAGCTGTTTTAATTTCTGCAAGTATCTTATTTGTGGTATCAATTCTCTTTGTTACTTGAGAAGCGTCACCTTTTAAGACATCAAGACCCTTACCCTCAACATATGTTGATCCAGTTCCTGGTGATCCAGTTACGGTTTTCCCTCCAAGACTTCCACCTTTTTCATCAACTAAAACCCCAACAAAAGCTTCTTTAATAGCAGCAGCAAGCGCCTTATCTTTTCCTGTTGCATCTTTAGCTGCATCGTTAGCTAAATTTGAAAATGCTATGCTAATTTCTTTTGCTTCTTTAATTGCGGCTGCAGACTTTGGATCTCTTAATGAGTTGGTGGACTCTCTTGTTAATAATGCTTCTCGTCTTGATTGATACCCAAGAACCTTATCTCTGACAACAGTCACATCTGCAGCCCTTGATTGGGCTGTGGCAACTCTCTTACCTAATGCGTCAAGTTCTTCTTGAAGCTTTGCTTTTCTATCTTCTTCAATTTTTCTCTTAGCATCTGCATCATCTTGAATTGCAGAAATTGCCATTTCTGATTGCTTTCTTTTTTGAAGAGCAGACAAGGCAAGTGCTGCTCTTGTTTGAGCTTCTTTATCTCCAGAGGCAATTGCTGCTTGCAGATCAAGCTGTGCTTGTTTTAATTCTACAGCGTAAGACTCTGCAGATTGAGTTTTTTGAATTGCCTTAATTCTAGCATCTGCTTCTTCTTGAATCTTTTTAATTCTTTTATCAATTGCTTTAATTTCTGCATCTATCTGATCTTTTGTTCTTTGTGCAGTTTTTTCAGCTATAGATCCACCAGCTAGTATTTGTTTATTTAGTTTTTCAACTAAAGATGAGCTTTTTGCTATTGATGCTATATATCCATCTTGGCCTGGCTTTGCTGTTTCAGCTGCTGCAATTGCAGCATTCTGTAATTCTACAAATTTTGCAAGAGCCTCTGCTTGTGCAGCAGATATTGATTTAAGATTAACCTCTACGCCAGCAAGCATTATTCTCCACTTGGCATATGTTGATTTAATTGTATCTGATGAATTTAGAATTTTTGCTAACTCTGGGTGTGTTTTTCTTAAGCTATCTACTTGCTCAGTAGTAAGTTTTTTACTCATAGCAGTAGAGCTATTTAACTTTTCCATTGTAATGTCTAATGCTTTTTGCTGTGTAATTAAATCTCCGTTGGCATCTTTTGTTCCGACCAGAGCCTGTCTTGCCGAGTCTATTCCCACAACAACATTGCTTAATGCATTCCCTAAATCTGAACCAGATAGCTTACTAATATTTTTATTAAGTTCTGCAAACATATATGTTACAGCAGTTCCCTTATCTTTAATAGAAGTAAATCCTGTGCTAGATATAGATGCAAATGCATGATTAGCCATATCCGATGCTTTTACAATTGCATAAATTTGATTAGTTGCTTCTGCTACAGTCATTCCGCCAGCAACAAATTGTGCTTTCCAGTTTGCCGCCATGTCAACCGTTGCCTTCTTATTATCTTGTGCAGATTTACTTAAGCTATTTAATGAACTAACAAACTCTGGCATATCTGTCTTTGCTGCCTTAATTTTATCCTGTAATTCTTTAATGGTTAAAGTTAGTCCAGTTATTCCTGCGCTGTTTTGTGAATTAAAAGCGGTTAGTTGAGATGATCTAAATAGATCCATCTGTTCTTTAACTCCCTTAATAGAGTCAGATAGATTATTATATTTAATTCCAGCTTCTGCAGCTCCCTTTTCGGTAAGCCCATTAAGCATTGTCTGCTCTTTTGCATTTTCAGCAACTTCAGATCTCCACTTTTTAAATATCATTACAAGGCCAGTGACGGCTGCGGTAACTAATAAGATTGGTCCAACCTTAAATGCATTCTTTAAAATCATTTCAAATATTTTTGCAGCACCGCCTGCTGTCTTTAAAGATGTTCCAATTCCTGTAATTCCAGAAATAAGTTTTGTAATTGGAGTCATACTAATCATAGGAAGAATAGAAGCAATTTGAAGTATGGTTCCTGCCTGCCCGCCCATCATTGCACCAGCTCCCTGCATGCCCATTCCAATGCCCATTCCAGCCATTGGCGAAGATAGCCCGCCTGCTCTTGCTGCGTTAAATGCTCCTTGACCTACAAAACCTTCTTGTCTTGCTCCTTGAAAAGCATTTGATACAATTCCTCCATCTGCGTATCCTGGAACCATTGAACCAACTAATCCACCATTGGCATATCCTTTTCTCCATTTTTGATTTAACGCAATTGATCTTGCGTCTTGAACAACTGGAGCTCTTCCAATTTTTGATCTAACCATATTAAGCAACATGTTCCATTTGCTTGGAGAATATTTTGCACCTATATGGCCACGCTGTGAACCAAATGCTTGTGATAAAGTATTGCCTTTGCCCAATCTCCCTGTATATAAGTTAGATGGAGTTTCATCATAAAGTTCTTGTGCTAAATTAAAATGTGTCTGATTTGCTGCTCCTGAAAAACCACTTCCAGTTCCAACTAAATGCCTTGGTAATTCTGTTCCATCAAATCCAGTTGTTCTGAGTGATCCAGGCTCTATGCCTTTATTTTGTGAATTTCTTTGATGCCCCATAAATATTAATTCTTCAGCCAGTCTTACATTTCTTCCAATTCTTGGGCTAAATCTAGATACTGTTTTTAAATGTTTCATTGCAACGCTGGTTGCAACCTTTTCGTAATATGCATTATTAATTGGAGCATCACCTTTACGGCGGAATGATCCTTCAAGCTCTAGATACGCAGCATTTAAAGCTCTTTTTAATTCTATTTTATCATAACCTAAACGTACTCCTTGATCATAAAATAAAGCCATCGGATGAAGTCCTCTTGAATGTAATGAAGACATGTCGTTAGCTAAATAATTTCCAGTAAGATTTACATTTGGCCTATTCCCAGCAAGTGCCTGATTTGCTTCAGTACCTTGATGGATCATAGTTGCAGACAAAAATGGCTTAGTACTTCCAGTTTCATTTAATGCTTGTAGGAAAGGCAATGTTTCATTATTGACTGCATCTGCTTTAACAATAAACTCACCATTAGATGCCATAATAGGAATTGAATCTGATGTGCCGTTTCCTGGACCGCTTAGTTTTCCTCCAGTTGCCATTCTTTTTGGCATTGTTGTTTCTGTGCTATACCCAGCACCAAATGTTTTTACACCTAAGTTACGAGCAATTTTGTTAAGAAGATCTCTTGTCCTTCCTGGACGTGTAAGCTCTTTCATATTAGTCTTGCCATCTTTGTTAACAACAGGCTGATTTAAAAGAGGAACTGTTGTAAGTCCAATTGATCTACCCTGTTGTCCAGCAATATCGGTAGATGCCTGTGCAATCATTGTTTCTACTTGTGCATTTAATTCAATAATTTTAAGTCTAGCTTGATCAACAGTTAATTTGCCAGCTTCCAACTGTGCAACAATTGCTGCAGATTCAGTTGCTGCATTTGCAGTAAGTTTTGTCATTGTTGGAAGAAGTGCTTGATAAGAGTCTGATAGCTCTGTTGTTATAAGGCCAGTTGATAAGACTTCTTTCTTTAGCAGTTCTATTTCTGATTGTGATTGCATTGCAAGTGCGCCTGTCATTGCATGCCATTTTGCTGCTTCTTCTGCAACAATACCTGTTGATGCTCCGCCAATTGAAGTTAGACCTGGAATCTTTGGTAGATCTCCAGACATATACATCTGTGGGTTATTCCCAATCTTTTGATTAACTTTTGGCGCCCCTGGAACTACTCCAAATATTGTTTGTGCGGCCTTAGCATCAGTACTCATTCCAGCAACTGGATTAAGGTGAGACATTGATCTGGTATCTTCAGCACTTATTAATGGATGATTTGGATTAACAACTCTTCCTAAGCCAGGAGTTACAATATTTCCAGCCATAGTTGAAAGAGTTGGGGCAACAGATACTGCTCCTGTCATTGCTTTAGATTGCAATAATTCAAACTCTGTTACAAGACCTGCAATTGCTGTTTTTAATACTGTTGCTGCTTTTGCATCGCTATAAAATGTTTGCTCAACAAGTGATCCTGCTTTTTGTGCCGCCAAGATCTCTGGGGTGAGCATCTTCCAGCCTTCTCCACCTTTAAATAATGATTTAAAGTGTGAAGCGCCCTTAATAATATATCCAAAGAAGTTTGCAAGTACACCAGTTAACATAATAACTGGTCCAATAATTGCTGTTAGGCCTGTAACAAAAGTTAAAATAGTTTTAATAGGACCTGGTAAATGCCCTACAAATTTTACAATACTATCTGTTACATTAATAAAGAATGTTTGAATCTTTAAAAATTCTTCTCCCATACCAGCAAGG
>Ga0214921_10012115_pt1 | contig 10369 bp, 9 predicted proteins | sample LL1505_MetaG_FD_177992 | JGI IMG/M metagenome (GOLD analysis project Ga0214921, IMG submission 177992) | Freshwater microbial communities from Lake Lanier, Atlanta, Georgia, United States - LL-1505 | ecosystem: Environmental > Aquatic > Freshwater > Lake | place: USA: Georgia | collected 2015-05-28
CTGAGATCGCGGACCGTTCGGACGGCGAGCCGCTCGGCTATATGTTAGAAAACCGGGCGATCCGCGCAGCGCTCGCGCAGGCGGTTATAGACGCGGCCATACCCGTTCTGGCTCCGGCAACGGTGAGTTCAGCAAGCGTCGACGGCTCTGCTGCCGAGGTCACGCTCAGCGATGGCCGCGTCCTTCGAGCCCCCCTTGTGGTGGGCGCTGAGGGGCGTCACTCGATCATTCGCCAAGCGGCCAAGATTGGCACTGTCGGATGGGACTATGCCCAGAGCGGCGTGGTCGCGACCGTGGGCATGGCCAAGCCCCACGAGGGGGTGGCTCACGAATATTTCTTGCCCTCGGGTCCCTTCGCGATCCTGCCCTTGACCGGTAATCGCGCCAGTCTGGTCTGGACCGAAAAGACCGATCGCGCCGAAGCCCTTCGCAGCGCCAGACCCGAAGTCTTTGAGGCTCACCTGCGCCGCCGGTTTGGTGATTTTCTGGGCGAGATCGAGGTCTTGGGCCCTCGTTTTGTCTATCCTCTGTCGCTGCAGTTGGCCGAGGAGATGGCCGCACCGCGACTGGTGCTGATGGGCGATGCAGCCCACGGGATTCACCCCATCGCCGGGCAGGGGCTTAATCTGGGCCTGAAGGATGCCGCTGCCTTGGCCGAGGTCCTGACGGATGCGATCCGCCTTGGTGAAGATATTGGCTCTTTGGTGGTCTTGGAGCGCTATGCGGCTTGGCGGCGGTTTGACAATGTCATGCTGGCCGCCGCGACCGATGTCTTTGTGCGGCTCTTTTCGAACGACAATCCGATGGTGCGGTTTGTCCGAGGTGCAGGGATGGCGGTGGTCAATCTGATTGGCCCGGCCCGGAAGTTCTTTATGCAGGAGGCAGGTGGTGCCGTCGGTGATCTGCCAAAGCTTTTGCGCGGAGAGCCCCTCTAGGGATTCCGGCTCAGGCCTTCAGCGGCGAGGCGGTTCAAATAGTCTGCCCATATGCGGTCTTGGTTCAGGCCCAGATCATAGAGCTGATCCCAGGTGTAGAGACCCGATTGATGACCGTCTGAAAATTCCAGCCGCACCGCATAGCGGCCTATGGGCGCCAAGTTGACGATGTTGATATCCGCCTTGCCGAATAGGGTTTTACCCGGCCCTAAGCCGTGCCCCCGGTCTGCGGCGCTTTGGGTCATAACCCGCAAGAGCTCCGCGCCAATCCGGTGCTGCTCGCCGGTGTCATAGGTGACTTGAAGCTGACCCTCGCGGCGCAGCAGGGTTAGGTCTGTGGGCCAGGGGGTGGTCATTCGCCCTCGTCGAGGGTCCGCGCCTCTTCGGCCAGCATGACCGGAACACCGTCGCGGATCGGATAGGCCATGCCCGCCTTGCGGCTGATCAACTCGCCCTTCTGGCGGTCATAGTCGAGTGGTCCGTGGCTAATCGGACAGACCAAGACCTCGAGCAGGCGCGGGTCAACATCATTTTGCAGCGATTGGGTCATGGCGGATCCTATTGCAGGGACGTGGGGGCGTCGTCGTCGCCGCGCTGTTCAGCGGCATTGATCTGCATCAACGCCATCAAGACTTCCCGGCGATCGGCAGGGCTGAGCGCTTCTAGCAGGGCCTGACGCTCAGCGGGCGAAAAGGGTAGGGCAGCAGCAAGGCTGGTGACGAGCGGCTCAGACGGCGCAGCCTCTGCTCCATCCCAATCGATCTCAAGCCCCTGATGGTCGAGAAACCCCTTCAGGACTGAAAGAAACTTGGGACGATCAAAATCTGCTCGATCTTCGAGCGGCAGAAAATCATCCTCGTAGGACAGATAGTCAGCCCTGATCTGTCGGTAGGGGGTCAAGACGGACAGTTCTTCGGCAATGTGAAACCGGCAAAGACCGGTGAGGATGATCTCGTAGCGACCGTCAGAGGTCTCTGACAAGCGGTTGATCCGGCCCAAGCAGCCAACCTTGACCAGTTCGGGCCGAGCGCGGTCGCTGCCCGGAACGGTCTGGATCATGCCAATGACTCGATGGTTGGCCATGGCATCGTCGAACATGTTCAGATAGCGCGGCTCGAAAATGTTCAGCGGCAGTTGGCTATGGGGCAGCATCAGGACGCCGCTCAAGGGAAAGACCGGAATGACCGGCGGCAGATCAGAGATGGTGCGAAAGGTCTCGCGGGTCATTGAGGCGCGTCCGATTAGGAAAACAAGATGGCGGACAGCCGCCGCCGGCCTTGCTTGGCCACATCTGACATTGGACCGGCGGCTTCGAACACGGTCAAAAGCTGTTTGCGCGCCGCCTCATCGTTCCAAGCACGGTCGCGCTCAATGATGATCAACAGATGGTCGGCAGAGGCGGCCAGATCGCCTTGGCCCGCAAGGGCCTTGGCCAGCGCAAACCGGGTCTCGTGGTCATCGGGATTGGCCGCTATCTGGGCTTCAAGGCCAGAGGTCTCTGATTTCGGCGCTGAGGCCAGCGCGAGCGCGGCCTTGACGCTGTCGAGGCTGGCATCCTTGGCTCCTGTCGGCACCATGGCAATCAGTTCGGCGGTGCGCTCAAGATCACCGCTCTGGAGATAGCAGCGGGCGAGACCGGCCAGGGCCTTGACGTTTTCGGGATCAATTTCGAGGGCCTGAGCGAAGGCCTGACCGGCTCCGGCAAGGTCCTGCTCGGCGAGAAAAGCGGCCCCTTCGGCGACCAACTCGTCAATGTCGGTCGGACCGGCGGGCCCAACCAGCTTTTCGATAAAGGCCTTCAGTTGGCTGTCGGGCACCGCGCCCATAAAGCCATCGACGGGCTGGCCATTGACAAAGGCATAGACGGTCGGAATGGACTGGACACGCAGTTGACCCGCATAGGCGGGGTTCTTGTCGACATCGATCTTGACCAGCCTCACCGCGCCCTTGGCGGCGATAATGGCCTTTTCGATGGCGGGGGTCAGGGTCTTGCAGGGACCGCACCAGGTCGCCCAGAAATCGACAATGACGGGCTGGACCTTAGAGGCCTCGATCACATCGGCCATAAAGCTGGCGTCAGTGCCGTCATTAATCAGGCCCTCTGCCGCACCATTGGGCTTTGCGGGGGTGGCGGGCGTTAGTCCCAGCATGGTCCGTCCTTGTCGTTTTTGGTCAGGGATCAGTCGTTAAGATGGTCTCGGTTGGCGCTTAGTGCAATGTCAAGGATCAGGCGGGCCCCCTCAAACGGCCGATTCCAGATCAATGATCATCGGTTCGTGGTTTACCGCCTTGAGGAAGGTCATCAGGCCCTCGGTTGAGAGTCCGGTGGTCGCGCCATTGTGCAGCGGGTGGAAATTGACGGGTTCTTTGGCGGCGAGCGCGCTATCGAGCACGAACCGCACGCGGCCCCGCTTGTCATTGATCAGGGCCAAGGCTGTGACCGATCCGGGCTTCACGCCCAGAACCTCTAGCAACAGCGCTTCTGAGCCGAAGGACAGGCGTCCCGACCCCATGACCTTGGGCAGGGCCTTGAGGTTGATCTGGGTGCTGTCCAGCGCCGAGATCAGCCAGATCTGACCCTTATGGTCCTTCAAGAACAGGTTCTTGCTGTGACCGCCGGGCAGGGCGGCCTTGATATGCGCGCCCTCTTCAACCCGAAAGACGGGCTCATGCTCAAAGGTGGTGTAGGCGATGCCCAGTCCATCAAGGAGGGCGAAGAGGTCTTGGGGCGCGGCATGGGTCATGATCATGATCTAGGGCGACAGGCTCCAATCCTCAAGACCGATTAGCGCTTGGCACTGGACGATGGCCTATCGGCCCGGTTAGTCAGGGGTCTTGCCCAGACCCGCGCCATGAGAGGCTCACCCGATGGATCTAGAGTGCTTCCCCACCATGAGCCGCCCGCCCGAGATTGTTCCCGGACAGCCGAACCGAGATTGGATGGACGCCTTTTCTCAGCGCCACCCCTATCGTTGTCTGCCCCTGACCATGGCCAATACCAGTGGTTGGGAAATTCTCTGTCCCGTCGGCTTTACGGCGGAGTGGAATGGTGGCCCGGAAAAGAGCGACATCACCTTTCGGCCCGATACGCCCTATCTCGGCTTTCATGAGTTTGTCGTCTCGCACTTTACTCAGGGCATCATGACCTTCCATCCGGGCTATATGTTTCGCACCCCTCTGAAGTGGTCGATGATGGTGCAGGGGCCGCCGAACCTGATCAAGGATGGTATCCAAGCCCTGTCCGGTCTGGTCGAGACCGATTGGCTACCCTTTCCCTTCACCATGAACTGGGCCTTTACCCGTCCCGGAAAGGTGCGGTTCGAGCGCGGTGAGCCCTTTTGCTTCTTTACGCTGGTCCAGGATAAGGCGCTGGAGGCCTTTGAACCGGTCATCCGATCTTTCGACTCCGAGCCGGTCTTGCGCGGGCAATATGAGGCTTGGAACCGCGAGCGGACCGACTTCAACAAACGTCTCGCTAAACAGGATCCGGCAGCGGTCAAGGAGGCTTGGCAGAGATACTATTTCAAAGGGGAAATTCCCGACGATCTGGGCACAGCCCCCGCAGACCACGTCAATCGCCGCCGCCTTGCCCCGACCCGCGTGAAGCTCTGAACGATCGGCACAAACTTCCGCGGCCCAGGGCGAGAAGGGCCTTGCAAAGCCTTAGCCCCTCTGTCATAAGCCCGCCCTCGACGCGGACATTTTGGTGTCCTGGAGCGCGGGCGTAGCTCAGTGGTAGAGCACAACCTTGCCAAGGTTGGGGTCGAGAGTTCGAATCTCTTCGCCCGCTCCAATGTCGATGTTCCAAACATCTAGGGTAATGGCCTGCGGGCCGACCAGCAGGGGCAGCGGCGGATGTTTCGCCCCGTGCCCAAGACGCCTTTTACAAAAAATCATAGTGGTATGCCATTTTGGCGCTGCGGTAAGGGTGGTTTAGGGACAACTGTTGCCCCCATGTCGCGTTCTCAGTGCGACGATACAACGCATTGAATATATTATATTTATTACGCAATTTCATCTTGTTTGTGACAAAAAGCCCATAATTCACAATAAAATTTACCGATCTCCAAATTTTGGTCAATTGCTGACAGCAAACCCCGCGAACACGGTTTAAAGTCATTTCGATAACCTTTGGGCGAACCAAAGGATCCAAACGGGGAACAAGATGAAAGCACACCTTATGGTCTCCACCGCAGCGGCGGTGCTGGTTTCAATGGGGGCAGGAGCCGCCTTTGCCGCCGATGCGCCAGCAGCAGCTGCCGAAAATGATCGCGCCATTGAAGACATCGTTGTTACGGCGACGCGTCGTGAAGAGGCGGTCAACAAGGTCCCCGTAGCCATTCAGGCGCTCGGCGGCGAGTCGTTGCAGAAGCTGAACATCGCCAACTTTGAAAAGCTGGTTGAATATCTGCCGAATGTTCGTACCGCCTCGCACGGCCCAGGCACCTCGTCGATGTATATTCGCGGCCTGTCCACCGACACCCCCGGCCTGCAGATCCTCGGCACCGCTGGCGCTCAGCCTAACGTGGCGCTCTATCTGAACGACGCCCCAAGCTCTATGCCCGGCCGCAATCTGGACGTCTATGCGGTTGACCTGCAGCGCATCGAAGTGCTGGCAGGTCCTCAAGGCACCCTGTTTGGCGCAAGCGCCATGGGCGGCGCTGTGCGTTACATCACCAACAAGCCAGACCTGAAAGAATTCCACTCAGGCTTCAATGGCAGCTACTCGATGACCAAGGGCGGCGCTCCGAGCGCTGCGGGCGATGCCTTCATCAACATCCCGCTGATCGAGGGCAAGTTGGCCGCGCGTCTGGTGATCTATAATGATCAACAGGGCGGCTATATCGACAATGTTGCTGGCACCTATCAGATGCCATTTGATGGCAAGGTCGGCCAAGCCGGCAAGCTGCCAACCGGCAACCCCTTGCTGGTAATCCGCGCGCTGGAATCCTGCTCGGGCGTCGCAAACTGTACCGGCAGCCTCTATAAGGTGCCAACACGCCAGACCATCAACAATGACCGGTTTGTTGAGAACAACTATAACGACGCGTCCTACACCGGCGCGCGTTTGGCTCTGGCCTATGAAATCAACGACAACTGGTCCGTGGACCTGATGCATATGCGTCAGAACCTCAAGACCAATGGCGTGTTCGATTACGAGCCCGGCGTGGGCGACCTGAAGGTCACCCAGTTCAACCCCAACTATCTGCGTGATGATTTCGACGAAACCACGCTGACGGTGAACGGCCGTTTGGGCATGTTGGATATGATCTATACCGGATCCTATCTGAACCACACCGCTGTTCAGCAGGCGGACTATGCGTCCTACTCCAATATCGGCCTCTATCTGCCCTATTATGAGTGCGACCGCGGCGTCTATTATACCGCTGCCTATAACGGCAACATTGGTAAGACCTGCTACACCCCAAACAAGAGCTATAAGGTCAAGAACGAGAACACCCGTTCGACCCACGAGTTCCGCGTCACGACGCCTGCCGACAAGCGCCTGCGCGCCACCGGTGGCCTATTCTATGATGAAAACACCCTCTACGATAACACCGACTGGTCCTATTCCCAGCAGGCGGCGGGCTTCATCTATACGCGCGCTCCCGATCCAAGCGTCAATGCCCACGATCCAAGCGTAAAGGGCGTCAATGTTGGCTTCTTCAACGACGTCACCCGCAAGGACCGTCAGTTTGCTGTCTATGGTGAAGCCTCTTACGACATCATCCCAGACAAGCTGACCCTGACCGGCGGCGCACGTTATTATGACGAAGAAGCCTCGATGACGGGTTCGTCGAACTCCAGCTTCGGCTACGGTTCGCGCGGTGTCTATAATGCCGCCACCGGCACCTATAGCGCCGTGGCTACGCCTCCGAAATATTACGGCGTCAGCGCAAACCTCGCCAATACGCTCAAGGGCCTCTCGCCTGCGAAGTACACCGGCACGATCTTGAAGGGCAACCTGACCTACAAGTTCGATGACGGTTCGCTGGTCTATGCCACCTATTCGGAAGGCTTCCGTCCCGGCGGCTTCAACCGCAAGCCCTGTAACGTGGTGAGCCCAGCCTGTAACAGCCTGAAGGCCTTTGTGCCCGATACTGTGACCAACTACGAAATTGGTTGGAAGCTGGCCCTGCTCGACCGGACCCTGCAGTTCAATGCTGCGGCCTACCAGATCGACTGGGAAAACATCCAGATGACGGTGTTCGACCAGAACATCTCGAACCAGACCTTCACCACCAACTTCACCGATGCTCGCATCCGTGGCCTTGAAGGGGATGTGGCTTGGCGTCCAACCAAGGAGCTGACGATCAACAGCGGCTTCTCCTACAACGACTCCGAGCTGACCAAATATCGTAAGGCCGCGACCGTTCTGGTGCCGCTCGGTAGCCCACTGGCTCTGAGCCCCAAGTTCCAGGGCAATATCCGCATGCGTTATGAGACCGAAACCGCGTCGGGCCTGCGTCCGTTCGCGCAAGGCGGCTTCCACTTCGTCGATTCCAGCATCTCGTCGGACATCGACAATGTCAGCATCAAGCTGCCAGGCTTCAACGCCACGGCAGGTTATGCGGCGCAAGTGCCAATCACCTATAATGGTGTGACGGTGAAGCCAGGCGACGTGATCGTTCCTCTGAAGGGTGCCCTGAAGCAGAAGTCCTACACCACGCTCAGCGCGTCGGTCGGCGCTTCTAAGGACAACTGGACCGTGGAACTGTTCGGTGAAAACCTCACCGACGCCCGCCCAGAGCTCTATAAGAGCGGCAATGATGGTGAGCTGCGTGTGACCACGTCACGTCCACAAACCTTCGGTGTCCGTATTTCGGTCCGTAACTAACCAAACTGTGGTGGGCCCCCGATCAGTCGGGGGCCCATTGCTTTTATGGCTATCCCCTATCGATTCCGGGCGAGACCGGGATCGCAAAAGCGATAAACATCCTTACCTTGGCCCGCTGAAACGCTATGATTGAGCCGAATGATAAGGATAGACGATTGACCCACGCTGCACTGTCCCCGGCTCAGATTGACGACCTTCTCGGTCGTGCGCGGGACATGTTGCAACAGACCAAATTCCCGCAAGCCGCTGCCCTGTGCCAACAGGTTCTAGACGCCGATCCGAAACATAAGGATGCGCTCTATACGCTGGCTGTGACCTATCGCTATCAAGGCGACTATAAACGCGCCCTGGCGACCAACGACCATCTCATTGCCATGGATCCCGGATTTGGCCGCGCCTATCAGGAGCGGGGCCACTGTCTGCGCGATACGGGAGACCGTCGTGGAGCGCTCGTCGCCTATCAAGGGGCTGTGGCTAATAATGCGGCGCTGGTTGCCAGTTGGCAGATGCTTTCAGAGCTACAGCGCGCGACGGGCGCGCGGGCGGCCGCGGAGTTCTCACAGGATCAGTATGACTATCTCAGCAGCCTGCCGCCCGAGATCTTGAGTGTTGCGAACCTGATCCAAGAGGGCCGGTTTTTGCGAGCCGAGCAGATTTGCCGCCACTATCTGCAGACCAAGGGTCATCATGTCGAGGCCATGCGGTTCTTGGCCGAAATCGGCACCAAGTTCAATTCCTACGAGGAGGCTGAGTTTCTGCTCGAATCCTGTCTCGTGCTCGAGCCCGACAATACCAGCGCCCATCTCGACTATGTTGACGTGCTCCATAAGCGGCAAAAATTCGCCAAGGCGCTTGAGCAGGCAACTGTCTTGCGCAAAAAATCCAAAGGCGTGCCTCAGATCGAGCTGCTCTATGCCAATGAAAACCTCGCCGTCGGTAATTTCGATGAGGCGCTGGGCGTCTATGGAAAGCTCGCCAAGGAAACGCCGAACAACCCGACCATCCACCTAACGCGGGGTCACGCCCTCAAGACCGTCGGTCGCCAGCCCGATGCAATCGCCGCCTATAGCCGCGCCTATCAGATCCGGCCGGACTTTGGCGATGCCTATTGGAGCCTTGCCAATCTCAAGACCTATCGTTTCACGGTCGATCAGATCGAGTCTATGCGGCAGTACGAGGCCGACCCTAAGACCGCCCTCGTCGACCGCTACCACCTCTGTTTTGCCCTCGCTAAGGGCCTAGAAGATCGCGGCGATTACGCGCAGGCCTTTGATGCCTATGAGCGGGGCAACCGCCTGAAGCGCGAAGAGCTGGGCTATGATTGGCGCCGGATCAGCCGTGAAATGGACCTGCAGATCGAGCACTGTAGTCCGGCCCTGTTTAAGGCCAAGGCGGGTTCAGGCTGCAGCGCTCCCGATCCGATCTTCATTGTTGGTCTGCCGCGCGCCGGATCGACCCTGCTCGAACAGATCCTTGCCTCGCACAGTCAGGTCGAGGGCACGATGGAGTTGCCCAACATCTTGGCCCTCGCGCACCGGATCAATGGCCGCCGCCGAGTCGATGAAGAACCAGCCTACCCGGGCAATCTCAACGCCCTGCCTGCGCAAGATCTAACCGCCTTTGGCGAGGCCTTTTTGCGTGACACCCGCATCCACCGCAAGACGGGCGTTCCGTTCTTTATCGACAAGATGCCGAACAATTTCCGGCATATCGGCCTGATCCACATGATCTTGCCCAATGCCAAGATCATTGATGCGCGGCGCGGGGCCATGGGCTGCTGTTTCAGCGGCTTTAAGCAACTGTTCGCTGAGGGCCAAGAATTTACCTACGGCCTCGAAGAGATCGGTCATTACTACAAAGACTATGTGGCCCTGATGGATCACTGGGATCGCGTCTTGCCGGGCAAGGTTTTGCGGGTCAATTACGAGGATGTGGTGGCTGATCTTGAACCTCAAGTTCGGCGGTTGCTAGATTTCTGTGGCCTTCCGTTCGAAGAGGGCTGTATCAATTTCCATAAGAATGATCGCGCCGTTAGGACCGCCAGCTCAGAGCAGGTCAGGCAGCCGATTTTCACCAGTGGTTTGGACCAGTGGGAGAACTTCTCCCCCTATCTGGATCCGCTTAGACAGGTTCTGGGTCCGGAACTGGCATTAGGTTGAGGAAGACAAGATGACCACCGCTACAGAGGCTGACGAAGGCCAGACCTATTCCCTGGGGGCGCGCTGGTACGTCCTGTTCATCATGATGTTGGCCTATACGATCAACATTGCCGACCGATATGTCATGTCGACCGTGCTGGAACCGATCCGGTTGGAGCTCAAGCTCACCGATGGCGGCGTGGCCTTCTTGACCGGGGTGTCGCTGGCCCTGTTCTATGTGACCATGGGCATTCCGCTGTCTTGGATTGCTGACCGCTATAACCGCCGCAATCTGTTGGCCATTTCGATCACCGTCTGGTCGGCCATGACCACCTTCTGCGGCCTATCAACCAACTATCTGCAACTTCTGTTGGCTCGGGTCGGGGTGGGAATTGGTGAGGCCGGCGGCACCCCCTCCTGCAACGCCATCGTCGGTGACTATTTCCCGGCTGATCGCC
>Ga0214921_10012116_pt1 | contig 10369 bp, 13 predicted proteins | sample LL1505_MetaG_FD_177992 | JGI IMG/M metagenome (GOLD analysis project Ga0214921, IMG submission 177992) | Freshwater microbial communities from Lake Lanier, Atlanta, Georgia, United States - LL-1505 | ecosystem: Environmental > Aquatic > Freshwater > Lake | place: USA: Georgia | collected...
GAAGAAAGGAAGAGAGAAGAAGAAAGAGTAAGACAAGAAGAAAAAAAGAATGTATCATGTGCTACAAAAGATAATTATAAAGATTTAGATGAGATGGTAGATGATTTAGAATGTAAAGATGATATGGTGTGTGATTTAGATAATAAGCAATGTATAGAATCTAAGGAGTATACTGAAGTAAAAATTAACAATAAATTAGTAAAAGTGAAGGGTAGAGATGAATTAATTGAAATGATAAAAGATAAGATTGAGGGATTTTCAAGAGTAGAAGAAGAAGTTCCAAAAGAAAATTTAATTCCAGTCGAGAGAAAGAGTTTAGATAGTATAGTAAATACATTGACAAATATATTAATAAAGAAGCCTACTACAACAGCGCAAAGTAAAGTAAGAATGGCAGATCGTGCTGCATTAGATAAAATAGCTATGTGTGCTGGAGTTAAAATTTAAATTAATAGCTTTAAGAGAATAAAAATTATAAACAAATATTATTTGTCTATAATGGATCAACAAAAAATAATTCATTTAGCAGGAGAAGTGGTTGTGATAGGTGGTGTATTTCTTTATTTAAATAAACAAATAAAGAATCTTAGACAAGAGATTGAAGATATGCAAAATGTAATGATTAAACAGCAAGAGTTTATAGAGAAAAATTTTGCAGGAATTAGTAAATCAATTGAATATTTAATGAAAAATAAGCAAGTTCCAATTCAAACAAGAAAACAAAAGATTAATATAACTCCACTTCCAATGGAAGATGAAGAACATTATGATGTTCAAGAAAGTAATATTATTAACAATGTTCGTAATAGTGTAAATGTAGAAAATGTAGTTCCTACGTTAAATATTCAGTTACAAAAAGAAGAAATTGTTTCTAATATAGATGATATAACTGATGTAAATGAAGAGTTAAATATGATTGAAAATTCGAATATTGAGCCAGTAATAGAGATATTAGAAGAGCAAAGAAAAGAGGAAGAGTCTCCTATCTCGATTGAAGTAAATCAGCCAGAATTAATTCAAGTAAAAGAAAAGAAAAAGAAGGTTAAGAAATAGAGATTATTTTTATAAATAGAATTTAATGTTATTAGATGTTTAATAGTAAGCAATTACATTCAGTAAACTATAAATTACAATTAAAAACATATAAATATTTTGAGAGAGAACATAGATATATTTTACAAAAAATATATAATAGAATAAGAGAAAGATATAATAGTATAGATTACGAAGATTTGGTTTGGTTTGCTTTAGAAAATACAAGTTTAGACAATAAACTATCAGAGTTATTAAAGAGATATAATGAGTGAAGAATTATATTATTCTGATGAGGATGTTTCTGAAGAAGAGTTGATATTAAGAGAACAAATTAATGAGGTAGAATGTATATATGAATATATATTTGAAATAAAAGATGATGGAATATTTCCGTTATTTGACAAGTTAACAGTAGATGGATTGAAAGAGTTTTTAATAGGAGATGATTTATAATAATAATAATTTTTTAATTAATATTTTGATTAAAAAATTTAGTTTCAGATAAAAATTAGGATTGCAAATAAGAGAAAAAAAAATAAAAAAATAATAAAATTTTTATATAAAAAGTTAAAAGAGGTTAAGTTTGAGATGAAAAAAATAATAATTTTTTATATAAATAAAGAGGTTTAAAGAAAAGTTTATAATATATAAAAACAAACCAAGTAAAATGGCTCCATCTAAGAAATCTACTAAAACTGAAACTCCTGTTCAAGAAACCGTTACTGTTAAGACTGAAACCAAGAAGGCATCTACTTCCAAGAAGACTGATGCTCCAGTAAAGAAGTCTGAGTCTAAGAAGACTGAAAAGAAGCAAGTTGAAAAGAAGGTAGAGGAACCTGTTCAAGTAAAGACTCCAAGAAAGAAGGCTGAAAAGAAGGAAGAAGTTTCAGAGCCAGAAGATGAAGCAGATAAGCAACCATCTGGTCCAAGAGTTAAGAGAGTTGTTACTAAGGATTCTTTTGATGCTGATTGTACTAAGTTTTCTGATTTACTTTTAGCTGAAATTGGAAAGCTTAGAGATTCTGACCAAAAGCCAAAGTCTAAGGGTATTAGACTTTTAAGAACTCTTCATAAGGTCTTTAGACAACTTCATAAGGATGGTAATAAGGTTACTAAGTTTAAGAAGAATCAAAATAGAAAGAATAATACTTCATCTGGTTTTTTGAAGCCAGTTAAGATTACTGCAGAAATGGCAAAGTTTTTAGGATGGGACCTTAATAAGGAATATTCCAGAACTCAAGTTACTAAGGAGATTTGTGATTATATTGCAAAGCATTCTTTGAATGACCCTTCTAATAAGAGAAATATTAACTGTGATGCTAAGTTGAAGGCTTTATTAAAGTATGATGCTTCTACTGCTCCTAAGGGAGAGGATGGTAAGGCTTTACCATTAACTTACTTTAGACTTCAACAATATTTGAAGCATCATTTTATTAAGCCAGTCGTTGATACTGAGGCTGAATTAGATGAATAAATAATATTTTAAAAGTTAAATTTTTATTATTTTAATAAAAAATAATAAAATGAAATTTTCATCATTATCAAAAGATGATAATATAAAAAAAAATGAATAACTATGATAATGTATTAATAACATATTCGAAATGTTTATATTTAATTCATAAAAAAAGATTTGATAAAGAAGATTTACAATGTATTAAACGATTTCAAAAAGATGCACCTTTAATAAAGGAAAATGAAAGAGATATATTAATAAACATAATAAAATTGATACATGAACAAAGTCCAAAAGAATTAAAAGACAAATCAAAATATTTTTCTAATTTAAATGTTACAAATAAAGAAGAAATTGATAAAAAGTTTATAGAATTTTCTGAAAAAATACACGAAGAAGAACGTTCAGATATGATACGCAATATACATTCTAATTTATATGAATTAGTTTATAGCGAATTATATAATATTGATATAATAGCATATATCGTAAGTGAAGATTATATTCCTGAAGATTTTGTAAATGCATATGATATCGTATGCTATTCAGCTATATTTTAAAAGTTAATTATAATTTATTAATTATAATTAATTTATTGTAAATTTGAAAGTTCAGCGTCGCATTCATAAACTCTTTTTTCTTTTTTAATAATTTTTATTAAAATATCAAAAATATCTAATTTATTAGGACCTTTGTAAATAGAATGTAATACTTCTATAAGTTTATAATAAGAACGTTTTTCTGTTTTATAACGTTCATATTCAACGTCTGTAATATCTTTTTTTAATAAATGAAATAATTCCGAAATTTCAAATTGTAAACGACTGATTTCGATTCCAAGATTAATTAATCTATCTTCTTTTTCAATATCATTTTCAACTTCTTTTCTGATGTCAGAAGAAGCATATTCAATATCAGTTTCTAAATCAGTTTCTGTATTTTCAGTGTCTTCTTCTATTTCTTCTGGTTCTTTTTCGTATAAAAAAGTATAATATTCTTTGTCAGATTCTAATTCTTCTATTTTTTCTTCTAAATCTTTAATTTTAGTTTCATATGAGTTACATTTTTCAGTTAGTTGTTTAATTTCATTATAAGATTCATCTAATTGTTTTTGAATAGAATCAGATAATTGTGAAAGCATTTAAAATTGATTTTAAAAGTTAATTAATAATATAAAACTAAACATTTAAATTATAATTAAATAATGGGTTTAGACGGCTTTCTTGCATATGTTAGAAAAGAACATTCTGATGTCATTATAAATGAACATATAACTCTCTATAGTCATCAGCGTGTATTTATGGATGTATCATCTTATATTTATAAATATATTAGTATTTTTGGAAATCAATCTTCAAGGTGGATTGGCTGTATATTTCAAATGTTTTTATCTTTAAAATCTTATAAAGTTCATGTCGTTCCAGTTTTTGACGGAAAACCTCCAGATGAAAAGAAAGAGGAATTAGAAGATAGAAAAGAAAAAAGACAAAAAGCAAAAGATAAAATAAAAAATATAGAAAATGCAGTAGAAGCATATAAAGAAAATACTTTAACAGAAGAACAAACTAAACTTTTACAAGATATTATAAAAGATTTACAAAATAAAAATAAATCAACAAAATTAAAAACTTTATTATTTGACATTGGAGAAGATTTAAATATCACAGATAACGATATAACTGATATTGAAAATTATTTATTTTCATTACAAAGAACTACTTTTTATATGGGTGCAAAAGAAATGGAATTAGTAAAAGAATTATTAAATATTTTAGGAATTCCATTTTTACAATCACCTGATGAAGCTGAATCAATGTGCGCGTATCTATGTAAGAAAGGAGATGGTTCTGCTGTGATAAGTTGTGATACAGATTGTTTTGCACACGGTTGTCCTAATACGGTATTAACATATGAACCGTCGTCAGGAAGTATTATGTCAATTAAATTAGATAATTTATTAGAGTCAATGGAAATGACATATGAACAGTTTGTAGATTTTTCGATATTAATTGGTTGTGATTATAATAAAAAATCGAGAATAAAGGGAATTGGACCATCAAAGGCATCAGAATTATTAAAAGAACATAAAAGTATTGAAGAAATATTAAAACAAGAAAAAATAAAAAAGTATGATTTGACAAAATTTGAATATAAACATATTCGAGATTTATTCAATAAAGAATATCAAAAAGTAAAAATAAAAAAACATAAAAATATAGATAGAGACGCGTTAGAAGAGTTTATTAATATGCATAATATTAATATAAATTCAAATCGTCTTGAAAAAATGATAAACGAATGTGAAAAAGAACCAGAAATAACATTTGAATAAGTTAATTTTATTATAAAAAATAATAAAATTATTATAAATCTTTATTAATTATATTTTTAAGGATATTTGAGCCGGTTTTTTCAAATAAAGAAGGAATAAATGCATGAATAAATAAAATAACTGATGCAGATCCAGCTTTTAAACTTAAAGTAAGAGCGTGTTTCATATGATTAATATAAGTTGTATTGTTATCTTTAATATGTTTTATATTATTAAGTCTATCAAACATTCTTAATAATATAAAAAGAATAAAAATTAAAATTTGTTAAAATTAAAAATACAGTTTTCAGTTGGTTTATCTATTAAACCGATTCCAGAATCATTAATACAAATATATTTTTCATTATGATTGCTAATGATATAGAAACCATTATTTGTGGTTACAATTCTGAAATAACTTCTGAAATCATTTTGATTATCAAGTTCACCTTGATAGTTAAGCTTTTCAAGACCACATAAGTTTTGTTTAGGACAAGCAATTGGAGCAAGTGTTCTTAATTCACCTGAATCACCTACATATAAGCATTCTTCGATATTTGGTTTAAAAAACATATAAACTCCTTTAGTAACTTTCTTTAATCTCCATCCGTCTTCTTTTTTAGCAGGGAATAAAGAACTATTTCCAAATAAAAAGTCATCGCATAAAATAGGGGTAACTGCTGTGCTAATTAACTTTTTGCCTTTTAAAGTTTCTACGGTGTAATTACCTTCTGCAAGGTCGGCTACATTATACATTGCAAAAGTTTCTTTGGCTTTCATAAATATTAAAAGAATAGCCAAAAATACTAATAAAGGGACTTTTTCCATGTCAGTTCTACAAAAATAAGGGATGGATAAAAGGACAGCTAATAATATAATCAAGTTCACATTCATTTTTATCTAAAAGGAAAGAAAAAAGTTAAAATAAAAAAACATAAATTGATTTTTTATTTTTAATTTAAAGATTTGAAATATAAAATAAAACCGAAAGGCAATACTCTATAATATTTGAACTTGAAAATGTCCGCTAAATCTATTAATCGCTCTGCAACTACTCAATTATCTGACTATAATAACTTTGATATTTCTAAGTTATGTTTTGATGAACCAGTTTTAGGAACTTTACCTGGTTCTACTATTCCTACTGCTCGTGTTCATCTTTATGTTAAAAATAAGAATAAAACTGATGGTGATTTAATCTTTGCTTTACCTAAGCTTTCTACTTATGGTATTAAGGAAAGTTTAGACCAACAAACTAAGACTCTTACTGGTTATGGTGCTGGTCTTATTTTACACGATGTTAACGGTCAAAGTGAAGACCATTTAGCAATCTTTGAAACTATTAATAAAATTGTTGAAAAATGTAAAGATCATCTTTTACAAAAAGATGTTCAAAAGAAATGTAAGAAGTCTGGACTTGAACGTTCTGACCTTAAGAAGATGACTACTTTATCTTTTGTTAAAGATAAATCTACTGAAGAATATCAAATGGATAAGCCTGTTTTAAATGTAAAACTTATCTATTCAAAGGCAAAAACTGATAAAGATGGAAATCTTGTTTCTGATAAGATTTATACTAAGATTTATAAAGACGACGTTATCGGAAGAGATGGTAAACCAATTCAAATGGAATTAAATCAATATCTTTCTAAAGGCGGCACTTTAAGATGTGTTATTAAACTTGAATCTATCTTTGTTGGAAAAGATATCAAGATTCAAATCAAGATTTTAGAAGGTGCTTTTAAGGCTAATGAAAGAAATACTGAAAATAAATTTTTATCTTTTACTAATTGTTCTACTTTTAAGGAAGAATCATTTGATATGCAAGATTTAGAAGAAGAAATTAATCAAGTAGAAGAAAAAGAAGAAATTGTAAAAGATATGGATGAAGAATTTAGTGTTCCAACTCAAGAAGTAAACGATGATTTAAATTTATCTGATGACGAAGATAGAAAAAAGAAGGAGAAGAAGTCTACCAAGACAAATAAGAAGAAGTAAATATTAAAAAGTTAATTATATTTTTATTAAGTTTAATCTTAATAAAGATATTATGTTTTAGGATTTTCATCATTTAAATGACTAAAATAAATTGCTAATAATGCAAATCCAATTGCCATTATTCCATATTTATTTATATGTTCATTAAATATAGTATATCCTACAAGATAAGCAAGTGTAATTGAAACACAACTCCACATTAAGTTAACGTGACCCATTCCATCATATTTATAACAAGTATATAATAAAAAACAAATAAATCCATATAATATAGCACTAATTATTAAACAATTTTTATTGTTATTTTTTCTACCATTTCGTAAATTATATTGAGCGTAACATTCAATAAATGATATTGATACAACTAATATTAATATAATTTTAAAACGTTCATTTGGCAATAAACCTTGAATAATTTCTTTTTCATCACTTGAAGACTGCATTTTAATATAAAGATAGTCTAAAAAAATATTTTTTAATTAAGTAAATGAAGAATATAATTTTTTTCGTAAGACATTTTTTTGAAAGAGGAACAGAAGTTGCAATTTATGACTATGCACATTTTAATGAAACTATCCTTGGAAACAAATCTTATATTGCTTATTTTTCAGATAAAACTCAAACATCTCTTGGCTGGTATCCAAATATTAAAAATTCTTTTTCAAAATTTCAAACCAGATTTCAAATGTTTGAGTTAGACTCTATAAATGACATTACTAAAATTATCGATGATTATAATATTGATTATTTTCATACTCTTACTCACGGTATGCACGAAGATACTTATCAATTTGAAAATAAAAAGATTTGGAAAAATTGTAAAACTATTAAACATTCCGTATTTGACCCTACAGGTCCTCAAGGTGATTTTTATTGCACTATTTCAAATGCATTAAATATTAGATATAACACTAAAGTATTTGTATTTCCTCATATGGTTTATCTTCCTAATATTGACCAAGATTTAAGAGAACAATTAAATATTCCAAAAGATGCATTAGTTATAGGTAGACACGGAGGATTAGATAGTTTTAATATAGAATTTGTAAAAGAAGCTATTATAGAAGTTGCTATATCTAATCCAAATATTTATTTTGTATTTATGAATACTATTCAATTTACTAATAATATGTCAAATATTAAATATTTACCTTGCACAATAGATTTACAAGAAAAAACTAAATTTATTAATACTTGCGATTATATGATTCACGCTCAAAATCTCGGAGAAACATTCGGGTTATGTTGCGGCGAATTTGCAATTAGAAATAAACCTGTTATTACGTATTCAAAAGGACAAAATAGAGCGCATTTAGATATGCTTGGAGATAAAGCTATTTTATATGAAACAAAGGAAGAATTGATTAATATTTTTAATAATCCTCCTAAAGTTGATATGACATTTACAGGTTATAAATTATATAATCCAAATAATGTGATTAAAATTTTCGAGTATATTTTATCAATTACAAGTAAAGAATAAATTATAAGTTTAAAGATTTATAATTTATATATAACCCGTAGAAATCTGTTCGAAATGTCATCTCAAAATACCCTTAGTTTTGAAGAATCAATTGAAGTAGTAGACCGTCTTGATGGTCTTAGTTGTTATCATTATACTGACGCTAATGTCTTATCTTCTGATGAAGTTAAGAAATATCGTGGTATTATTAAGTCTGATGAAACTGATGAAATTGTTTGTAGAAGTTTTGGATTTACACCAGAATTTGGTTCAAATGACAACGAAAATCTTACAAAATACTTAGAACCTATGTTATCTAATCCTGATGTTGTATACATGCCTGCATTAGAAGGATGTTTGGTTCGCTCCTTTTTTTATAAAGATAAATGGTATGTTTCGACCCATAAGAAGATTGATGCATATTCTAGTAAATGGGGATGTGATAAGTCGTTTGGAGAATTATTTGATAATGCTCTTAAAAATTATTATCAAAACGAAGATATTGACCAATGTAGAAATTATCTTGATAGGAAACTTATTTATGTTTGTTTATTAAAAAACTATATTGGTAATAGAATAGTTTGTATTGCAGACGATAAGCCTCAGTTACAATTTATTTGTAATATTAATAGAGAAAATAATTCTATTAAATTTTATTCTGATGATTGTGATTATATTAAACCAGCTACATTGCAAGATTTTAATCAGATGATATCTGAAGTAGATATCACAAAGACTCAAGGATACGTTTTTATTAATACTAAAACTTTAGAAAGTGTTAAGATTTTAAAGGATGATTATATTTTTTATGCATTATTAAGAGGTAATCAACCTAATATTTTGTATAGATATATTGAGCTTCAACAGAAAGGAGAACCAAAGAATGTCGAATATTTTTTTAATCTTTATCCAGAGAAGAGAGAAGAATTTATTAACTTTCATCAAGTTATCCAAGATATTTCTGTTAATATTTATAGAAAATATAGAAATAGATATGTTAGAAAGCAAGTAGCTATTGCTCCTCAAGAACAATTTTATATTATGAAAGAACTTCATGAAAATTTTATTAATAGTGAAAAACAAGATATTATTACTCAAGATAAAGTTACATTATATGTTCATATGTTACCTCCTGCAAGAGTGTTATATTTATATAATTCATATATGAATAGAAAAGCAATAACTGGTAATGGTAATAAAGTAACTACTAATGATAAAGAAAAGATTGTATCATGTATTTATAAAGAAGATTTACAAGAATAATTAAAAAGTTAACTAAGTAATTTAATAAATATGTTTATTAAATTAATTTTTTTCTAATCGTATATTTAAAATAATATGCCAAGTCATAAAAAAAAATCTAAAAGTAGACGTTGTAGTTTAGGCTATAAAAAAGGTTCTAAAAAATGTAGAAAATCTTGTCCAAAAGGTTCTAAATTAAAGAGAAAAGGTTCTAAGAAGAGATGTTCTAAGAAAGCTGGAAGTAGATGTTCTATCACTGGTTACAAGAAAAATAAGAAATCTTGTAGAAAGAACTGTCCTCCAGGTTCTAAAAGAGTTTACTATAAGAATAAAGATGGTAAAAAGTCTAGAAGATTTTACTGTGAAATTGTAGGTAAAGCTGAAGAAGCTCATCAACAAGCTTTAGAAGCTGAACAACAAGCAATGAAAGCAGAAAAGGCCGCAGATAAAGCTGAAGAAAAAGCTCAAGATGCACAAGCTGAAGCAGACAGAGCTGAAGCTAAAGCTGAAGCAGCAGCAGACAGAGCTGAACAAGCTGAAGCAAGAGCAGAAGCTGGTGATATTCCTCCAGCAGAAGCAGCTAAAGAAGAAGCTGAAGCAAAAAAAGCAGCTGAAGAAGCTGAAGCAAAAAGACAAGCAGCAGCTGAAGCTGAAGCAAGAGCTGAAGCAGCAAAGAGAGAAGCCGCAGAAGAAGCAGCAAAAGCAGAAGCAGAAAGAGAAGCAGCAAGACAAGCAGAAAGAGAAGCAGAGGCTGCAAGAAAAGAAGAACAAAATAGAATGGAAGCTGAAGAAAGAGAACGTGAAAAAGCAAGAGAAGAAATGGAAGCAGCTGAAAGAGCAGCAGAAGATAGATTAGAGAGAATTA
>Ga0214921_10012118_pt1 | contig 10368 bp, 8 predicted proteins | sample LL1505_MetaG_FD_177992 | JGI IMG/M metagenome (GOLD analysis project Ga0214921, IMG submission 177992) | Freshwater microbial communities from Lake Lanier, Atlanta, Georgia, United States - LL-1505 | ecosystem: Environmental > Aquatic > Freshwater > Lake | place: USA: Georgia | collected 2015-05-28
AAGAAAATTAGTGGAAATTATATGCCTATTAGATATACAAATTGTGAAATTCATCCAAGTTTGATGAATGGAATTTTAGGAGTTAATATTCCTTTCAGTGATCATAATCAATCTCCTAGAAATTGTTATCAATGTTTGGGAGAATTAGAAAAAGTATTATTAAGTAATGGTAATTATAAATTTATTCGTGATATTAAAATTGGCGATGAGGTAATTTGCTTCAATCCCGCAGATATGAAAACAACATGTTCTAAAGTCGTATATCATTATAATAGAATTACTAATAAAATCGTTTATAATATTAAGATTATTTCTGGAAGAACTATTTCAGCAACTTATGACCATGATTTCATGACTAATCAAGGTTGGATTAAGGTGAAAGATTTAGATAATACTATGAAATTAGGAATTCATATTCAAACAGATTATATTGATAATACACCAATTGAAATTATTAAAATCTTAGATAATCTTAATAATGATGATTATTATATGCCTGTAATTGCTCGTTTAGTTGGATATTATCAAATGAATAATTTAATCTTCTTAACAAAAGAAGATGAAGAAGAATATGAAAAGGATATTATTATGATTGGATTTAAGAATGGACTAAATGATATTCACTTTCGTATAATCGTAAATAATTTGATTTCTAAATTATATTTATGGTTATATAAATCTAGTAAATTAGTTAAGAGAGAATATCTCGCTGGTTATCTTGCTAATAGAAATGTCAAGAATGAGCATATTAACATTTTAATGGATGAATTTAAAGATATTAATATTGGTGTTCGCTATAATATTAAGAAACTTCAAGAATTAGCTATTAAAACAGAATATTCAAATTACTTATTAGAAACTTATAGAAATGATGAAATTATGGAGAAATATACATTAGAAGAATTCACGAATTTAATTGAATGTAAAGGAAATATCATATTCATTCCTTTCTTAATGAAATTCATTAATACTAATAATAGAATTAGTGATTTAACAATTGAAAATGGTGATTATCATAGCTTCATCGGTGGTTCTGGTTTCACCGTTAGTAATTGTGCTATGGGAAAACAAGCATTAGGAATTTATATGAGCAATTTCAATAATAGAACTGATACTATGGGAAATATTATTAATTATCCTCAAAGACACATCGTTTCTACTAAATTATCTAAATATACATACTCTGATGAATTGCCTTCGGGTGTGAATGCGATTGTTGCTATTATGACACATACTGGATTTAATCAAGAAGATAGTATTATGATTAATAAATCGGCATTAGACAGGGGATTATTTACAAGCACTTATTATAAGATTATTAGAGACCAATGTAGCAAGAACCATAGTTCAAGCGAAGAAGAAATATTCACTAATCCTAAAAATTTATGTAATGTTAAAAATTTATCATATGATAAATTGGATGATGATGGTTTCTGTCCTAAGAATACATATGTTGAGAACGGTGATGTAATTGTTGGAAAGGTAATGCCCAGAAAGGCAAATGGTAAAATCAATTATCAAGATAATAGTATTTCTATGAAAGCTAATGATGATGGATATATTGATATGAATTATGTAGGAACTAATAGCGAAGGTTATAAGTTCTGTAAAATTCGTATTAGAAAAAATAGAAAACCGGAAATTGGAGATAAGTTAGCAAGCACAAGTGCTCAAAAGGGAAGTTTAGGAATGATATATGACCATAAAGATATGCCTTTTACAAAAGAAGGAATTGTTCCAGATATTATTATCAATCCTCATGCTATTCCATCGAGAATGACGATGGCGCAATTAATGGAATGTATTATGGGTAAGGTTGGATGTAAAATAGGAGCTAATGGAGATGCTACGCCATTTTCAGGATGTTCTGTGGAAGATATTGCGAAACATTTAGAAAATAATGGATTAGAGAAATATGGTAATGAGATTATGTATAATGGAAGAACTGGCGAACAAATTAAGACAGAGATATTTATCGGTCCCACCTATTATCAAAGATTAAAACATATGGTTACTGATAAAATTCATTCAAGAGGAAGTAATGGTCCCATTGTAATGCTTACGAGACAATGTAGCGAAGGTCGTGCGAGAGGCGGAGGATTGAGATTGGGAGAGATGGAGAGAGATTGTTTCATTGGCCATGGTTCATCATTATTCTTAAAAGAAAAGATGTTAGATTGTGCTGATAATTATAGAGTATTCATTTGTAAAGAATGTGGAATGATTGCTTCTGTGAATGTAGAGAAGAATATTTATAAATGTCATTATTGTAAAAATTCGAATGATATAGTTCAGGTTAGAATTCCATATGCGTTTAAATTATTGACACAAGAATTACAATCTATGAACGTGGTGATGAGGTATATCTGTGAATAGATTTTAACCATTTTAAATAAAAAAGATTTGAAGATTTTTTATGACATTCGGGATGGAATTGAACACCCATATATTTTTTATTTTTATTATAACCCATATAAATTATATGTTTATATTTAATACTTGTTTTCCAATTTTTAGGAAGTTTAATAATATAATCATTATGATGAAATAAATATTTTGTTTTTTTAATTTTAAAAGGTTTATCTATTTCTAATAATTTATTATAAGTTTTATAATTCTTAAAAGATTTAATATTTTCTAATGAAGAAAAATAATAAACTAAATATTGAAATCCAAAACATACACCTAATATTGGTATATTAGATGTAAAAACTTGTTTTGGAACTATTCCTTTATTATCCTTTTTAATTCTAAAATCACTACCTGATAATATAATCCCTTTAATATTTCCTTTCTTAATAATTGATATAATTCCCTTCTTATCTTTCCAAAATTTGACAATTAAATTTGCTTTACCTTTAAAAGCATTATTATAATCGCAATTTTGTTTAAATTTATTGAATTTATCTTTTGTAGAATATAAATTTATTAAAAGTATATTCATATCTTAATTAAAATACCTATTAAAATTTTTAACGAATTTCTTTATCTTCTTATTTGAAGTTTCTCTTTCAGGTTCTTTCGATAAAAATGGGTCTCTTTTCATATTCACCGCTACCTCATAATAATGATCAGTATATCTAATTTTTTTCCAATCTAATTTAACCATCATTATCATCTTATTATTATACAATTCAATATCATTAATTTTACGTGTTGTAAATAATGATAATAAATAATATTCATTTAAATTTGGTATATTCGCGAATGTGTCATTAGATAATATTATACATCTATATGAATTCAATATAACCTTGAAATATTTTTCATATTTTATAAATACTATAAATGATGGTTCATCGTCAGTATGAATATAATAACAACTTATTTCAATCATTTGATATTAAAAATAATGAAAATAAATTAATCATTTTTTAAAGTAAAAATAATAAAAAATGATTTCTACATTTTAATAGAAAATTATAATGACTTCCGTTCAAATTATCGTTGATGAAATCAAGAAGGTGTATGCTATTACGAATGAATTTGCCGTTGGCTCTTATTGTTTTAAAGAACCATTGGATATTGACATTCGTAATATCGCAGAATTTGCCTGCTTGGTCTCTTCAAAATTGGGATTAGATAATTGGTTCTTATGTGCGAATGGAAATTATTTCGTGTTGGAGATAGAAGATAGATATATGGTCGTATATTTCGCAGATGACAGATGTGATAATGCGACCGAATTTATCATCCGTCGTTGTAATACAGACGAAGAATACGATGATGTTATAATGGCGATTAGGTAAAAAATGATTTTTGTTTTTTTTAATATTTTTGATGATTTATCAAGAACTTCAAGATGAAATTATTGATGCTATTTATTATTTATTATTAATTGATAATAAAGATGCTGTAATATATATAAAATTTGATGTAAGTAATTATCTTAATAAATTTGCTATGGAAATAAGTGATGAATTACCTACATCATCTTTCTTATATTCTAAGGACAATATATTCAAGATTATATTGAATGATATTATAATTGTTGGAAATTTAATATTTAATAAAAATTTATTTAATTCTAACATCTTGATATTCTTTATAAATGAATTTGGGCATTATACTTCCTACCTGTGTTTGTTCAAAAGCCTTATCTAAATCTTCGCCATATGTATTTAAATATACTGGCTGTTCTAATGTCTTTTGTCCTAATGATGTACAGATAGGAGGTCTATAACGAGCATCGCCTGTATATGAAGATTGTTTATATTCAATAGGATTATAAACACGAACAAAAACTTCACTATTTTCAGGTAATTCGCTCGTAATTTGTCTAATTTGATTAGGTTTTTCTTCTGGTTTTGGTGGAGCTTCTTCTTTTTTTAATTTTGGATTGGAAGCAATAGCATTTTCTATATATCTCTTAATAGTAGAACTTAAATCTCCGTGTTCTTCTGTGTCGAAACTTTCTTTAACAGCTGGTTTATTTAAATAATTATTAATATCTTTAACAGTGGAAACATTAGGAGGAGGTTCGGTTTTTGCTACTGGCGTTGGTTCTTTCGTAATTTTTGCTAATTCTTTTTTTAAAGTTTCTACATCAACTTCATTTTTATTATCTTCTATACCTCCCTTAGTAGTTTTAATGATTTCTTCTGCTTTTAATTTTAATTCAAGAAGATTATAATATTTGTTGAAAATTTCAAGAAGAATTTTTTTAGTAATTGTTTTAGTTGTTAAAACTTCATTTTCAAATGTTAAATAATTATCTGCTTCTAAAAATGCCCTAAATAAATATTGATTGGTTCTTAAATGAATATAACAATCTCTTAAAGGCATTAACATATTATCATTCGGTTCTTTTTGATATTTCTTTTTATAAAATCCTATTATTTTCCTTAATAAGTTCCTTTTTGCTATCGAACTTTCTATACCACCTTCTGCGAGATTATCTTGAACTTTGGTTAATTTTTCATATTCATATGAATTATATAATTCTTCTGTTAAACTATCTTTTGATTGAAAAGATTTTAATTTTAATTCATCCATATTTGGAGGACGTTGTAAAATCTTCTTATAAATATCTATTATCTCATATTCTGATAATTCTTCTTTTAAATATGGATTAGACGGTTCATATATGATAGGTATTAAATCTTCAATTGTATTTTGGTCATAACTACCTACAAAATCTTCTTTATTATAATTAAAAATTAAAATTAAAAAAAAGATGATTATTAAAGATATTATTAAAGGAAAAATTATATTCATATTCTATTTTTAAATAATTATAATTATTCTATTTAGAAAATGAACGATTATGAAAAATTTATGAAAGATAATTTTAAATTATCACCTGTTGAAAGATTTGTATTTGGTAAAAGAGATAATGAAACATTATCCCATTATGATAATTATTTAAGTGATGATTATATTAATGAAGAATTAAAGATAATTGAGAAATATAAGCATACAAAAGATATTGAATTAAAATATTTATTAGATATTTATAAACATACACTTGATACTAAAATATATTTATTATTATTTTCTTCATTTAATAATTTTATAACTATTTTTTTAGAAGATAATGAAACATTGTATCCTAAGAATGCTGTTCAAAAAAAATCAAGAGAAAGAGATTTCGATGAATTAATTAAGACACATATAAAGAGAGCGAAGGAAGGATTAGAATTAAAAATAACATTCCCAAAAATGATTATTAAAAAATTTATGGAAAAAATTAAACATCTAAAACATTATTCTAATTTATATAATTTTATTAAAAATAATTATTATCCATATTGTAGAAATGAATTAGGTTTATGTTATATTAAAAATGGTAAAAGTATTTATTCTCAATTAATAAAAGAAAATTGTGGATATTTAGATATAACACCAGAAGAAATTCATAATAAAGGATTAGAATTATTAAAAGATGTTAATAAAAAAAAGACCGATGTTTATTCATCGCGCGAAGAAATGTTCTATGATTGTTTAAAATATGCGTCATATGTATTTGATGAAGTATTAGATAAATATTTTCATTATAAACCTAAAAAAACATTTGTCATTGAAATAATTAGTAAGAATAATGAGAAATATGCTCCATTAGGTTATTATAAACCATTAGAACATAAGGTCTTTATAAATTTATCATATTATAATGAAATTAGTAGAAATGAAGTTCATTCATTATTAATGCACGAATGTCTCCATAGTTATCATTTCGATTATATGAGACATCATAAACTTCCTAAATATAAATATTATAAATATTTTAATACCGCATTAGTTGAAGGTTTCGCATTTTATATGGAAACATATTGTGAAGATTATGATGATAATAATAATATGTCTCTTTTGAGAAAAATGCGTTTAGTTGTTGATACTGGTATTAATTATTATGGTTGGACTTATAAAAAAGCATTTGAATATATGAAATCATATTTACCTAATAAAATTAGTGATATTAAAAATGAAATTGAGAGATATATATGTATGCCCGCACAAGCTGTTTCATATATGGTAGGGAAATTACATATCATTAAATTAAGAGATGATTATTTGAAAAAAGGTGGGAATATCAAGGATTTTCATGATTTATTATTAAAAGAAGGTTTAGCAAGTTTTAAGACAATTGACAAATCATTCTAATTCATAAACAATTAAATAACCAGAATTATTATTCTTTAATTCTTCATATACATCTTCTTTTTTCATTTTATTAACATTACTATCATTATATAAATAGAAATAGTCATCTATATTACATAATGCCGTATAATGACCACCTAATAAATTTCCATAATGTAATCCTAAACTTTTAATATTATATATATGGTCTCTATCAGCGGTTGCTATACATTCTACATTAAAATTTAATTGATTGTTAATATAAATATTTGAATTATTTTTTTGAAACGTTTCATTAAAACGATTTAGGGATATAAATAAGATTTTTGGTAATTTCCAAATCTTTTTCATCTTTATATATGAACATTTTTGATTACAACCTTCGCATCTCCAATCATCTGCTTCTCTTAATTCATGAAGCAAACTTTTAATAATAAGATTGGCGATTGATTGATTTTCTATAATATCAAGAGACATTGATATAAATGGTTCAAATGAATATGATTTATATTTACAATTACAACATTCTATAATATTAACGAAAGAACCTTGTGTTAAAGTTGTTAAATCACTCGATTTCTTATTATTATGAAGATATATCTCGTGATTATGTTTATCATATATAGATGATATATATGGAAGTGGAGGTAATGGTATAGCAGTTTCATCGAAAATTTTATTATAAATGAATATCCATAATTCGTTAATATCTATCTGTTCATATCTATTAAAAATTCCTTTGAAAGTTTCAAAGAAGAAATTAATGAATTTATGTGGTGTAATTGATTTATTTTGATTATGAATTAAATCTATAATTTCTTTTAATTCATTTGTAAAGGTATTTGGTGGTGTAGATGAATTTAATATAATGGAACGTAGATGATTATTTCTAATAATTATTTGAAGAATACTATTAATAGCACAGGTTCCGCCGAGATTTTCAATACCCTCCATTAACTTATTTATTAAAAGAATAATTCATTTTTTTATTAATTATATGTAATGGATACTTGTAAAGATTTGAAGGTTATTCCTCAATATCCTGATGTTGGAATTTGTTGGTTTAATTCTATCTTAATGGCTCTTTTATATAGTGAAAATTCGAGAAAAATGTTAATTCGTAATAGTATAACATGGGATAAAGAGAATAAATTTTTAAATATTTTAAAACATATTCTTAAAAATTATGATAAACCTTTAATTGAAGACTATTATAAACACATGCAACCTCAAATAATATTATTTCAATTTTTTAAATCATTTAATTTATATAGAACTAAAGGTCTTTTTTTAAAACTAAATAAAAAAAAAATAAATTTATTTAGTTTTTTTAATGAATATATAACATTTATTCTTAGTAAAATAAACCCAAAAACATTAGATATTACATATGATAGTAATACAAAAACTAAAATAATAGGAATACAAGAATATATTGCTTATGAATTAAATAAAGATGGAAAAATACAATTCGATTTACCTAATAATTTTCCCGAATCAAGAGCAAAAGATAAAATTAATGATATAATAGAAAAAAATCCAGATTTTATTATATTATATCATTCAGATTTGGGTAATAAAATACCAATAGAGTTATATAATGATTTTAAATCAAAAATTTTTGATTTATCTACATATAATAATATTACAAGCGATGGTATTGAAGAATACAAAGATATTATAACTTTTAATGGCGTTAAATATAAATTAGATAGTTGTCTTATTAGTAATTTTAATGATCCTCGACATTCTATTGTCGGAATTACGTGTAATGGTAATAGATATGTTTATAATGGTTGGTTGTCGGTTAATAATTCTCCATGTCCTTTAATAAAATATGATTGGAATTTAAGAAATGATGGAGATTTTTGTTTAAATACTAAAAAATGTAAATTAGGTAATAAAGATGATAGAGATTTGTGTTTTTCTTTTGCTAAAGGTCAAAGAATATTAGTATATGTTCGCATATTAGATGAATTATCATCATTAAATAATAAGAAGATTGAATTATCAAACTCTATTGAATTTTTAAAAGATATGTATTCAATAGATTATCTTACAGAAGATGAAATAAAAGAACATCTTTTATATTTTATTTTACCAAAATATAAAGGTACAAATAAAGAAGATTTAAAATCTTTTTTAGATGAAGAATTTAAAAAATCTAATATAGATGAACTTAGACATGAATTATTAAATTATATATTAATGGCTTATCATAATCCAATAAAAGAAAAGTCATTATCCTTCGATTTAACTGAAGCGTATTTAAAAGAATTTATTAAAAAAAATAGAAAACCATTTTTCTCCATATCACTTACTTATAGAAATCAATTTATAATTTAAGTGGCGAAAAATTAGAAGAATATTTAAATGAATATTTTGAAAAAAACTGATAATAATTTAAAACAAATGTTATTAAATTAGTTAAATTTTAATTATAATAATAATCAAAAATCAAATATAGCTGAATGGTTATTAAAAAGATTTGAGGAATAATTAAAATAACTAATATATTATAGATAATGGATGATACATGTAATGATTTGAAAGTTATTCCTCAATATGTTGGTTCGTGTTGGTTTAATTCAATATTAATGGCCGTTTTATATAGTGAAAATGCGCGAAAAATCATGATTAAGGCAAGTAAAACATGGGATAAAAATAATAAATTTTTAAATATATTAAAAAATATTCTTAAAAAGAATTATAATGATCCATCGATTGCTAATTATTATACTAAGATACAACCTCAATTAATATTATTTAAATTTCTAAAACAATATGGATTAAGAGATTTAGAAATTCTTTTCAAAAATAATATTCAAAAAAATATTATAAGTTTTGGATTTATAAATGATTTTATCATTAAATTTATTTCATATTTAAATCCTAAAATAATTGATATTACTTATGATAGAGAAAGTAATACTAAAATAATTGGTATAGACCAATGTCTTAATTATAATATGAAACCTGATAATACAGTAGGATTTGGGTTTAATCAAAAAAAAATAGCACAAGCATATGATAATAATTTAAGAACAATTCAAGAAATACCAGATTTTATTACTTTACAACATACAGATTTAGGAGAACATACATCAGGAAAAGTTTTTAAAATTATGAAAAAAAATAATTTAGCAGAAAACTTTTATTTATCTAAATATGATATTACAGATGATGGAATTGAAGAATATAAAGATATTATAACTTTTAATGGTGTTAAATATAAATTGGATAGTTGTCTTATTAATAATTTTAATGACTTTAGTCTTGGTTCTCATTCAATCGTAGGTATTACTTGTAATGGTAATAGATATGTTTATAATGGATGGACAAGAGAGACTATTGATCCAGCTATGAAAAAAAAGGATAATGTTAAAAAAGGTGATGCTTTCCCATGTTCTTTAATGAAATATCATTGGGATTTAAGAAAAGACGAAGATTTTTGTTTAAATCCTATACAATGTAAATTAAATTTTTTACCAAATAAAGAAGATTTATGTTTTTCTTTTGGTAAAGGTGAAAGAATATTAGTATATGCGCGTATTTTAGATGAAGAAGGAGAAGATAAAATAAGTATAAGAAGTAGTAGAGCAAAATTATCAGATATCGAAAATCTTGTGAAAGATATATATCAAATAGATTTTTTAAATAAAGAAGATTTAATAAGACATATTTTATTTTTTAAAAAAAATTATAATAAAGAAAAATTAGAAGATTTATCAACATATGAATTGAAAAATATATTATATGATATTATAACTGCTAATTATAATATTT
>Ga0214921_10012119_pt1 | contig 10368 bp, 7 predicted proteins | sample LL1505_MetaG_FD_177992 | JGI IMG/M metagenome (GOLD analysis project Ga0214921, IMG submission 177992) | Freshwater microbial communities from Lake Lanier, Atlanta, Georgia, United States - LL-1505 | ecosystem: Environmental > Aquatic > Freshwater > Lake | place: USA: Georgia | collected 2015-05-28
TCTATCAGGCTATGTGTAGTTATAGGCTTAGTAAGAATGAAACATTACCATTTTACCTCGAAACGCCTAAGTTAAAAACCGTAAGTGGTATAGTAAAACTAGATTCCAAGTATTATATGGATCTAGAGTTGCCACAATCCGGAGATGCTAGCAGCTTTTATAATTACCTTCTTAAAACAGATGAGCATAATATAACTATTTGCCATCAAAATAGTAAAGATTGGTTCAATCAATATATGCCGCTAGATGTAGTCGAAAATTTTTATAAATCGCCAGTAATTCTACGACCAAACGGACAATTGCCAGTAATGCGTGTTCGACTACCTAGTTATAAAGGGAATATCCTCACTGAAATTTATAATATAAAAAAGGAAAAAGTTATTGATGCGTTGTGTATTGCAGAGGATGATTATATTGTAGGTATTATTGAGTTATCAGGTCTAGCATTTATGAGCCAGAGTTTCTATCCAGTGTATGAATTACAGAAGATTAAAATATTTAAAGAAAATGAACACCGGGCACTACCTACAGGATACATATTCAGCGATTTCAATGAAAAGATTGAACTAGATAAAATTACAACACTAATTGAAGAAGAACGTATTCTAAAAGAACCACCTAAGCTAGAGGAAAAGCCATTACAACCGCCAATGGCACCACTAAACATCCAGGAATCTCAACATAATAAGCTAGTACCAATTGCAGCCGCAATAACACAATCTACCCCAGTAGCACCTATTGAATCTAAATATGTTAATGCAACCCCCGCTATAGTATCAACCACTTTGAATGAAAATATAGAGCATCTTTTAAAGGTAAAATCTAAAGAACCATCATTATTTGAAATAGTACGGAATAATACATTAAAGGGTGCGCTATTAGATGATGATATATTTATGCAACATAGTATGGGAATTAAAACTGCTTATCAACGCCGCGAAGCCAATTTACAAAAATATTTACAAAACAAGGATAAACCTAAACCCACTAATACGCCAGTGCTAAATAATCCGCCAGTACTAAATAATCCGCCAGTACTAAATAATCCTTCTAGCAATAGTGATGAAAAATTATATAATTCCGCAATATTAGATACACCAGATATACCCGATACACCAGATATACCTATTGTAAATAGTTTTAATTCTAGCACATCAAAAGATGATAAAGAGACGTCTCTATTAACTAATTTACAGGAAAAAAATAATTTTGAGAACAATATCGATAGTAGTGATTCCGGATTATTAAGTCATTTAAATATTGATTCTAGTCTATCTCTGCAAGATACAATCAAAATAGAAAAAGAGCTAGACGCGCATAATGATACTATGGATGAAGATATTCTAAATATTCTAGATATGTCTAATGCTGATGTCCCAGATGATAATGATAATAATAATGATAATAATAGTGATAATAATAGTGATAATGATAGTGATAATGATAATAATAGTGATGGTGCTAGTGATGATGGAATAGATTATAAGATTCTAGATGATCTAGAAGTAGTTGTATTTGAAGACTAAATAAAAATATAATAAAATAATTAGTAGATACTTACTTATCATATTACTATTTTAAATCGCTAGGAAAATGGTTCTAGGCAATAGTTCTAAATTCACAGAGGGATTTACATCTTTTACCGCAGATGATGATCTAATGATTGCAAATCTAAAACAGGCATTAAATTACTCTAGAGAAAGTGTTGCTATTCCCGATCCATCTATTAATATTACTACTAATCCAGCTACTAATCCAGCTACTACTAAATCCAATTTATCTGCAATGAATTCCAATATGCGTCGTAAGACTGAAACTTTACCTACTAATATATCAGATATGGGTTTTGGTGCACCTACTACTACTCCAAGTTTTACTATGCCTTCACAACCTATTCCAACTAATATGGAAATGGGTATGGATAATGAAACCACAACTAAAACAACACCACAAATGACAATGTCAAGTATGCCTACTATGACGAGTATGCCTACTATGACGAGTATGCCTACTATGATGAGTAGTTTTAAGAATATTGATAAATTTAAAAATATTAAGCGTGTAATGAATAATGGTGATGAGGATGATGAAGAAGATGAGGATGATGAAGATGCAGTTCTTGAGGAAGAAGACCGAACTAATGCATTTGAAGAGGAAGCAAAGGCCGCAGAAGCTAAAAAATATAGTACTACCCGACGCCACAGTGATAAGGTAGAAGGTTTTCGTGGTTCCGTAGAAATTGAATCTAAGGAGATGCGGAATATTCTTCTAGCGTTGCTATTAAGTTGTATAGGATACTTGATAGTTTATAGTATGGGAAATAATTTACTACCGCTAGATGAAATATCACCACAACTTAAGAAATTTAAAGGTTTTATATATGTAGGCCTATTCTTTTTAATCACTTATATCTGCCTAGAAGTGTTCTAGATTTATGATTCTTAGCTAGATTTATGTTCCTAGATAAATATATTAATATATTGATAAAATATAGTTATTACTAGATTGCTATAACTGGCGGATATTACTAGTGGATATTACTAATGGATGCAAAATTGGATTATCAGAATGAACTAGAAACCGGGAACTCCGGGAATACTAGCAAATCCCTACATTTGAATTTTCTTGTTAAAGATGTTGCTCTTAAATCTTTGTTATTTGGTATGGTCTTTTATATATTGAATTCCAAACTTATGAATAAATTGCTTAGTTGCCTAGATGGTTTTCCCTGGATTGAACGTAATTTAGTACAGGCAGTGCTATTTGCTATGGTATTTTATCTTATTAGTGTAAATTTATAATTTGATTATTTCTTATTTTTATTTTTTATTTTTTATTTTTTCACAAATGCAAACCAACTCAAAATGAAATTATTTTATAAATCAATTATTTTATAAATCAATTCATTTAATTTAATATAAAAACACAAAAAAACAGTTATACAAAACACTATTCCTCTTCAACTTCAGGTGCTAAACATAGTCGAATAAATCCTAATCCGGGCATTTCTGCAGAGATTACGATTGGATAATTATTCCTAATCATAATTTTTAAAGTATTTGATAGATTAGCACATTTGCTGAATTGTACGAGACTCTTTAGTTTAAATACGCCTTGAACGATTTCATCAGGAGTATTAGCTTCAAATTGCATGCCATTTGATGTTGGCTTAATCTGGATTTCTTGTGATGCAGACTCATTATAACCCTTGAATATCAACGTGTTATTAACTACCATAATTTCAATCTTATCACTGAATTGACTAATTTCACGGCAAATCTTTTGAAACCGTGCACTAGATATAATAATGACTGAATTAAAAGTAGGTGATGGAATATCTCGTTGGGTTACCGGAATATCAATCAAACTCTGGTAAATAGTATTATTGATATTCTCTTCTTTATTAAACCGTTCAATACCAATCCTATTGACATTATCCTTTGTTACAAAAAGCTTTAATGTATCCTGATTCTCTAGGTTCTTAATGATACGAAAGAAATGTTCTAAATTAATACCAAGAATAACAGGTTGCTCGCACTTGAAATCTTCAAATCCATCTTTAAATAATTTCATATGTATTAGCACTGTCCTACCAGAATCAATCGACAATAATTTAATACCTTCTGCATTGCATTCTAAATTACCATCAGTAAGCAAATCTTTTAGAAGTTCTGTTAAATATTTAATAGGTTGGGTCTTAGAAGTCCATAAATGAAAGATATATTTGGAAAAGTCTTTTTTATCTGCAATGACACTAGCATTATCAGGTATAGCTACGGCGGCCATTATTTATAAAATAATCTATATTCTAAAAGTAATAAATTATTTTACAAGTTTTAACTAGTAGTTGCTAGTATATTTTGTTTTATATTCTTTAATTTATTTACAAATCCAGCAATCCAGCAATCAAGTAATCTAGTAATCTATCAGGCTTTGAATAAATAAATTGTTATATATGAAATAACAGTTAGTAGTACAAAACAAGCAAATACTCCACCGATAGATTGTGCTCGAACTAATCCAATAAATGTTATTATAAGTAGAAAAACTATGCATAGGAGAATATTAATACCATCCATTGTATAATACTTATTAAACAATACTACAAATAGATATTCTTCTAGATACTATAATTAATACATATAATTTGATTACTAAATAACCAAAAAAAAAAAGATAAAAACTAATGGAATTTATAAAGGTTGCAATTAAAAATCATTCTAGATATGTACCACGATGATATTTACCATCATTATATTTATAACAATTTAGTGGCTGGCCGTTATTACGTTTAGTCTTATCTTTATCTATATTTTGGGTATGAGACTTGAAGATTACTTTATCATCCACCAACATAAATGATTCGGGTAAGTTTAAATCTTCAACATTCACTTCCTGATTCATCCACAACTTGATAATACTAGAATGCTTTTTAGGACTAATACTAATTCCATTTACCTTGTTAGAATGATTACCCAGATTGCCGGTTATAAAATGACCGATTATATCTACCCAATATTTATATGCATTTTTTCTATCTACTTTCCAACTAATACATCCACCATTTATATTGTGCGAATCCTCCCACATCGGCAAGATTGGATCTGCCATAATAAAAAACATACCCATTTCAATCATTTCACGCCTAATGAATTTATCCAATACCCAAAACTCCTCCAGCGAGTTAAAAGATAAAATTTCTATATACGACTCCAGCGAATAATCATTATTCTCTGGGGCGTGATAATAGAAATTATAAGCACGTGATAATTCAGTGCAATTTGATTTAAGATTTTCTGACATCTTTTAACTATATCCTAGAGGAATATATTTTTTATATTAAAAAAATCGCGGTATTATCTTTATACTACGTTATACTAAGTTATACTACGTTATGCTAAGTTATACTAAGTTATGCTACATAATGCTAACTAATATTTGATAATTATTTTATCCGTATAGTATAATATATAGTATTACCAGGAATTACTCTTTAAAAATGAATATTCTATTACCACTTATCGTGCTAGTTATTCTAGCAGTCTTATATGCCGGAACAGTAAATAATGCCCGCACCCGTCTCTATGTAGTGATTGGTGTGCTAGTTATTGTATTTGGGTTATGTTGGCTAGAACTACGTTCAAATGGGTTAGAAATGGGGTTGATGTATGAGGGCTTTAATGGTTCTGGTCTAGGAGGATATGCACCTCTAGATTACACTATGCGGATAGCTGATAATAATCCTAACCTGGCAGGCTCTGCATCTTCAACTCCTGGTGGTTGCGATGGTTATAATTATCAAAATCTTAATTCTTTAATATCGCCTCTAGGTTCTTATGATGGCATCCGTCTTCCTGGCAAGATTGATACTGCCCCATTGATGGGTAAAGTGTTTATCAATAGTCCGGTCGGTGATGATATCCAACTTACCGAAGACCCCGCTAGCAAGAACTTCCCAACCGTAGATGGAACCCCCAATGGCGAAAAACACTTATTTGTCTTTGCAAAGAATAACTATGGCGGCACCTGTCATTCGCAGTATAGTACATCTTCCGGCCAAGTCTGCATTTCACCGGAACAATTAAATATGTTTATGGGTCGTGGCAAGAATTTAACACCACCACAGGAATACCCTATTATCTAATGCGATAGTATTAGAGAATACCCGAGTATGTAAATTTATTTTACATCACTACTTTTTATAACTATAATGCGATGTTGTGTTTTAATTGGTTTGATTAATTCCTCTAGATTCTTTCTAGCAATTGCTTTTTCTAATTTCCTTTTAATACATCTTATACCACGTGTCTTATTCTTTGTATGTTTTATTATACCTTTTCCAATTTTTTTAGAAATTATATTCGAGCTAGTAGTCTTATTCTGTGGAATTAATATTAAGGCTTTCAATACTTTTTTTTTATTTCCTAGAATTACTTTCACACTGCTAGGGAATAATGTATCATTTGATCCTGTTTCTGTGCCAATACCAGTGCCAATACCAGTGCCAGTACCAGCCTTCATACCATAACCAAAATATTCATTTGCTATTTCTGGTAATAAATACTTTTCTACGATAACCGCCTTATCTCGATATGTGTATTTATCAAATGTAATAATTTCCATTCTATCTAGAAGAATTGGATTTACTAAATTCCTATTATTAAATGAAAATATGAATAGTGCGCGTGATAAGTCAATCGGTATTCCGTCTAGATACATATCTAGAAAATGTTCGTTTTGTGCGGGGTCGGTAATATGTATTAGCAGGTTAATAATTTCCTGACCGTGTGGTGTATCACTTACTTTATCTAATTCATCAAAGTAAAATATTGGATTCATACATCCAGCTTGCCTTAGTGCTTGCACTATTAAACCAGGTTTGCTGCCTATATATGTATAATTTTCACCTGCTAGATAAGCCATATCGCGCGCACCACCTAATGATATAAATTGAAAAGGTAATCCGAAAATAGGCACCAATCCCTTTTTTATAAGACTAGTTTTACCGACACCTGCCGAACCTTCCACTGCGAATACTGTACCTCGAGTGGATGGATTAGAAATCATTCTAGCAACTATTTCTAGAATATGATCCTTTGTTTTCTGCTGTCCGTATATTGCATTATCTAATAATGTGCGACTCTGTTTTATAACTTCTGCTGGGTGTAGTGTTTTAATAAATGCAGGTTCTTTATAAATACCAAATGGTATGTCCAACAAGTTATCTAGCCATTGTTTCAATTTATAATATTCGGCATCTGTAGTATCCATTTGTTCTAGCATATTTAGTTTAGAAATAGCTATTTGTTTATGATATCCAGACAAAGGTGATTCTAGAATTGTAAATAGTGATGGTTTTATCTGTTGATTTTGATTTTGATTTTGATTTTTACAATTATATATTAATTCTAGAATGGTTTTGCGTTTGTCAGGATTAAGACTAATAAAATAATTTAGGCATATTTTAATTTGGTCTTGGTTATGTAATGTGTTATTTGATGTGTTATTTGATAGATTTGCTGATTGTTTATCAATTGCATAAATTGTAGAAACATATTCTAGAAACTGTTCTAAATCTTTTGAATCATTAGTATCCTTTACATATTTAGATTTATAATCTTCTAGAATAGTGGCAATAGTCTCTATTTTATTACGATTCATTTTATTTGATTCTGGTGATGATTGAAGTGATGATAAATAATCTTCGCTAGAATCATCGCTAGAATCATAGCTAGAAGTACTACCAGATTTAAAATTATTTATAGTATCGTATAAGTCTTCAATACTAGAAGAATTTTCAGCATTAGAATCTTTTAAATCTCTAATGCGTTCTTCTAGTTTTTTAAGGCGTAATTCTAGACGTGATTCTAGAGTCATAATGAAATACCTAGATTGCTAATTCTTATAATCTAGAAGAGATAAAGAAATCATAAAGAAAACATAAAGAAAACATAAAGAAAACATAAAGAAAACATAACGCAAAAACAAATTGAAAATTGCCATACAAATGACGATTGTATAAACCTACCACACGGTATAGAGCATTTAACACTTGGAATAGTAGCATATGATATTGAATTATCTAATTTACCCTCTAGTATAAAACATTTGAAATTATTAAATGTGAGTAATCAAATAAATCTTGATCCCGTATAGTATCGCAAATGACATATAAATCTGGAACAATTTTTTCGGCTTTATACAGCCAATAAAAAATTGATTTAGTTTTTGTATTTTTTTGAATATAAAAATATAACCTAGTAATAAGAATTACTATATTCCAACCCCAATAATTAAAATAAAATTTTAGGGATGACAGCTAGAAACTTAGATGCTAATTATGAAATTGGTTTTATTAATGGGGTACAATTTGGAGTTTATAGTCCAGAAACCATATTAAAAAAATCAGTAGTAAAAATTAATGTGGAAGCTCTCTATGATAGTAATGGAGAACCCCGTATTAATGGACTATTTGACCCTCGTATGGGTTATATTGAACCACGTTTGAAATGTAAGACGTGCGATCAAACTTATATTAACTGTCCGGGGCATTTTGGACATATTGAACTACCTAAGCCCCTATTTAACTTGCAATTTGAAGATGCAATTTTGAAGATACTCAAGTGTGTTTGTATCAAATGCAGTCGGCTATTGATAAATAAAGAGCATCAGATGTTTAAGAATATTATTACCACAACCCGTGGAAATTATAAGGATCGCTTTGAAAAAATCTATAAGCAATGTAGCAAGGTTAAAACTTGTGGAGCAATAGATAAAAAAGGTGATAACCGGTATGACAATGGCGGATGTGGTGCTATTCAACCTAGCAAATATAACAATAAGCTACGTAAAGACTATACCATTTCCGCAGAATGGAAATATGAATCTGGGGAAAATCCAATTAATCTAATTCAAGAACTCAATGCTGATATTGTACTCGCTATATTCAAACGAATTACAGAGGACGATTCGCTTGTAATGGGTTTTAGTCCTAAATGGTGTATGCCTAGCTGGTTGATTATTACGGTATTGCCGGTGGTACCTCCTAGTGTCCGTCCTAGTGTGCGGCAGTATAATAGCCAGCGCAGTGAGGATGATTTGACTAATAAGTATTATGATATTATAAAGTTTTGCCAGATGTTAGAAAATGAGCTAGGCAAAGGTGTTAATGTTCCGCCGGAAAGAATTAAAACATATACTGATACATTGCAACATAGTGTTATTACTTTATTCAATAATGAGATGAAGGATATTCCGGAAGCTCAAACTCGTGGTGGTCGCAAAATGAAAACGCTGCGTCAACGTTTGAGTGGTAAGGAAGGTCGTATTCGTAATAATCTTATGGGTAAGCGTGTGGATTTTTCTGCCCGTTCCGTAATTAGTCCTGATGCAAATCTTACTATTGAAGAATTAGGAGTTCCACTAGTTATTGCTATGAATTTGACTTTCCCGGAAACTGTAAATAAGCATAATATCACGCGACTTTATCAATATGTACGAAATGGTACACGAAAATATCCGGGTGCTAAGAGTATTAAAACTGTTCGAGATGGACGGGAACATATGATTCTAGATGATAAGGATACTAGTAAGTATGTGCTAGAAATGGGCGATGTTGTTAATCGTCATATGATTAATGGTGATACTATTTTATTCAATCGACAACCATCCCTACATAAAATGAGTATGATGGCACATAAAGTGCGAGTTATGGAAGGTCATACCTTTCGTTTGAATGTAGATGTTTGTAAACCATATAATGCAGATTTCGATAAACTTGCTGTCGAAAACAGTGGCCGGGATACAAACCGTGTTAGCTGCTAGTAGTATTTTCACGCTTTAAATAACTAATTCTAACGCTCAAATATAAAACAGAATAAATAATTTAAAAAATTAATATCATAGTAAAATAACATTCATATATAAAAGTAAATAATATCAAAAAATGAGTGCAACACTACCAAATGATAGTATTAAGTCTCTGTATTACAAATATAGAGATTTAGATAATTTAAGGATACCAAAAGAACATGAAATTCCCAGATTCGTTGAAGAACAAGAACGTTATGTTGAAATTTATAAGATTACCAATACAGAAAACAATAAGATATATGTTGGTCAAACAGTGTCCCATATGTTGAATCATGGCAAATATCGGCGATATGGAAGTCAAAAACGCCTAGATAGCCATATTAGTGAAGCAATTAAGAATAATAAAGATAAGCAATGTCATTTCCTGAACAATGCAATTAGGAAATATGGTGCTGATAAATTTAATACTGAATTAATTGATATTTGCTTGTGGGAAGACCGTGATAAAATAGAGGCCGAATATATTGAAAAAATGGATGCTATCTTTCCTAAGGGTTATAATCTAAAAGTGGGTGGAACCGTTTTCAAACATACAGATGAAAGTCGAAAACGGTTGGCACTTGCTACAGTCAAATCTCTAGACCAGAAAAAGCTTGAAAGATTTGATGATGTGGATTTACCTGATGGATTTGAAAGCCTTGATAATTATGACCAATATATACGTATTGCAAATCTTAATAAGAAAAAGAATTTGGTTGTATTGGCGATAGGAGATATTGAATTATCTTTTGGTAGTGTTAAACTTGATAATAATATATTAAAAAATCAAGCGTTAGAATTTATTAAAAAATTAATTAAATATAAGCGTGAAAATACTGCGAAACCTCTTGATGATCGGGAAACGCCTCACTCAAATGATAATTTTGCGGATAATAATGAACATATTGCAAGCAAGGATGAATATAAAATAGCAGAAGCGAATTATAATGTTATTTTAAGACAAAGAAAGGAAAAGAAGAAATTTAATCTTATTTGTATAAAATGTAATGTTCTAAA
>Ga0214921_10012120_pt1 | contig 10367 bp, 10 predicted proteins | sample LL1505_MetaG_FD_177992 | JGI IMG/M metagenome (GOLD analysis project Ga0214921, IMG submission 177992) | Freshwater microbial communities from Lake Lanier, Atlanta, Georgia, United States - LL-1505 | ecosystem: Environmental > Aquatic > Freshwater > Lake | place: USA: Georgia | collected...
ATTGAAAACGAACACCTAACTCAAAGTTAATTCCACGCTTGCGAAATGCTCGTTCGAGCTGCTTGCTGGAAGATTCATCTTCAAGGGCGATCAAGTGAGGTAGACCTTCGATAATCGTTACCTCGGCACCAAATGATTTCCATACAGATGCAAACTCGCAACCAATAACTCCACCACCAAGAACAATTACACTTTTTGGAACATACGACATCTTTGTGCCGTGGTCTGAGGTAATTATCTTTTCCCCATCAATTTCAAGACCAGGCAAGGTTTTTGCATATGAACCAGTTGCAAGAATTACATTTTTCCCGGAGTAACGGGTTCCATTCACTTCAATGGTGTCTTTTGCGACTAGTTTTCCGTAACCCTCGATGTATGTAATGTTTCGCGACTTCACTAAACCGGATAAACCTTTGTACAGCTTATTGATGACTCCATCCTTATAGGCGTTAACCCCTGCCATATCGATGCCATCAAATGTTGACTTGACGCCAAAGTGTGAACCTTCACGTGCGCCATCTGCAATCTCCGCCGAATGCAATAAAGCCTTGGTTGGAATACAACCACGGTGTAAGCAGGTTCCGCCGACCTTGTCCGCTTCGATCAAGGCAACGCTTAAGCCAAGTTGCGCGCCGCGAAGAGCAGCGGCATAACCACCACTTCCGCCACCAAGGATGACGAGATCAAATTGAGACACTAAACGGCTCCCTCCATACACCCGTACGGGCTAGGTGCTTATCTTGCCTCAAAGAGGGGGAAAGTTCCCAATGCGCAGGTTCTGGTTACCCCTGCTCGGCTAATGTCACAAGTGAGCGCAGGGAAACTCCCGTTCCACCCACTGGTGTATAGCCATGAGGCTTACTATCGTTAAATGCTGGACCTGCAATATCTAAGTGAAGCCATGGCAGTTCTGGAGAAACAAACTCCTTCAAGAACAGACCTGCCACCAGCATTCCACCCATGCGATCACCAATATTGGCCAAATCTGCAACAGGTGAATCTAAAGAGGCGCGAAGCTCTTCAGGTAATGGCATCGGCCAGAACTGTTCTCCTGTGAGCGCGGTTACCTTCATAAAGGCTTGGCTGAACTCTTGATTGTTTGTCATTACAGCGCTTGTGCGAGTGCCCAAGGCAACAACTTGTGCACCGGTCAAAGTCGCCACATCGACTATTCCATCCAACTTACTGTTTGAGCTCTGTGCCTTCATCAATGCATCTGCAAGAACCAAACGTCCTTCTGCATCAGGGTTGAGAACTTCTACCGTTTTGCCACCAAAGATTGTGATGATGTCACTTGGTCGTGTCGCGGTATCACTTGGCATGTTCTCAGCTAGAGGTGCCCAGGCATCTATTGCAACATTTAATTTTAATTCGGCGATCGCGATTACCGCCGCACTTACTGCTGCAGCTCCACTCATATCTGATTTCATCGCCTCCATGCCTGCCGCAGGCTTTAGCGCTAAACCACCGGTATCAAATGTAATTCCTTTACCAACGAAGGCATAATGCTTTTGTGCTTTTCCCTTTGGAGTGTATGAGATGTGTAGCAAACGTGGGGGATTGGCAGAACCTTGCCCTACTCCAATAATTCCGCCAAAGCCCTGAGACTTAAGTTGCTTCTCATCCCAAATCTGAACCTTTAAGCCGGCTTTCGCACCACCTGCAGCTTTTACAACCGCTGTCATTTTCTTTGTGAATGATTCGGGGGTTAAGTGACTTGGTGGAGTATTGATTAAATCCCGCACAAGGTAGGTGTACTTTGCGATGATCGCTGCGCGAGATACCGCCGCCTTTGCATCAGCAGTTGAAGCCAACTTTGAATGAACTGTGATTGTCTTGAGAGGGGCTTTGAAATCAACCTTTGTAGTGCCACGAAACTCTGTAAATGAGTACGCACCTAATGCCGCGCCTTCTGCAACGGCAGCTACTTCGGTGAGTGTCTTTGCCGGAAGGGAAAAGGTTGCAGATGCATTTCCGGCTAGTGCGCGAGATGCAGCACCCGCGGCGCGACGTAGAGTTTCATGTGGATACTGTGATGATTTGTTTCCAAGGCCGGTGAAGACTAACAACCGAACATGAGTTCCTGGCACTTTGATCACTTCATCTGCTTTTCCGGTTGCACCCATGTCAGCAAGTTGAGCAAGAACCGCCTTTGTATCAATCGCCATTTCACCTGTTTCAATGGCTAGGCCGCCCTTTGAATTAGTAGAAGCAAGCCCAAGGACTAGAACCTCATCTTTAACAACGCCATCTGAAATCCTTAAAGTGCTCATACCCTGAAGCGTAATAGAACTCTTGGTAGGTTTGCACAATGAAGAGTTCACCATTAAATGGAAAGCACCTCGCGCTTAATGCAAAGATGGCCGACTTTGGTGGCTGGTTGATGCCGATTGAGTATCCAGGAGCAGGAGTTCTGGCTGAACACGCAGCCGTTCGTGAGCGTGTGGGGCTTTTTGATGTCTCACACCTAGGCAAAGCCTCGGTGAAGGGTGCCGGCGCAGTTGAGTTTCTCAACCGTTGCTTCACAAATGACCTGAATAAAATTGAAAGTGGATCAGCTCAATACACCTTGTTATGCACACCGACGGGTGGTGTCGTTGATGATCTGATCGCTTATCGTAATTCAGATAGCGATTTCTTCTTAGTGCCCAATGCATCCAATACATCAGATGTCGTAAAGATTCTGCAGGATGAAGCACCAACTGGGATAGAGGTCACAAACCTACATTCAGAATTTGCGGCATTGGCGATTCAAGGCCCTCTTGCACCGCAGGTGTTATCTAAGCTGGGAGTCATTATCGACATCGATTACATGGCATTTACTCATGTGAATATATCGGGAGCCGATGTAATCCTTTGTAGAACCGGTTACACCGGAGAGTTAGGTTTTGAATTACTTCCTAAGGTCGCTGATGCATCACGGGTATGGGATGCGATTGTTGATGTGATGACACCATTGGGTGGTGTCATCTGCGGTTTGGGTGCACGCGATACCTTAAGAACTGAAATGGGCTATCCATTACATGGACATGAATTGTCTCTTGAAATCACACCTGTCGAAGCCAATGCAGGTTGGGCGGTAGGCTGGAAAAAGGAGAGCTTCATCGGCTCTGCGAAACTAAAATCACAAAAAGAAAATGGTCTATCGCGCAAGAGCTATGCGCTCAAATCCTTAGATCGCGGAATACCTCGCACCGGAATGATTGTTAAAAATCAAGACGGTGATGTTGTAGGTCAAATAACCAGTGGAACCTTTTCACCTACCCTCAAGCATGGAATTGGTTTGGCAATTTTGCAATCAGATGTGGTGCTTGGCCAGATCCTTATGATTGATGTCCGTGGGCGTGATTCACAGTGTGAAGTTGTAAAGCTTCCCTTTGTTACTTCACATGTTCGTTAAAGATAATCGGTTGTAAGAAAGCCGCACGGGTGCGGGTTCTACGTAAAGCTGACAGGACCGCTTTTCCAGAAAATACGATTAAGGCAGCGGTAAAAATTGCACGTGGGATATCCCACGCCATCGATGTAGCAAAATGAAATGCTATAAAGCGAGAGATGTTCTCTGAGATGTCTCCGTTGGGTAAGTACGACAGTTGAGTACTAGAACCTAGGGCCCAAGGCCAAAATTGAAGATCCATAAGTATGCCAAAAGCAGCTGAAGCGAAAATGGCATAGATAATCAATACCACTAATTCGCGACGCCCTCGCAGGGTTTTAGGCAAAGCTCCAGCAAGCAAACCAATCCATGCTGCAGCAAATACTTGGTATCCGAGCCAAGGTCCAATTCCGCCGGTCAATAAGGCGGACACAAACATGGAGATCATTCCTAAAAGAAAACCAAATGATGCACCAAATACACGTGCGCTGAGGATCAAAATAAACCACATTGGTTCTATTCCTACCGCGCCTGCTCCCAGCGGTCTTAATGCTGCGATTAAAGCTGACAATATGCCAAGGAGAGCAACAGATTTTGCGTCTAACTGTTGGCTAGATATTTGAACGACCACTAAGGCAAAGGAAATCACTACAGCACACCAAAAAAAGAGTTGAGTTTGTGGCAAATTCTCACCCACATAAAAAAATGGCCACAGAAAACCAGCGGCGCTCAATGCGGATGCAACCAGCAGAACAACCGTAGTTTTGCGTGAAAAGGTAATCACATTTGCGGTTGTGTTCATGACAAACCTTCGAGGGCGGCGACTACATCTTTGACGCTAAGCCATGGTTGAGGTGACATCACCTTTGCTACTTGTGGGGCAAATGCTGGAGAGGAGAGCAACACATCAAGAGTTGAACCATCTGCGACGATATCTCCATCTGCGATGAAGATAACCCGCGAAGCAAGCTCGGCAACTAGTTCTACATCATGAGTTGCCAGGATCACCGCTTTGCCAAAGCTTGCTGAAAAGTTGATCAGCAAGCGGGTTAATTCACTTTTAGCTTGATAATCCAGACCACGAGTAGGTTCATCCAAAATTAAAATGGAAGGATTGGAAGAGAGAACAACACTGAGCGCAAGACCAAGGCGCTGGCCCTCTGATAAATCTCGAGGATGAGTAGTCATCGAAATTCCAGGTACCAATTGTTGAAGAACCTTACTGGTTGTCCCCGCAATTAACTCATTGTCTCGGTCAGCTTGCTCACATTCGGTGATGACTGATTGTCCGTATAGAAGGTCACTTGGTTCTTGAGGTATAAATCCAATGGTTTCCCGTCGTTGTTTTCCGCGGAGTTCAAAGGGATTTTTACCCAATAAGGAAATACTTCCGTTGTTAGGCAGATTGACACCAGCCAACGCTTTCAACAAAGAGCTTTTTCCAGCACCATTTCGACCCATCACTGCAACAACTTCTCCGGCAAAAATTTTGGAGGAGATGCCGTTAAGAGCGATTGTGTCCCCAAAGAAAACAGTGAGCTTTTCAAAGGTTATGACCTGAGCGGAAGTTGGTTTTGTCGCTACCTTGTTGCCGGTTGGGATCTGTCGAAACTCCGAAGTCATCCGTCGCATCTCACGTACCGTCACACCAATTTCCTTCAAGCCCAGCGCCCTTGCTAAATGCACGATTGGAGGTGCAATCGGCGATTGCATCAAGATCTCTTCTGGAGTTCCGACATTTGCCACACCTTCGCCATTGATGTAAACAATTCGATCGGCAAATTGGATAACACGTTCTAGTTTGTGTTCGGCGATAACGACGGTGAGGCCTAGGTCATGAACTAGGCGGTGCAAAATAGAAAGTACTTCTTCAGCAGCGATTGGATCTAATGCACTTGTTGGTTCATCCAGAACTAAGACTTTGGGATGGGTCACCAAGGCAGCACCTATAGCAACTCTTTGTTGTTCTCCACCGCTTAAAGTTGCAATTGATCTATTACGCAGGGGTGCAAGACTCAAAAGATCAAGTACCTCTTCAACTCTTTTGCGCATCACATCATGAGGAAGGTTGAGCACCTCCATCCCAAATGCCAACTCTTCTTCGACGGTGTCTGCAACAAAGCCATTTGCTGGATTTTGTCCAACGATTCCTATCAAATGAGCCATTCCGCCAGGTTTATTCATCTGGGTCGAAAGACCGTTAACACTGACATCACCTGCCAAAATGCCGCCTGTGTGATGCGGGACTAGCCCATTTATTAATCTGAGCAACGAGGATTTACCCGAACCAGTTGGACCGATAACTAAAACCATTTCGCCTTCAGCAATTGTCAGGTTCAGATCCTCCAGAACAGTGGTGGTGGAGTTTGGATAAATTAAAGAAACATGCGAAAACTTAATCATGAAATCATCACTAGTCCTAAAGCTGAAATTACAACTAGTGAATCCTTAAAGCGCCAAGATATTGGTCGGTATTTGGAGCGCTTTTTGCTCACTCCATAGCCACGACTATCCATGGATGCTGCCAGATCTAAAGATCGAGCTAGTGCTTCTTCTAGTAACGGAATCGCAACTTTTTTCCATGAAGAAAAACCACGCATCTTTTGACCGCGCAATCGTTGTGCCATTCGAATACGTTTTACCGAGCTCACTAATTGAGGAAGGACAGATGTTGCAATAACTACTGCGACCGCAAACTCATAAATGTAAATCGGCATCACACGAAGCAGTCGATGCGGACTAGTAAGTGAGGCCGCAGCTCCAAATATCACAATAATTGAACAAATAAGTAAGCCTTCCGAAACAGAAGATGACAATCTCTCCCATGTCACCGTGCCCCCAATACGAATTCCCGGCATCCAATCTGGCAGCGGCACGATTGGCACTGTAAGTATTGGTGTTCCTGGGGTAGGGACGCCAATGGCAACGCCAATCAATGTGCGAACCGCCAAGATCCAAGCCGATAGTTTCAAAGTCCAATCAAAACTTTTGGCCCACGGTACATCCTCACGAAATGTGAACACCACGACCGCAACTACACCCACACAAGCCATAGCGAAAATGGGATTATCAACTCGGATGACTGACACAGCTAATCCAACAGACCAAATCCACCACGTAAGAGGGTGTAGTTGCAATTGCTTCAAGAGAATTTACTTCTTGAGTGCAGCTGGAGTAGGGATTTCGACACCGCACTCTTTTGCTGGATAACCATTCAGGCCGCAGATCAATCCCGAACCTGCTGCTCTAATCTTTACAACTTGGCCAAGGACATCGATGCCCTGGGACTCCTTCGCAGTTCGAACACATGTTGTGATTGTTTTGCGAACCTTTTCACCCTTAGGTGCCCATGCTGATGAACCAAAGTCGATTACTAAACCAACACGCTTTGTGTCTTTATCAGCCTTCGTCTTTCCACAAATTTTTTCAAAACTCGGAATGACACGAGGTGCAAGTGATGGAATGTCATCATTTCCGAAAACAAATGACCAACCTTCTACCGCGCCATCAGCGATATCAACGGTTGGGCCGGTCATCGCAGCCTTCCAGATAGAAGAGCCAGGAGCTGCTTGAAAGTAGCCCCAATAACGCCAACCCTTGTCGGCTGCTTGCGCCGTTGGGGTTGTAAGTGAAGCGATCAGTAGGATTGCAAGAAGAACTTTGAATTTCATTGCTGTGTAGCCTCTCGAAAATTAAAGAGTCTCACAGGGAGTGAACCAGGACCAGAGATGTCGGCAAAGCCGAAACATCTGGCGTTAGGAGCACACCCCGCAAACCTCGGCGGGTGTTTGTCTCATCTCGATCTAATGGGTAATCCGACTTATCACTGAAAGATGTTCTTTTGCTTTTTGGGAGAACATTCTTTTCGAGATTTACGGTTGCGGGTCAGCGTCGGATTTTCACCGAACTTCCCCCACTAGAGGAGCTATTAAGTTGTAGGCGAACCAAACCATAAGCGGCTGGGGTTGGCAACTAGGCGCGCGCGTCATAGGCTTGCAAGTATGGAATACAGACGCCTTGGCAGTACCGGAATGTATGTCTCAGAGATCTCGTACGGAAACTGGATCACACACGGAAATCAGATCGAGTCTGATGCTGCAATCAAATGTGTAAAAGCAGCACTTGATGAGGGCATCACAACCTTTGATACCGCTGATGTCTACGCAGGAACAAAAGCTGAAACTGTTTTAGGTAAAGCGCTCAAAGGTGTAAAGCGTGAATCCTATGAATTATTCACAAAGGTGTATTGGCCAACAGGGGCAGGTAAAAATGACCGTGGACTTTCTAGAAAGCACATTATCGAATCATGTAATGCATCGCTTAAGCGTTTGCAGACTGACCACATTGATCTGTACCAAATGCATCGCTTCGATTACGAAACTCCACTAGAAGAATCCTTAAGCGCTTTTGATGACTTAATCCGCGCAGGCAAGGTTCATTACATTGGTTTTTCTGAATGGAACGCTTCTCAGATTAAATCAGCGTTAGCTATCCAAGATGCTCGCGGATACAACCGTTTTGTTTCTAGCCAACCTCAATACTCAGCGCTATGGCGAGTTATCGAAGCCGAGGTAGTTCCTTTGTCACAGAAAGAGGGAATAGGACAGATCGTCTGGTCACCAATGGCACAGGGCGTTTTGACCGGAAAGTACCTGCCCGGAAAGAAGGCACCAGCAGGATCTCGCGCTACCGATAAGGGCAGCGGCGCGAACATGATCAAAGGCTGGCTACGTGATGAGGTTCTTGAGGCGGTTCAAAAACTCAAGCCGATCGCGGAACAAGCAGGTTTATCAATGTCTCAATTAGCAATTGCTTGGGTCCTGCAAAATCCAAATGTTTCATCGGCAATCATGGGTGCAACAAAACCAAAGCAGGTTAAGGAAAATGTTAAGGCTGCTGGAGTAAAACTAGATGCTGAAGTTATGAAGGCTATTGATACAGCTTTAGGCAATCTTCCAGAACGCGATCCTAAGAAAAATGAAAGTCCGAATCCTCGGGCTTAATTGATCGGATCGCCAACTTTCACCTGAGGATGTGGTGCACGTAAGCGTCGCATCTGAGTGGAGCGCAACCACGCATACATGCCAAGTCCTTTGGTTGATGTTCCTGGAAACTTTGCTTCAATCGCTTTGCGAATTTTACGCGATAGAAAAATTCCATCGATAACCGCAGTTACTAGAACTGCATACATCAATGCGATCGCACCAATTTGCACTGCAGCGATTGGAAAAAGTGTGAGTACAAGTACAACAAAAATAATAGGCAAGAAGTACTCGCCAATGGATCGACGTGAATCTACAAAGTTTCTAACAAATCGACGGGCTGGACCACGATCACGTGCAGGTAATGCCGCTTCATCGCCACGCAGATATGCAGCTCGCTGAGCTATACGAGCCTCTTTAGCTTGAAGTTTTGAAGCACGCTTCTGATCTTTGGTGACGATGGGAGATAAGGAGGAGACCTTGCGCTTGGATTCTGCTTCTCTTCGCTTTGGGGTTGGACGGCCCTTTCCTTCATTGCTTGTCATGGGGCAACTATAGAGCCCGACTCTTAATTGGCTCGACTCGCAGCAGCCCTGTTGGGGGAGTAGGCTTGTCCTGCGGTCAATAAAGGAGAGCAATAATGACAACAGAAGCATCAACCACAACAGGAATCCATTTAACGGATGTAGCTGCATCAAAGGTAGCTGCCCTGCTTGCGCAAGAAGGTCGCGATGACCTCAACCTTCGTGTAGCTGTCCAACCTGGTGGTTGCTCAGGCCTCAAGTACCAGTTGTACTTTGATGATCGCAACATGGATGGCGACATCATCCGTGAATTTGGTGCGGTCAAGGTCATCACCGACAAGATGTCAGATCCGTACCTATCAGGTGCAACTATTGATTTTGTAGACACAATTGAGAAACAGGGTTTCACGATCGACAATCCAAATGCGCAAGGTTCTTGCGCATGTGGCGATTCATTTAACTAACAAGCTGATTCGTAGACATTAGGATCCCTACATGAAAATCGGTGTAGCGGGTTCGGTAGGTCTTGACCATTTAATGACTTTTTCTGGAAAGTTCACCGACTCTCTTGTCGCAGGTTCATTGGAAAAGGTTTCATTAAGTTTTTTAGTGGATAGTCTTGATGTGCGCCGCGGCGGATGTGCTGCAAACATCGCATTCGGAATGGGCGTGCTTGGCCTCAATCCAATCTTGATCGCAGCGGTTGGAAAAGATTGGGCAGATTACGAGGCTTGGTTAAGCCGACATGGAGTTGATACTTCTCACGTATTGGTCTCAACCACCTTGCACACCGCACACTTTGTTGTAACAACCGATCAAGAGCTCAATCAGATTGCATCTTTTTTTCCAGGAGCAATGTCCGAGGCTCGTAACATTGAGTTAAGTCCAATCATGGAAAAAACCGGTCGGTTGGACATGATGGTGATTTCACCTGATGACCCGGAAGCCATGCTTCGTCACTCCGAAGTGTGTCGTCAATTAAAGATTCCATTTGCAGCAGATCCATCACAGCAGATGGCGCGAATGACGGGTGAAGAGATCAAGTTGTTAATCGATGGTGCTTCTTACCTATTCCTCAATGAGTATGAACTGGCGCTAGCTATGCAAAAGACTGGCTGGAGTGATCGCGAAATACTTGATCGAGTGAAATATCGCGTGGTCACACTTGGTTCTCAGGGAGCAAAGGTTGAAAGTGGGGCAGGGGAGTTTGTTCAAGTCACCTGCCCAAAGGAGAAATCCAAAACCGATCCAACGGGTGTTGGAGATTCATTCCGTTCAGGATTTATCGCAGGGCTTGCCTGGGGGCTTTCTCATGAAAGGTGTTTGCAATTAGGTGCGTTGATCGCTACCTATGTCATCGAAACCTTGGGAACACAAGAGTATCGATTTACCGCGGCAGAGTTTGTAGCCCGCTTTGAACAGGCCTATGGAAAAGATGCAGCGGCCGAGATCAGTTCTCATCTTAAGTAATGTGAGCAGTGCCAC
>Ga0214921_10012121_pt1 | contig 10366 bp, 8 predicted proteins | sample LL1505_MetaG_FD_177992 | JGI IMG/M metagenome (GOLD analysis project Ga0214921, IMG submission 177992) | Freshwater microbial communities from Lake Lanier, Atlanta, Georgia, United States - LL-1505 | ecosystem: Environmental > Aquatic > Freshwater > Lake | place: USA: Georgia | collected 2015-05-28
AGATGGGAAACACCTAGCGCCGAGAGGCACTCGCGGATTGGTGATTCGGCCCGCCCGACGTCAATTAGCGCAACGCGGCCGGCGTCACGCACGAGAACGGCGTCCCCTTGACCGACGTCACACTGCGCCCATGCCCAATCGTGTGGCGCGCTCGCCCACGCAACGCGGCCCGCGCCGACAGTTAAGGCGAGTCCCAGTGTTGCCGCGACGACGGCTACCAGCCCGCCGAGTGCGCGCCAGCGCTCGAAGAGCACCCCGATGAGCCCGAGTGAGACAAGTAGCGCGAGCCCCACTCCCCAGATGCCTGCCGGCCACGGAAGTCGAGCGAATGGAAGCGCCGCACCTGTGCGAGCAATGGTCGCAACGAAACTCGCCATGGCCGTGGCGATTGCCAGCAACCCATCGGATAGGAACGGAATCGGGGATAACACGATGGACAACAACCCACACACCGTCGCTATTGGGATCGCGGGTTCAGCAAGAATGTTCGCCACAATTCCGTATACAGGGACGTACGGCGAGAACGAAAGAATTATGGGCTGGCATGCAATGGATGCGCTCAACGGTATCGCCACGGCCACGGCGATCGGTGTTGGCATCCACTTGGTCGCGATCTCGGTCAACGGTCTTGCGAGCAACAACAGACCCAACGTCGCCGAGACAGACAGTGCAAAGCCGATCGAGTGTGACAGCGTTGGATCGAACATCAACGCGATGAGAATTGCGGCGCAGAGTGCGGTGACTCCTGCAACGGGTCGCCCCCACAAAAGAGCGGCGAGCCCAATCGCGGCCATGATGGAGGAACGAATCACGCTTGGCTCTGGCCCAACCACGACTACGAAACCCGCGAGAGCGACTCCGCTCGCTGTGACCCGGGCCCAAAGCGGGGCTCGGCAAAGTGCTGCAATTCCGAATGCCAGCCCGACGACGATTGCGCAGTTTGAGCCGCTGACCGCCATGAGGTGGGTCAAGGACGTGACTTTCATGGCGTCGGACAGTGATTCAGGAATGGCCTCGGTGTTTCCCAAAACCAAACCGGGGACGAGGGATCCCGCATCACCCGGCCATCGTGCAGCTCGAATTCGAAAATCGTCGTGAAGCGCTTCAACCCACGGGAAGAGTTGGTCGACGTCCCGCCGATAGCCCTCAGCGGCGGTTAGCCACCATGCGATAAACCAGGCTGCTCCAGCTGGGAACGCAAGCACGGGAATGCGGCTGATCACAGCGTGATTTTGTCGCGCATTCCCGCCAGGGTGAGATCGCCAATTCCAGGAACCTCTAAGAGTGATTCCACTCCCGCGAAGGGTCCGTGTGCGTCACGAAATGCGACGATTCGTTCCGCCAGCGTCACCCCAATCCGAGGGAGAGTATCGAAATCCTCTGCCGTCGCGGTATTGATGTTCACCTTGTCAGAGAGGGGGTTGCCAGTACTTCGTGAGCGTGCGTCGCCAGCCGCACCAACGACGATTTGTTCTCCGTCCTGAACGATTCGGGCGAGGTTAAGGGATGCGGGGTCAGCGTTTCGCGAGAGTCCACCGGCCAGTGCAACCGCGTCCATGACTCTAGAGTCCATCGGAACCTCGTAAACGCCAGGTTTTGCGACCGCCCCGACAACCTGAACAAACAGGGTGGTAGCCGTCTGAGTGTTCACGCGCGCATCGGTGTTGGATTCAACGGCGACGTCCCCCGAACCGCTGGTCGCGTTGGACCACAGCGCGCCAATCACGGCCACCGCAGCCACACCTGCGCCGGCGGAAATCAAGAGTTTGCGGCGTGACGTCGGATTTTCGGGAACCGCTTTGACAAACCATTCGACCATTGCGTCACGCTAATTTAACCCGCGACAACGTAGGGGTTCCGCGCGCGCAGGTGTGGAAAACTTAGTCGCCGACGACGATGTTCACGAGTTTGGGCGGCCGAACAATCGTTGTTCGAACTGTCTTGCCCGTCAGAGACCCTGCAACCGCCGCGAGCGCGCGTTCGGAAAGCTCTGCCTCGGAAATGTCAGGTGAAACATCGAGACGTTCCTTGACCTTGCCGTTGATTTGAACAACAGCAACGATTGTGTCCTCGACCAGCAGGGTCGCATCGGCGACAGGAAATTGCTGAAGTCCAACGAATGGTTCGTGACCAAGCAGAGACCACATGTCCTCTGCGGCGTGTGGCGCGAACATTGATAACCCCAATGCCACAACCTCGGCCGCTTCGCGCACGGCGGGGTCCGCGGGGCCGGCTCCGGTGTCAATTTCCTTTCGGACGTGATTGACGAGGTCCATGAGTCGAGCAATGACGACGTTGAACTTATAACTCTCGACAAGTCCTCCAACGTCCGCCAAGAACTTGTGCGTGAGACGACGAAGGCCCACCACGCCGGTCGATGCGTCTACTCCGACGGCACTCGTGACATCGTGAGCCATCCGCCAGGCGCGGGCAAGGAACTTGTGTGAACCCGTGACAGACACGTCAGCCCAGTCGATGTCGTCCTCGGGCGGCCCGGCGAAAGCCATCGTGACACGCACCGCGTCGACACCGAAGTTGTCAAGTTCTTCGCCAAAGAAGACGATGTTGCCCTTCGACTTCGACATTTTGGCGCCATCGAGGATGACCATGCCCTGGTTTAACAGTGCGGTGAACGGCTCGTCGAAATCGAGATAACCCAGATCGAACAGAACCTTGGTGATGAATCGCGCATACAACAAGTGCAAGATCGCGTGCTCAACGCCTCCGACGTACTGATCGACGGGCGCCCACTTCTTAACCGCCTCGACGTCAAAGGCCCTGGTGTCGTCTCGAGGCGACAGGAATCGCAAGAAATACCACGATGAATCGACGAAGGTGTCCATCGTGTCGGCGTCACGGCGTGCAGGACTTCCATCTCGTGGATCGGGAACATTGACCCAGTCATCGGCGGCACCGAGTGGCGACGAACCCTTCGGTCGCAAATCCAAGCCCTCGGTCGGTGGCAACACGACGGGGAGTTGGTCCGCGGGAACGGGGACTTCCTCGCCGTCTGCGCCGTGAATGATGGGAATCGGTGTGCCCCAGAAGCGTTGTCGAGAAATCAGCCAGTCACGGAGGCGGTAGGTGGTCGCGCCTTTCCCCGTTCCATCTTTCTCCAGAACGCTTATCATTGCCGCAATCGCGTCAGCCTTAAGCAGTCCATCGAGCGGACCCGAATTGATGTGTGGCCCGTCACCCGTTGTCGCAACGAGAGTGACGGTGGGGTCGTTCGGTTCATCCGACGGAACGTCCACAACAATGCGAACCGGAAGGTCGTATTTGAGCGCGAAGTCGAGGTCGCGTTGGTCGTGAGCGGGAACGGCCATAATGGCTCCCGACCCGTAATCCGCCAGCACGTAGTCGGCTGACCAAATCGGAACACGCTCACCGTTAACCGGGTTAATCGCATAGCGACCGAGGAAAACGCCGGTCTTGTCGCGAGTCGCATCCTGTCGTTCGATCTCCGTCTTCTTTTGGACTTCTTCGAGATAAGCCACGAACGCCATTCGAATGGTGGGGTCAGCCTCGGCAACGAGCTCGCTCGCGAGATCGGAATCGGGTGCGACAACCATGAATGTCGCTCCGTACAGCGTGTCGGGACGAGTCGTGAAGACGGGAACCGTGCGGTCGCCGCCGTCTACCGCGAACACAACTTCTGCACCGCGTGATCGTCCGATCCAGTTGCGCTGCATGGTGAGGACTTTTGCCGGCCACGCGCCTTCGAGCCGGTCGAGGTCACCGAGAAGTCGGTCGGCGTAATCGGTGATGCGGAAATACCACTGCGTGAGCTTTTTCTTGACAACCATCGCGCCACTGCGGTCGCTCGTGCCGTCGGGCAAAACTTGTTCATTGGCAAGAACGGTTTGGTCCACCGGGTCCCAGTTGACCCACGAGTCCTTGCGATACGCCAAACCCTTTTTGTACAGCTCGAGGAACAACCACTGGTTCCACTTGTAATACTCGGGGTCCGAGGTGTGCAGCACTCGAGACCAATCGAACGAGGCCGCATAACGCTTCATTGAGGCGCGTTGTTGAGCGATGTTCTCGTACGTCCAATCTCGCGGATTCACGCCACGCTTGATAGCTGCGTTCTCAGCGGGAAGTCCGAACGAATCCCACCCGATGGGGTGCAGAACCTGGTATCCGCGAAGGCGCCAATATCGTGCGAGGACGTCACCAAGCGCATAGACCTCGGCGTGGCCCATGTGTAGGTCACCCGACGGATACGGGAACATATCCAAGATGTACTTGTGCGGGCGAGAGTCGTCGCCGTCGGGCACATCGTAGGGTCGTTCGGCTTCCCACACCGGAGCCCACTTCGCTTCCATCCGGCGGAAATCGTATTCGTTCTCGTCCACGGAACCCTTTCCCAACGCGCACACGCGCGTTACCAATTCTATTCCGTGTACAGGTAGGGGTTAGGCGAGGCTCCGAGCACGCCGAGCATCGCGGCGGCCTTCACGCCCACCTCGGCTATTTCCTGGTCGGTGACCGACCCGGAGGTGATTCCTCCACCAACTCCGATGTGAGCGCCAGTGCCGTCAATGACAATTGACCGAATCGTCATCGCGAGAGTCAGGTTTCCTCCACCGGCGTAACCAAAAGCACCGGCGTACATTCCACGTTCGGCGGATTCCAATCGCTCCAAAATTTGAACTGCGCTGCGTTTTGGCGCACCCGTCATTGACCCGGCGGGGAAAAGAGCTCGAGCTGCATCGGACGCGACACATTCAGGCAGCAATTCGCCAGTGACAGTGCTGACCAGTTGGTGAACGGTCGAATAGGTTTCGACGCGATGAAGCGAACTCACCGTGACCGTCCCTGGGACACACACTTGGGACAGGTCATTGCGGCACAAGTCAACAATCATCAGGTTCTCGGCACGTTCTTTCTCGGACGTCTCCAGCTCGCGTTTCGCGAGGTAGTCCTCCGCCGGGTCCATGCCGCGCGGGCGTGTGCCTTTTATCGGGCTCGTCGTCGCGTGTCGACCGCGAACCGTGAAATACGTCTCTGGTGACGCACTGAGCAGACTGATCCCTCCGATGGAAAGATACGCTGCGTTCCGGGTTGGCGCGACCGTTCGAAGCGCACAATACGTCTCGACCACGTCTACGTCGCCATGGATGTCAATTCCTGTCGTGAGACACAACTGATAGGCGTCGCCGTTTCGAATGCGCGCGAGGCACTCATCGATATAACCGGCATATGTCACGGGATCGTCGCGCCATAGTGCCGTGCGAGTGGGGGGTTGAGGCTGTGTTGGAGCGACTAGACCGTCCAGTGCTTCGATGGCAGAAACCAGATCGTTGAACTCTGCGTCACGTTCTAGCCCGATCACCGACACTTCGTTGTCGCGATGGTCGACCTCGACCGCAAGACGAACGGACAGCATGGCCGATCGCGGCTGCGGCTCGATTCCAACCTCGACCCCGAGCGACTCTGCGCGAGCTCCATAACCAATCCAACCCACCCGCGAGACGGGAAACACATCCACCGTGTCGAAACCAGAGAAGGCGTCGGTGGTTTCACGGCGAGTACCGACTCCCAAATACGACACAGTTTCTTCTAACGAGTCATCGAGCCAGAAACCGCCGTCGCGATTGGCGACCAGAGTTCGAAAGATGACGACCGGGTCCACTCGTGCGGCAATGACGTGCCGATCGTAGCCCTCTGTCATAACCTTTACTCTATGGTCGAGGCGCGCGTTTTCCGATGGTCGGATGGTTCCGTCGTCGAAGAGGAATGGTGCGATCCTCACGCAGGATCGGTACGGGTTGCCGATTCGTGGCTCGTGGCCGACGGATCTGCCGTGAACGTGGCGATGCACGTCGAACGATTCGCATCGTCGCTTACCAGTATCGATTCCTCGCTGGACGCTCGAGCCTTCGCCGCCGACGCCATCACCATGATTCCGACGGAGGGACGATGGTTCCCACGCCTCGAGGCGATTGATTACGGCAACGGCGCGATGTTAAGGTTCCACCTTCGACAAGCTCCTGACGCACTCACCGATGTCACGCTTGCAACCGCCCCGCGCGACCCACGAACGAAACCTAACGTGAAAGGGCCCGACCTCGTCGCGTTGGGTGCACTTCGGCGGGAACTCGACATCGGCGAGGCCGTCATTCTCGACGATGGGTTCATCGCTGAGGGCGCATGGTCATCGATTGTGTGGTGGCAGAACGACACGCTCCACGTTGTCGATCCGCTCATCCCGCGACTTCCCAGCGTCACCGAACGCACAATACGCGAACATGCGGAGTTCATAGGCGCACCCGTCGTCGCGGCTCGCGTCCGACCGGAAGACCTTGACGGGTCCGAAGTATGGGCACTATCCGCCCTGCACGGAATACGTGTCGTGACCGAGTGGCGAGATGGCCCCGCCATGCACATTGAGCCCGGCCGAGTCGATTATTGGCGTCAGCAATACCTCAATCGACGGCAGGCGCTCGACCCGGTCGAGGTACGCTCTCAGTCATGAACGCTTTTCTTGATTGGCTTCTCGGTAGTGTCAGCTCTATCGACCCGATTCTGCGCGTCGGACTCGCTGGTCTCGCTATCATGCTCGAAACAAGTGTTCTCGTCGGACTCGTGATTCCGGGCGATACCGTCGTTCTCGTTGCCGCAACCGGTGCGTCGTCCACCGAGGAATACATCTCGTTGATTGTTGTCATCATCATCGGGGCACTGGTTGGGGAGAGCATCGGCTTTGCGCTCGGACACGTCTTCGGTCCCGCGATTCAACATTCGAAGGTCGGTAAGTGGGTTGGCCACAAGAATTGGAAAGCCGCTGAACGCTTTCTCGAGCACCGCGGAGGTTGGGCGATTTTCATCTCGAGGTTTCTTCCCGTTCTGCACAGCGTCGTCCCATTGACCGCCGGAATTACGGGCATGGACTACCGCCGGTTTATGGCGTGGACTGCGCCAGCGTGCACAATCTGGGCGATCGCCTACGTGACGGTTGGGCGGACCGCCGCCCTGACCTATGAACAGCTCAATCAGAGCCTCCATTTCGCGGGTTTCATCTTTGCGGGAATCATTGTCCTCTTCATCGCCATCATGGCGTTGGTGAAGAAGTCATTGCATCGCTACACCCGGCACCCCGACGACTAAGTCGCGAGGCTGGACAGAGACATCACCGATTCGCGAGCGGCATCGACGAACACTGAGTCCCCGCGATCGTCGTTGAAGAAAGCGCGGGCGAGATAGGCGTCAACCGCGACGAGTGATTTTTCTATTTCCAGAACAGTCGCGGCGTCGTTTGCGAAACCAAAGCGAACGCTCAGTTGTTCCGTCATTGTGCGAGCCGCTGTGGTGAGACGAGATTCGCGATTTCGTGGTCGGATGTCAAGCACGTCCCCGAGGCGTAGCGACCGAAAACCTGGCTCGGTGCGGAACATGTCGAGGTACATCTCAAACATCACGTTTATCGCGTCTTTGGGGGCGGAACCCTCGATTTGCTCGAGTGCCTCAAGGAAACGGCGATCCGTACGCTCGAGGTTTCGAATCGCCAGTGCTTCCAAAACTTTGACCCGGTCCTCGAAGTAGCGATATACGGTTCCGATTGACGCACCTGCCGCTTCCGCGACATTGGCCGTGGTCAACTCTTCATATCCCTTGTCGTGGACCACCTTGGCGGCAGCATCCAACAGGGCGGTGACGCGCGCGTTGCTACGGGCCTGAACCGGGGTGTTGATGAGAAGCCCAGATTTGAATAATTCTTCGCTCGCCGGGATGTGTTGAATGGGCAATGTATTGTTCCTCGTTAGTGGGTGGGCGGTTAAATTTTCGAAGAATAAAACCCTTAGCGATAAAGATATCGGGCTAGTCTAAGTATGCGCCCTACGAAAGAGCGACTAGGTGAAAAACTGTCGAATAAGCCCGAGACGATAGGCTTGGCGGCGATGCCATCAGAACCGACGCCCCCCGCCAAAATGCACATCGCGGCGCGTATCGAAGACGCGTACACCGCCTTTCGAGCGAGGTCTGCCCGCGCATCTGGACAACTGCCGACTGTCGTCGCATTCCGAGGCTACGGTTCAGCGTCATCAGTTCGAATTCTCGCGAGAGTTCTTTACGTGAACCCCGACCCACGCACTCATAAAGTTCGCAAGTACGTCCGCGGATGGCGGGCGTTTACGGGAGTCCCGGTGGCCCACACAAAAGTGAGCGTCAAGATTGGGAGCCACAAGTTCAAGGTGACGAGTGACCGCGGTGGAGTCATCGACGCACGTTTGCCGGTGAGTCTGCCTGTCGGGCTCCACACGGTGTTTATGCGAGTCAGGAAAGGCCACGGCTGGGCATCGAGTGACGTGACCGTCGTTGACAACTCGACAACAGTCGGCATTGTGTGTGACGTCGATGACACGGTCATGGTCACCGCACTCCCCCGCCTGTTATTGGCGGCCTGGAACACGTTCGTGCTTGACGAGCACGCTCGTCGGCCCGTGCCGGGAATGGCGGTGTTCCTCAATAAATTGGGGTCACATTACTCGGGTGCGCCGGTCATGTATTTGTCCACCGGCCCGTGGAACGTCGCGCCGACCCTCGAGCGCTTCCTGTCACGCCACATGTACCCGCGCGGCCCTCTCCTTTTGACCGACTGGGGGGCGACTCCCGATCGAATCTTCCGGAGTGGCCGTGACCACAAGGTCAACAGCCTGGATCGTCTTGTCTCCGAATTCCCGAAGATCAAATGGATTCTGATCGGCGATGACGGGCAGCACGACGAGACGACATACGGTGATTTCGCCCGTCGCCACCCCGGCCACGTGCTCGGCGTCGGGATTCGACGGCTCTCTCGCCCAGAGGCCGTCCTCGCGGGCGCTCCGATCACTCACCCCGACCCCGTCCCGGGGCTACCGTGGGTCTACGGTCACGACGGCGCGGAACTCGCGGAAAACTTTTTCGACGCCGGGTTACTCGGCGGCACCCTCCGCCACCGCTAACGCGCTGGAACGGCCGCCAGCATTTCGCGAACGAGCGGGACGACTTTACTGCCGTACAACTCGATTGATGACATGAGTTTCGAATGCGGCATCGGACCATTCGAATACTTCAGATCAAACTGCTGGGCACCCACCGACGACAGTGCGTGTGCGATCTTCTTCGCGACCGTCTCAGGAGATCCGGCGTAGACCGAACCGTGGGTGACCTCGCCCATGAAGTGTTCCTTCGTGATGGGACCCCAGCCGCGTTCACGACCAATTCGACCGAACGACGCAACATAGTGCGGCCATAACTCTTCGACCGCTTGCTCGTCAGTTTCTGCAATGTGCCCCGGTGAATGGATTGCAATGGGCAAGACTTCCCGACCGAATGACTGCAATTGGTCGCGGTACAACTTGGCGAACGGCGCAAATCGCGCTGGGTCGCCGCCAATAATGGCAAGAGCCAGCGGGATGCCGAGGCGCGCGGCGCGCACGACCGATTCCGGACTGCCGCCGACACCAACACGTAATCCGATTCGACCCTTTTCTGTCTTGGGGTAGACCTCTTGGTTGACCAACGACGCTCGGGTTGCTCCCGACCAGGCCACAGGCCGTTCCTCAAGAAGTTGCACAAGTAGTTCGAGTTTTTCTTCGAACAGCACATGGTAGTCATTGAGCTCGAATCCAAACAACGGGAACGATTCCGTGAACGAACCGCGGCCCGCGGTGATCTCGGCGCGGCCGTTCGACAACGCATCGATGGTGGCGAAGCGCTGGTAGACCCGCACTGGGTCCTCGCTCGACAGGACGGTGACCCCCGTCCCCAGGATGATCGAGGATGTGCGCGTTGCGATTCCCGCAAGGACCGTGTCCGGAGCGCTCACAGCGAAATCGTCGCGGTGGTGCTCACCGATGTGGATTGCGTGAATACCCAACGAATCAGCAAAGACGGCTTGTTCGACGAGGTTCCGCAAGACCTGTCCCACGGTTTCGCGTGTGCCGTCGTCCTTGTGGGTCATATCACCAAAGGTGTCGAGCCCGAATTTGATGTCGTCGATGTTTAGCGTCATACCTGTTCCCAGTTGTGTCGTCGTGAAGTTATTCCCTAAGGCTGTAGTCGTGTGACGTTCCAGCCGCCGCCGACACGCTCAAATGCAATGCGGTCGTGCATGCGATTCGAGCGACCCTTCCAAAATTCCATTCGAGTGGGGACGATTCGATAGCCACCCCAGTGTTCCGGCCGCGGCACGACATCGTCGTTCGCGAATCGCAGGTCAGTGTCTTCATACTGCTGATCGAGCGCATCTCGAGACGAGATGGGACGAGATTGTTCGCTCGCCCAAGCCGCAAGTTGAGAACCGCGCGGACGCGATTCGAAGTAGTCATCCGATTCTCCCACCGAGACGCGTTCAGCGCGACCTTCGATGATGACCTGG
>Ga0214921_10012122_pt1 | contig 10366 bp, 5 predicted proteins | sample LL1505_MetaG_FD_177992 | JGI IMG/M metagenome (GOLD analysis project Ga0214921, IMG submission 177992) | Freshwater microbial communities from Lake Lanier, Atlanta, Georgia, United States - LL-1505 | ecosystem: Environmental > Aquatic > Freshwater > Lake | place: USA: Georgia | collected 2015-05-28
CTTAATAGGCAATAAACTTATTACGAAAAATAATGGCGAATTTAGCCCTAATCGTATCTATGGCGTGCAAAATATAACTAAATTTTATTTGCCAAGTCTCGATTTGGTTTTAGGATTTTCAGGCATTTCAAACGTAAATCCTTTTGATCCGGATACAGCTACACTCCTGTCATTTTGGAACGAGGATGTAAACTTTACAAATACAGATACCATTCCCTTTAAAATGCTATCTAATTTCGATATAGAAGTTGACAAGGCAGGTTTTTTATTGATGCAACAACATACGCAATACCTTTTTGCAAAGCATGGTTTGAAAAACCCAACTACCTGGATTCAGCCAGGAGGAGAACAACCTTATTTAAGTGAAAGTTATATTGAAGAAACATTGGGTCACGAGTTTTCTTACCTCAGTGGTGCTAGTTACCCAACTTGTGTAAAGACATTTAACGAATTTGACCCCAATGGTTCAAAGAGGTTTTCGATGCAATGGGGTGATTTTTATGAGGAAACCCAAAGTGTTTCAACTATTCAAAAAACCATAGCCGATAGATTAGCTCGCCATCATGTTAGCATAGGGCTTAATCACTTTTCGCTCTATGGAGGGTTTGCTTGGAATGATTTAATCAATCATATGAACACCCTTCTTGATTGGTGCAAAATGAAAAATATCAAAGTTGAAACCTATGATTATTGGGCCAATGAGTTGTATACTAAAATTACAAATCAGAGCGTGAACATTGCCCCAAGTTTGAATGTTGATTTGGATGAAGATAGTTTGCCTGATGGATTTGGGAACATAAGTAACTTTGATCGAACAACAGGCGTGGCGCAAAGTGCAGGGAAAAGTTTTTCGAGTAAAAGTGGTCAAGCATTTACCATACAAAGACTTGGTGGTGTGGAGAATGGTAGAAATGTGATAAGACTTTCAACCAAAGGTGGAACAGAAAATGACCAGATAAATATTTTCATCAATGTGCAAGACAAAGACATTAATTACTTTTTTGATGTGCCTGCAAACACGGCTGATTTTACAGAGTACAGCAAAGAGTTTTGGATACCTAATGATGCCTTTTTAATTAGTGTATATTGTAATGTATATTCACCTTCTGGCCGAACCATATTTGTTTCTGGCTTAGATATTAGAGGGGTTTCAAAACCAAAAATAAAATTTAAGAAATTAATAAAACAGGTAAATGAAGATTACCCTGTGATCGATTTGGATAAATGTGTTTTTGATACTGCATTTGCTGCAACATCAATGAAATGGTATGTCTTAAAAGATGTGATGTCCTTTGCCAAATTAGATACCATCCATCGAAAACTGAGTATAATACCGAAACCATTTTGGTTAGGTACTGATTCAATTGTCGTGTTTGTGATAAATCCTTCAGGCCAAACGGATACTTGTACTTTGTATTTTACATCATCAGGTATAAGTGTTTGTGCAGGGCAATTGGTTGAATTAAAAGTACCCTATGATACTACTTGCAAGTATAAATGGATTGCCACACCTGCAGATATAAGTTTGAAAAATGATACTAGCCCAAGCATAGATGTAAGACCAATTTTAACAGGTGTTTATAAACTTTCAATTACCCAAGTAAATAATGTTACTGAGACATTTACTGTAGGTGTGAATGTAAAGCAAAGTAGAACATTAAACCCTGAATTTGATACCCTGATTTATAATCCCTCGGAGGATAATATTTTTGAAATAAATAAACCTTTTGGGTACACCTTCTCATTGTTAAACCAAGCTAGGTACAAGGTAGAATTAATTAACAGTACAATCAAAACATCAAAGGGGCAGAATAATCTTGGTGATGATTTGGTAAGAATTTATACCAGTAACAATAGCTGCGATGTGGGAATTATTGATCTACATATTATGAGTAAGAGAGGCTCTGTAACTGAATTGGAATTAGATAAAAATCTCAAAGTATACCCTAATCCTGTAAGTGATTATTTAGTAATTGAGACTCTTAATGAAAGTGATTATGATTTGGTTTTAGTGGATTTGAATGGTCAAGTATTAAAAAGAAGTGTTATAAATAAAAAGTCAAATAATATAGATATGTTGGACATACCACAAGGCTTTTATATTTTATATCTTAGCCATCAAGTAGGTCTTAAGAGGCATTATTACAAAATATTTAGGAATTGATATAGCGTTTGAGTGTTGTAAATCAGTTGTATATGATATCTCTATTTCTACCTAAATACTATTTTGTGAGTCTGTTGCCTTGTATATTGAGTGATTGAATTTTCATGATTGACGAAAGTCTATGAATTAAAAACCGAGAGGAGTCTCGGTTTTTTATTTAATTTGTGCAGCGAGAGATAAAAAAAATGATTAAAAATTTGCCTATTCAGTAAAGTTAGGTAGTTTAAGTCAATCCATTTTTTATTTTTGCAAGCATATAACTAAAAGTACATGGCAGAAATTATTCGCATGCCCAAGATGAGCGACACGATGACCGAAGGTGTTATCGTTTCGTGGTTGAAACAAGTGGGCGATGATATTAAACCAGGCGATATACTAGCTGAGGTTGAGACAGATAAGGCTACAATGGAGTTGGAAAATTACGTAAAAGGAACGCTTTTACACATTGGTATCCCTGACGGAGGCACAGTGCCTGTTGATGCAATTATTGCCATTGTTGGAGCTAAAGGTGAGGATATTTCTTCTATTTTGGCATCTGCTGATAGCAAGCCTGTTGTAAGTAGTGCAGCACCGGTTGAAACAATAGAAACTATTGTGGCAAGTCCTGAGACAGCCGTAGTTGCTTCTTCAGATATTTCAGATTCAAGAGTGAAAGCATCTCCATTGGCTAAGAGAATAGCTGAAGATAGAGGAATAAGTTTGTCACAACTTCATGGAAGTGGCGATGGTGGAAGAATTGTAAAGCGTGATGTCGAGGGATTTGTTCCTGTATCTAAACCCCAAGTTACAAGTACCCCAAGCCCAACTTCTGTTGCCTTACCGCAAATTGTAGCCCAAGAAAGTTATGAGGATGTTCAGTTATCTCAAATGCGTAAGGTAATTGCAAGGAGGTTGAGCGAGAGTTTATTTACTGCACCACATTTTTACCTAACCATGTCTATCCGCATGGATAAAGCTATTGAAGCTCGTAAGGCTATCAATGGCATGGGTGATGTGAAGATATCCATGAATGATATCATAGTGAAAGCAGTAGCGGCTGCATTGCGCAAAAATCCGAATGTAAATGTTAGTTGGTTAGGTGATAAGATTCGTTACAACCACCATATTAACATTGGTATTGCGGTGGCCATCGAAGATGGTTTAATTGTACCTGTAGTAAAATTTGCTGATAACAAAACAATTTCGCATATCAGTGCTGAAGTAAAGCAATTGGCAGATAAAGCTAAAAATAAGAAGTTACAGCCAGCCGAATTTGAAGGTAGCACATTCACCATTTCTAATTTAGGTATGTATGGTATTGATCAATTCACTGCTATTATCAATCCACCTGATGCTTGTATATTGGCTGTAGGTGCTGCTACCGAAACTGTTTTAGTTGAAAATGGGCAAATGGTAGTAGGGAACGTGATGAAGGTTACATTAAGTTGCGACCACAGAGCAGTTGATGGTGCTGTTGGTTCAGCCTTCTTAAAAACGCTAAAAGAATTACTTGAAAATCCAGTTAAAATGCTGGTTTAATCAATACAATATCTATATTAAAAGTGCTTCAAATTTTGAAGCACTTTTTTTATATATGCCCTAAACTAATATATTATTTAAGTCTTCAAATTACGTTGCATTGAGGGATGTAGATTTGTTTGCAAAGGAATTTAAGGTAGGTGTTTTGATGTCCCATATTAGGATAATGAAAGTAAATACTTGTTTGGGTTTTTTAATATAATTTTCGCTTGCATACAAGCCCATCTCTGTAATTTGATTTATGATTAAATTCTTTCTACACCATTAAACCTCTATGACTTTCTTTTCTATATTTCTACATAGTTTGATTTTTAAATATCATAGGTAATTCAAATAAATTTCTTCAGCCGTGATTTGAAAAATTAATTTTAAAAATATAAGTAATCCTATTATGTCTATTCACATTTACTTTTTCTTGAATCCATAAGGGCAGTGTCTGCATCCACTTTTGCAGCAAAAGCCTCTTTGTATGTGGTAGCTTTCTGTAAAAACCATAAATCCTGATTCCATGTAAAAATGAATACCTTCTTTCATTTCATTTCTTTTTGGAATGTGCTTACTATTTTTATGCTTTATGATCTCGTTTGCCATTAATAATTAAAATAAAAATCTCCTGTGATAATACCTGCATTAAATAAACCATTTAACTGTCCTGTATTGGCATTGAATCTATAGCATTTTGATTTTTGCATATAATCCAATACATCGCTTACATATAATTCATTGTATGTATTGTCGAATGAAAGGCCATAGAAATTTTTGCCATTGGCGTTCACAAAAGGGTTTTTAGGTAACATACTATCTGTGACCGCCATTTTGTAGATGTCTTTTTTTAACCAAAATAAGGCTGTTTTGTTTTTATTTAATACCAGTTTGCTTGGCTTGTCATCCCCTTCAAACGGATAGGATTTGATGAGTCTGAACGCATGGTTACTAAAATAGAGTTTATGTAATGCAGCGTTTATTTTTTTTGTTTGACTGCCATCACACAGCACCCAAAAAGTGCTATCATTTTCTTGCAATATAGAATGTGTACCATAAGAAAGTTGGATACTGTCTTTGATTTGATCCGTAAAAATATCAATGCTATAGATGAAGTTACTATTAGGACAAGTCACCAACATGTTACTACCTGATAGGAGCATATTTTCGGTCCAAGAAGGAAAAGTGATTTTTTTCAATACACTATTGTTCGATAAATCAATCACGGTTATGGCCTTGTCATACAAATCGCTAATGTATGCCTTGTTCGATGAAACAGCCTCTATATACCTTGGTGAGCGGAGGCCTGCTATAGTAGAAATGGATATAAAGTTTCTTTTGTCTAACACCTCAACTTTACCTGAATTATTCACTACCAAGTATAATTTGTCGTTAATTATACTCATTGATTGTAGCACATCACCCAAGACTTTGTTGTTGGCTTGTTTAAACACATCAGTGTAATACATATTATTATACACATCAATAAAATCTAGGGTTGCATTCCCTGATTGGAAATTCCCCTCGTTCAATACATAAATACCTTCATGCAATGAATCTGGTAATACCAACAATGGTGGCGCCTGAGGCGCTTTGTCGCAAGACTGTGTTCCAAGCATAAGCAATGTTAAAAATATTAGACTGAATATGTATTTCATTAATGTGGAGGTCAATGTTTATATGTGAATGGTTGTAAAGGGTAATAATTGTTTTGGCATTTGTTTGCACTTGTGGAGACGTTTAATTAAACGTCTTTACCAATACATCATGCGGTTTATTGTTTTACAAATTTTTTGCTAACTACACCCATTTCTGTTTTGATGTTTATGAAATACAAGCCACTGTTCAATTCTGAAACATCCATGTTGTTTGAATTTGATGCGCTCATTATTTCTTGACCATTGATATCTGAAACAATACATTCAAATGTTCTTATATTTTTAGGTAAATCAATAAACAAATGATTGGCTACTGGGTTAGGGAAAATACTTACATCGTTTGATGATAATTTTTCTTCAAGGGATTGTTTGATGCTGTATGTTAAATTGTCGATACAAAAATAAGTTGGTGTATTGATTCCAAAACCACCAAAAGTATCACTGGATGCAAAACTGAATGTTAGGCTATCGAAGCTACCAATTTTACTCAAATCAACCCATTTCCAATTTTTAACTATATAGTCATTTTTATTGTCTGCAAATCTATAGTCAGCTAAATAAAAATTAACAATTGAATCCTTTTGTATGCCGTTTTTAAATCCTTTGAAACTTACCATTAAATAATCTGGGTAAGAACCTTGTGCTAAACCACTTTTGGTTCCAGTAGTATCTCCAAATTTGCGGGTAAATGAATCACCTTTCTTCATATTGTAGTAGGCATAGGTATTATTTGTGATATAAAAACCCATTACATCTTTATTTACTTTGATATGTCCATAACTATATGCTACACCATAATTATTTGAGTTGTCATAACCACCACCTGTAATGGAGTTTCCTTCATTTTTATAACCTTCAGCCAATGTATCTTTAAGGTTTGAAACTGCAAAGCCGCTCCAATATCCGCCAAATGCCGAATCATATTTGTTAGAATAAAATGCGCCACCGCTATTAAATCCTTTTTTCCAATCTTCACCTTTATTATAAGTATTCGGTGCAAGGGTGATGTCTTCAAAAGTTGAGACGAATTGTGCATTTACATTTAGTGAAAGCAGGCTGGTGATTACAGCGAATAGTAATTTGTAGTTGTTTTTCATATTTGTATAGTTTAAATTTTTATTGATAGTGTGAATTGATAATGACGCATGGGAACAGCCCTACTCACAATCACTTGGTAGTTCTCGTTCCAAGCATTGTTTATATTTAGGTTATAGTTTAGAATTGTTTTTTTGATTTTGATATTTTGACCAATGGAGAAATTGCCAATAATATACGAATCTAACCATGCAGTGTTATCGCTCGTGGTGAATCGAATACCTGTGTATGTATGATTATATAAAACATAATACGACTTGATATTAGCTCCCAAAGTTATACTGTTTTTAAGTCTTGGCGAATAGGCTATTTGTTTGCCCAATGATGCATCTCCATTTAAATAACTTTTTTCAATGATAGATTGACTAGCATCATATAATGCCTTCATAAATATTCGAGAGTCTTTCATGGCAAAGCTGATATCTGCTTGTATTTCCAATCCCATACTTTTTGTTTGGCTTATATTCATAGGGTTGCTGAAGCCATTGCTAATGGTCCATTGGATAAAATCATCCATGAAACGATTGTATATACTTGAAGTAATTTCACTTTGGACTTTTTTGCATTTGTCTTTTGGTAAAACATATTTAACTGTTAATTCCTCACCCCAGCCTTGCTCAGGTTTTAGATGTATATTTCCCTTGGCAAAGGCATCATTCCAATATAATTCGTTGAAGGTAGGTAGCCTATAACTTTGGTTGATATTGTAAGATAGCTTAAAGTTTTTTATACCTGTATATTCAAAACCCAAGGAGGAAACCAGAGGCGCGTCTTGCCCATTGATGAACTCTTTACGGCTACTGAGGCAGCTGTTAAGTTTATGTTTGTTTGATACTATTTTATAAGATGCAAACAAAGCCAATCTATTTTGTTGCTTGCTCTCTGTATATGCATCTGAGTGGGCCTCTGTATAACTATAATTAGCAGATAATTGTAAAAAATGATTTTGGAAGGGGTGGAAATAATTTTCGATAAAAGTATTGTATTGGATGCTGTTGGCTGAGCTTTTGCTTAGGTTGGTATCTCTATAGGCAATGCTTTCTTTTAATAATGCTGAGCGAAGATTCAATTGATAAAGCTTTCTCATGTATTTCCATTCAGCGCTTAATCTCAGGCTTTCGTCTTGTTGATTGGCTTTATTATCTGGGATATTTACGGCAGGTGGTATTTGTCTGTAGCTGCCTTGCACCCATAAGTGCAATGAAACCTGGTTGTGGGTGTTTATTTGCAGATATTCATCCCACAAAAGTCCACTTTGTTGCAGTTTCGCATTGGTTTGCTTTTGTTCTTTTCCTTGGTTTAAAAAGGTATAATCATTGTCGCCCCATTGGTTGAATATTTTGATAGATGAGAAAGTTTTTTTATTGCCATACCACAATTTTAGAACTTGTTGTTGGTTGTTAAAGCTACCAATTGAATAGCTAATCTGGCTTCTTAATCCTGACTGAAACAAGGCTCCATTTTGAAGTATTACTGAACCTCCCACAGCACCACTTCCATAAATGCTAGATGTGCTTCCATAGTCTATTGATAGATTTTCAAATAAGCTTGCAGGTAGTAGCGCAAAATCTGCTTGTCCAAGCATGGGGCTTTGTAAGTTAAATCCATTCCAGAGTATTGCGGTTTGATTGGCCGAAGAGCCTCTAAAACCTGCTGTTGCCAGACCGCCTGCACCATAGGACTTAATAAATATTTGGCTGTATTTGCTCAATACCTCTGCCACCGAATTGGCTTGTTGGGTTTGGATAAATAAGGTATCAATATGTTGCGTTTTTACACCTGTTTTAAATGCATCCAATTTATTTGTATAAATATCAACGGGCTTTAGATTTTTGTTGGGCAATACTCGCTTGTTGCTGTCAACCGGATCCGATTGATAAGCTTGTGCAACAGCCCATGCGCTTAGCACCAAACATAAAAGCATACAACAATATTTTTTCATTGGTTTTGAAACAATTGTTGAGCCATGAGAATGAAAATGAATGAATACGAACGAGGAATGACAATAAAATTGAGATAAACCTTTATCGCATCACACAGCCTTTTTTCCCGAAAGCTACAATGATAATATTTGCCTAAGGCAGGTCTTCTGACTTGCACCATTTTTGTTAGTCTTCCCATTCCGCATAGCGGAACAGTGACAAGAAGGAAACAAAAATTTTTGATTTACTATATTGTAAATCGGTGCTTACAGCAGCGGGTACTGTTCAAGAATTTCACTTGATTCCCTTTTCATCCCGACCCGTGTCGGGAACCAAAAGCAATGGCAAAAATACACCTAAACTTAATTTCTGCAAGGCTCTTTTTTGTATTTTGGCTCAAAGCCTGATACTCTAAGCAAGAAATTTTTTACTCAATCTACAAACAAATCTCAAAATTTAATCTCAAATTATCATTTATGAATCACCACTTATTTCTGTTTGGAGTGATCGCATCAATGTCACACTTTGATGATATTGGTAAGAATTTATTCGCATCTAATTCCAAATATGTCTTCAATTAAAGTGGAAAAGGTGAAAATATTTTATACCTAATTTGCAATATTACCAATGAGGATTTATTATAAAAGTAGGAAAGGATTTAGTTTAAAAGAATTAGGGTGTCAAGTGTTTATTTTAATTTTAGGTTCATTGAGTAGTTGATTTATATAGTATCTGTGGAAACTATTAAAATAAATTATACCATTGGGTAAATATGTTTATTCAATAACTTAACTGGTGAATACTTATTAAATTAGTTTGTAACTTAATTTTTTGGTGCAATATTTGTTTAATTGAATTTGCCGTAACATATTTGAATACATGAAAAAGCTAATAATATTTATCGCCATTCTTCCAATACTTGTATCATTTGCTCCTAAACAGCAAGAAACCCTGAAATGGTACTCTTGGAACGAAGGTTATCCATTGGCTCAAAAACAAGGAAAAATTTTATTGATAGATGCCTATACCGATTGGTGTGGATGGTGCAAGCGCATGGATCGCGATACATACGCCAATGCGGATGTTGTAAAAAAACTTAACCAACATTTTATTGCCATAAAATTCAACCCTGAATTGAGCGATTTGAAATATAAAGTTGATAGCCAAACCTATACAGCATCCGAATTTTTTGGTCAGCTAAATAGGGGAGAGTCAACAGGTTTTCCTACCACCTATTTTATTTCGCCCGTAAAACGCAGTTTGTTGATGCAACCGGGCTACCTTGGTCCTGCTGATTTTATGACGGTTATGGATAAAGTTATAAGCGACAATAAATAAAAATGTTGAGATTTATTATACATCCCTTTCAACAAATCAATTAGCTTTGCTGCTCCATTTTTATTATGAGTGACGATATAAAACACGAATGTGGCATTGCCCTAATTCGATTATTAAAACCCCTATCTTATTACCAAAAAAAGTATGGTTCAGCTCAATACGGCCTTCAAAAGCTTTATTTGTTGATGGAAAAGCAACACAACCGAGGCCAAGATGGTGCGGGAGTGGGCGTAGTGAAATTAGATCCTGAACCAGGAGAAACTTTCATATACCGCAAAAGAGCCAATGCAAGTGGTGCAATTGCTGAGATTTTTGAGAGCATATCAAAGAAAATTAGCAAATCGGGAAGCAAAGAGCAATTGAATGATGCTGAATATGTTAAGAAAAACGTACCTTTTATGGGCGAGGTTTTGTTGGGTCACTTAAGATATGGTACACATGGCGGTAACAGTGTAGATTTATGCCACCCCTTCATTCGTGAAAACAATTGGATTAGCCGCAACCTGATGTTGGCGGGTAATTTCAACCTAACCAATGTGGATGAATTGTTTGATGTATTGGTAAGTTTGGGGCAACATCCTGTTGAACGAGCTGATACTGTTACCTTATTAGAAAAAATAGGTCATTTCTTGGATGATGAAGTCCAAAGAAATTTCACTCGTTTTAAACTAGAAGGTCATAGCAACAAG
>Ga0214921_10012123_pt1 | contig 10366 bp, 11 predicted proteins | sample LL1505_MetaG_FD_177992 | JGI IMG/M metagenome (GOLD analysis project Ga0214921, IMG submission 177992) | Freshwater microbial communities from Lake Lanier, Atlanta, Georgia, United States - LL-1505 | ecosystem: Environmental > Aquatic > Freshwater > Lake | place: USA: Georgia | collected...
CCGCCTGCTCGGCCGGCCCGTCAACGACCGCGACTGGGTGGTGGTGGGCAGCACGCCCGAGGCCATGGCGGCCGCCGGCTACACCCCGGTGGGGCGCGACTTTCCGGTCTTCCTGCATCCGCAGACCCACGAGGAACACGCCCTGGCCCGCACCGAGCGCAAGAGCGGGCGCGGCTACCTGGGCTTCACCGTGCTGGCCTCGCCCGAGGTGACGCTGGAAGAAGACCTGGCGCGGCGCGACCTCACCATCAACGCCATTGCCGAAGACCCGGCCACCGGCGCCCTGGTCGACCCCTTCAATGGCCAGGCCGACTTGCAGCAGCGCGTGCTGCGCCATGTGGGCCCGGCCTTTGTCGACGACCCGGTGCGCCTGCTGCGCCTGGCGCGGCTGGCGGCGCGCTTTGCAGACTTCAGCGTGGCGCCCGAGACCGAAGCCCTGCTGGCGCAGATGGTCGCCAGCGGCGAGGTCGACCACCTGGTGCCGGAACGGGTGTGGCAGGAGCTGGCCCGCGGTCTGATGGAAGACCGGCCGGACCGCATGTTCGACGTGCTGCGCCAGTGCGGCGCGCTGCGGGTGCTGCTGCCCGAGGTCGACCGGCTCTGGGGCGTGCCGCAGCCGCCCGAGCACCACCCCGAGGTGGACACCGGCGTGCACCTGATGCTGGTGCTGGGCCAGGCCGTGCGTCTGCAGGCCAGCCTGCCGGTGCGCTTTGCCTGCCTGTGCCACGACCTGGGCAAGGGCACCACCCCGGCAGCCGACCTGCCGCGCCACATCGGCCATGAGCAGCGCAGCGTGGCCCTGGCGCGCCAGGTGGCCCAGCGCTGGAAGGTACCCGCCGAATGCGCCGCGCTGGCCGAGCTGGTGGCGCGTGAGCACGGCAACATCCACCGCAGCGCCGGCTTCAACGCCGCGGCCGTGCTGCGCCTGCTGGAACGCTGCGACGCCCTGCGCCGCCCGCAGCGCTTTGCCGACGCCCTGCTGGCCTGTGAATGCGACGCCCGCGGCCGCACCGGGCTGGCAGACCGGCCCTACCCGCAGCGCGCACGCCTGGCGGGCGCACTGGCAGCTGCGCTGGCAGCGCCGGTGCACCGCGTGGCCGAGGCCGCCACCGCCGCCGGGCTCCAGGGCCCGGCCATCGGTGAGCGCGTCCGCGCGGCGCGCGAGGCAGCGGTCGCCGCCGCGTTGGACCCGGTCTGACCCAGCAAACGCCGCGGAACCGGCTTTGCCGGGCCGCTGGGGTTGCCCCCTGGAGGGGGAGCGGCGTGAGCCGCCTCGGGGGTAGGTCCGGTCAGACCCAGTGGATGGCCCAGGTTGTCAGCAGGCTGAGCAACAAGGCTGACGCCAGCGGCACCCGCACCTCGCGGCCGAACACCGAGAACCGCAAATCCCCTGGCAGCCGGCCCAGGCCGATCTTGCGCATCCAGCCCGGCAGGCCGCTGGCCAGCAGCAGCGCCACGAAGAAGATCAGCAGCCACCTCACAACCTGTGCATCCGGTCACCCTGCGTGAAGCCCAACGGCAAGAAGCTGTCACCCAGGCCGCGCCCCAGCGCGATCACCTTGAACAGCTCGCCCATTTCATGCTCGTTGACCAGCTTCTGCACCGCGGCGCGCTCCGCCAGGGTGGCCGTCTCCAGCATCGCCGGCAGGCCGCAGTTCAGCAGGAACCAGGCCTGCGATGTGTAGCCCAGCACGTCCAGCCCGGCGTCCTGCGCGGCCAGGGCGATGCCGGTGAAGTTGACATGGGCGGTGATGTCCTTGGCGCCCAGGTCGACCAGCGGGTTGCCATCGGCGCGGTGGGCCTGGTGGCACATCAGCGTGCCGCCGTGGCGCTGGGGCAGGTAGTACTCGGCCTCGGGGAAGCCGTAGTCGATGAACAGCGCCAGGCCCTGCTGCAGCACCCCGGCCAGGGTGGTGATGAAGGCCTCGGCCTGCGGGTGGATCTCGGTGGTGGTGCCGGGCACGAAGGCCGCGTCCCCTGGCGGGCGCAGCGCCGTGGGGCGGTCGGCCCAGGCCAGGCCATCCTGGTGCCAGGCCACGCCCCGTTCGAACCACTGGCTGCCATCGAAGTGCAGCAGCTGCACCGGCATCGCGTCCAGCACCTCGTTACCCAGCACCACGCCGTGGAAACTGTCTGGCAGGGCATCCAGCCAGCGCACCCGCGCGCCGAAGCGCGCCAGCCGCGCCTGCTGGCGCGCACGCAGCGCGCCTGAGAGATCGACGATGGCGTAGCCGGTGATGGCATCGCCCAGGGCGTCCAGCACGGCTTCGGCCAACGCGCCCGAGCCGGCGCCGAACTCCATCACCTGCCCCCAGCCGCCCACGGCCAGCGCCTGCCGCACCTGCGCGGCCAGCGCGCGGCCGAACAGCGGCGACAGCTCGGGCGCGGTGACGAAATCGCTGCCCGAGCCCGGCATGTGGCCGAACTGGCGGCTGCTGCTGGCGTAATAGCCCAGGCCGGGCTGGTACAGCGCCAGGGCCATGAAGCGGTCAAACGGCAGCCAGCCGCCGCCGTCGGCGATGGCCTGGCGCAGCACGTCCGGCAGGCCGCTGGCTACACTGCCGGGTTCGCCCGGATCGCTGCTCATCTCATCGTGGGATCGGGCCATCCCGGCATTGTAGGAAGCATGCCTCCAGCCTCTTTGGCCCATCCGCGGCCCGTCGTCCTGGTCACCGGCGCCGCGCGCCGCATCGGCCGGGCCATCACCCTGCACCTGGCCGGCCATGGCTGGGATGTGGTGTTGCACCACCGCGGCACGGCCAGCGGCGCGGCTGATGCCGAGACCACCGCTGCCGATGCCCGGGCCCTGAGCGCGCAAGCCTGGCTGGTGGCCGCCGATCTGGCCGACGAAGCTGCCTGCAATGCCCTGGTGCCCGCCGCCGTGGCCAACGCCGGCCGGCTGGATGCGGTGGTGAACAACGCCTCGCTGTTCAGCTATGACGACGTGGCCAGCTTCAACGGCCCCAACGCCGAGCGCCACTTCCGCGCCAACACCACGCCCGCGGTGCTGCTGGCCCGCGCCCTGCACGCCCACCTGGCGGCGCGCCGGGCCCAGGGCTGCGTGGTCAACCTGCTGGACCAGAAACTGGCCAACCCCAACCCCGACTACTTCAGCTACACCCTGAGCAAAGCCGCGCTGGCCGAGGCCACGGTGATGCTGGCCCAGGCGCTGGCGCCTGTGCTGCGGGTGTGCGGCATCTCGCCGGGCGTCACGCTCGTTTCGGGCCCGATGGACGAGGCCGAGTTCGCCGCCGCCCACCGGCTCACCCCGCTGCAGCGCTCGTCCACGCCCGATGACATCGCCGGCGCGGTGCGCTTTCTGCTGGACGCACCGGCCATCACCGGCCACACCCTGCTGGTCGACGGCGGCCAGCACCTGCTGGGCCAGCCGCGCGACGTGCTGTTCCTGGCGCAACAACAACTGGCCGCCTCCGCGCCCACCCCGAAGGACTGACCATGCAAAGCCTGCTCACCAACCCCAGCCTGATGGACTGCCGGCGGCTGTTCCTGCGTGACTACGAGGTCTGGATCAACATCGGCGTGCACGACTTCGAGAAGAAGGGCGAGCAGCGCGTCAAGATCAATGTCGATCTGTACGTGCCGCTGGCCTTGTCGACACCGGTGGCCGACAAGCTCGACGAGGTGCTGGACTACGACTTCATCCGCCGCACCATCACCGACCGGGTCAAGCGTGGCCACATCCACCTGCAGGAAACCCTGGCCGACGACGTGCTGCGGCTGATGCTGGCCCACCCCAACGTGCGCGCCGCCCGCGTGGCCACCGAGAAGCCCGATGTCTACCCCGATTGCGACGCCGTGGGCTGCGAGGTCTTCGGCATGAAGGAGCCGGCATGAACGACCTGACCGACCTGCAGCACCTGGCCAGCGAAGGTGCTGCCGATGCCGCCAAGGCCAAGAAGCACGCCTTCGAGATGAACAAGCTCAGCAAGCGCCTGCACCGCCAGGTGGGCCAGGCCATCGTCGACTTCAACATGGTCGAAGAGGGCGACCGGGTGATGGTCTGCCTGTCGGGCGGCAAGGACAGCTACGGCATGCTCGACATCCTGCTGGGCCTGCAAAAGCGCGCGCCTGTGAACTTCACCCTGGTGGCCGTCAACCTCGACCAGAAGCAGCCGGGCTTCCCCGCCCACATCCTGCCGGCCTACCTGGCGCAGCTGGGCATCGAATTCCACATCGAGAACCAGGACACCTACAGCATCGTCAAGAAGCTGGTGCCCGAGGGCAAGACCATGTGCAGCCTGTGCAGCCGGCTGCGGCGCGGCATCCTCTACCGGGTGGCCGGTGAGCTGGGTGCCACCAAGATCGCCCTGGGCCACCACCGCGACGACATGGTGGTGACCATGCTGATGAACATGTTCTTCGGCAGCCGGCTCAAGGGCATGCCGCCCAAGCTGGTGAGCGACGATGGCAGGAACACCGTGATCCGCCCGCTGGCCTACGTGGCCGAATCCGACCTGGCCACCTGGGCCACGCACCGGCAGTTCCCCATCATCCCCTGCACCCTGTGCGGCAGCCAGGACAACCTGCAGCGGGTGCAGGTCAAGAAGATGATCCACGCGTGGGAGCGCCAGTACCCCGGCCGCATCGACAACATGGCCACCGCCATGGGCAACATCACCCTGTCGCACATGATGGACCGGCAGCTGTTCCCCTTCACCACCATCCGGCCCACCGGCACACCCGACGCGGCCGGCGACAAGGCCTTCGATGCCGACGACGAGGCCTGCGCCCCGCCGGCAGCCGCCACGGTGCCACAACCCGTGGTCTGGCAGCGCAGCAGCCGCACAGACTGAAAGCGCCGGCCGGGCGCAGCATCCACAACCCGCACTGCAGGAGCCCTTGATGAACAAACGCACCTGGCTGCAAGCCACCATCGCCGGTGCCGCGCTGTTGCTGGCAGGCTGCGCGGCGATGCAACAGCTCTCGGCCGAGGTGTCCACCTTCGGCGCCTGGCCGCCCGGCCGCAGTGCCGGGAGTTATGCCTTCGAGCGCCTGCCGTCGCAGCAGGCCCGGGCCGACGACATGCAGCAGCTGGAAGACGCGGCTGCGCCCGCGCTGGCACGCGCCGGCTTCCAGCCGGTGGCCGCAGGCGCGCAGCCCGATGTGCTGGTGCAGGTGGGCGTGCGGGTGAGCCGGGCCGACCGCTCCCCCTGGGACGACCCGCTGTGGTGGCACGGCGGCTTCGGCCTGTGGCGCCCGGGCCCCTGGCGCGGCCCGCTGTGGGGCGGCAGCTGGCGCGGCGAGCCGCCGCGCTACGACCGCGAAGTGGCCCTGCTGCTGCGTGACCGCGCCACCGGCGCACCGCTGTTCGAGGCCCGCGCCAGCAGCGAAAGCTTCCAGCGCAGCGCCGGCACGGCGCTGCAGCCGCTGTTCACCGCGGCGCTGGTGGACTTTCCGGCCACCGGCGTGAACCCACGCCAAGTTGTGGTGCCGCTGGCGCCAATGGCGCCCTGACAGGCTGCGCTCAGTGCTTGGCGGGGGCGGCGGCTGCGTCGCCGTCGCCATCGTCCGGCTTGGACGCGGCCGCCTTGGCCACCTTCGGCGGTTTGGGTGGCTCGGGCGGGATCACCGGCACCACCGGCTCCAGCTTGTTCTCGACCATGTACTCGTTCATCTCGCGCCAGCCGGCGTAGATGGCGGCCTTGTCGGCCTTCTTGTTGAGGGTGTAGCAGTCCTCGATGGCGCGCGCCGCATGGCGGCATGCGCCGCCGATGGCCTTGCCGTCGGCATCCACCCGCGCCTTGGTGGTCGCGGGGGATTCGATGCCCAGCTGGTCACAGCCGGCCAGGGCCAGGGCGGTCAGCAGGAAGAAAAAACGGTGCATGCGGCCTTTATCGGCCGCCGCGCCCCCCGGCTTGAGCCATGGCCTGTGCCAGGTGCATCAGCGCTGCCACCCGCTCCTCGGTGGGCGGATGGGTGGAGAACAGCCCGCGCAGGCCGCCAGCCGACAGCGGATTCATGATCATCATCTGCGCCGTCTCGGGGTGGCGCTCGGCCGCTTCCATCGGCAGGCCTTGGGCGAAGCGGTGGATCTTGTCCAGCGCGCTGGCCAGCGCCGCCGGGTCGCCCGAGATCTCGGCGCCGCCGCGGTCGGCCTCGAACTCCCGGGCACGGCTGATGGCCATCTGGATCAGGCTGGCCGCCAGCGGCGCCAGCAGGGCCACCGCGATGCCGGCGATGGGGTTGCTGCGCTGGCCGTCACTGCTGCGCCCGCCGAACATCATCGCGAAGTTGGCCAGCATGCCGATGGCACCGGCCATGGTGGCGCTGACGGTGGAGATCAGGATGTCGCGGTGCTTGACGTGCGCCAGTTCATGCGCCATCACGCCGCGCAGTTCACGCGCGCTGAGCACCCGGATGATGCCGGTGGTGGCCGCCACCGCCGCATGCTCGGGGTTGCGGCCGGTGGCGAAGGCGTTGGGCGCGTCTTCGTCGATCAGGTAGACCTTGGGCATGGGGATGCCGGCGTTCTGCGCCAGCTCCCGCACCATGGCCACGAACTGCGGCGCGGTGCTGTCGTCCACCTCGCGGGCCTTGTACATCTTCAGCACGATCTGGTCACTGAACCAGTAGCTGAAGAAGTTCATGCCCAGCGCCAACACCAGGGCCAGCATCATCCCTGTCTGGCCACCCAGCATGCGGCCCAGCAACATGAACAGGGCGGTGATGGCCGCCATCAGGATGGCCGTCTTCATCAGGTTGAACATCGCAGGGTGTCCCTTCAAGGCTGGCCCGACAGCGGGCCGCTGGTGCAAACAGATGCGGCCGGCGGCCGCAAGTTCAACCGGATGGCGTGTGCAGGCTTGCCGTCAGCGGCCGAGCCATCACCCGCGAGGACATCACCCGCCGAGCTGGCGCCCGGCCAGGCCGGGCCGGGCCTGCAGCAGGGCTGCCACGTCGGTGCGCCGCCCGCCGGGGCGCTGCAGTTGCAGCAGGTCCAGCGCGCCGTCGCCGCAGGCCACGGTGAGCCGGCCGTCGGCGGCGGCCAGCACCTGGCCGGGCAGGCCCGACAGGTCCGGCCGCACGGCCGCGCGCCAGAGCTTCACCAGTTCGCCGTCCAGCAAGAAGCTGGCACCCGGGAAGGGGTCGAAGGCCCGCACCCGGCGTTCGATCAGCACGGCGGCCTGCGCCCAGTCGATGGCCGCCTCGGCCTTGTCGATCTTGTGCGCGTAGGTGATGCCCGCCGCGGGCTGCGGCTGGCGGCGCAGGGCGTCGGGCGCCGCCAGGCCCTGCACCACCACCTGCCCGCCCAGCGCCGCCAGGCGGTCGTGCAGGCTGGCCGTGGTGTCGTCGGGGCGGATGGCTTCCTCGGCCACCAGCAGCATGTCGCCGGTGTCCAGGCCGGCATCCATCTGCATCAGGGTGATGCCGGTGGTTGTGTCCCCCGCCTCGATGGCGCGGTGGATCGGCGCGGCACCGCGCCAGCGCGGCAGCACCGAGCCGTGGATGTTCAGGCAGCCGCGCGGTGGCAGGTCCAGCACCCATTGCGGCAGGATCAGGCCGTAGGCGGCCACCACCATCACCTCGGCACCGGCCGCCAGCAGCGCCGCACGGGCGGCCACGGCGTCGTCCGGGTACTTGCCGTCCAGCCGCAGGCTGCGCGGCTGGGCCACCGCAATGCCATATTGCAGTGCCAGTGCCTTCACCGGCGAGGGCAGCAGCTTCATGCCGCGGCCGGCCGGCCGGTCGGGCTGGGTCAGCACCAGGCTGATCGTGTGGCCGGCGCCGATCAGCGCGGCCAGCGCGGTGGCGGCGAATTCCGGCGTGCCGGCGAAGGTGATGCGCATGCAGATCAGCGCCTCGGGCCTTGCTCGTCCCGGGTTTTCTTGATCATCTTGGTCTTGATGCGCTCGCGCTTGAGCGGGCTGAGGTATTCCACGAACACCTTGCCCAGCAGGTGGTCCATCTCATGCTGAACGCAGATGGCGGCCAGGCCGTCCACGGTCATCTCGAAGGGTTGGCCGTCGCGGTCCAGGGCGCGCACAGTCACCTGGGCGTGCCGCTCCACCTCGTCGTAGATGGTGGGCACCGACAGGCAGCCCTCCTCGGCGCGCTTCATCTCGGCGCTGCGCGCGGTGATCTCGGGGTTGACCAGCACCAGCGGCTGGGTGCGCTCGGCCGAGGTGTCCATCACCAACAGGCGGATGTGCTGGTCCACCTGGGTGGCGGCCAGGCCCACGCCATCGGCGTCATACATGGTGGCCAGCATGTCGTCGGCCAGTTGGCGGATGCGCGCGTCCACCTCGGCCACGGGCTTGGCCACGGTGTGCAGGCGCGGATCGGGGTAACGCAGGATGTGGAGCAAAGCCATGGCAGACAAGGGCGCGAGGGTGGTGGCTGCGACCCGACAAATGGGGCCACTGCCGTGGATGTCCAGCAACAACTGCAGGCTGCCGCTGGCCTCGGGCCAGGACGGCACACAGTGCATTTCGTTGCGATATCAAGGGTTTACCGGCAGAATCTGCGATGTAGCATGAACATCGTCCGGCAGACTGGCCGGCCATGCTGCGGGTGCTGCTCGCAGGCTGCCGAACCCACGGTGGACCTGGATTGTGGCACCGGCCCATCCCGGAGATTGCCCCCATGCCCGTTCAGCCCCCGCTCCTTGCCCGCATGGTCCACCGGCTGCTGGGCCAGCCGATGGGCAGGCTGACGGGCCGGCAGCAGCCGGGCAGCCGGCAGGGCCTGGTTGTGGGGATGGGGCTGCTCGCTGCCAGCCTGGCCACCGGGGCCTTGGCGCAAGGCAGCCTGCCGGTGACGCCGGCGCAGCGCGCCACCGCCCAGCAGGTGGCCGGCAACGGCGTGCCCTTGTCGGCCCTGGCCGACAACGCGCCGGCATCGCACACCGTGCAGCGGGGCGACACGCTCTGGGCCGTGGCCTCGATCTTCCTCAAGACCCCCTGGCGCTGGCCCGAGCTGTGGGGCATGAACCTGCAGGAAATCCGCAACCCCCACCTCATCTACCCCGGCCAGGTGCTGGTGCTGGTGAAGGACGGCGACCGCGCCCGCCTGATGCTCGGCCGCGGCGCGGCCGATGGCCAGGCGCCATCCAACACCGTCAGGCTGTCACCACGGGTGCGCAGCGAGCTGCTGGAGAACGGCGCCATCGCTTCCATCCCGCTGCAGCTGATCGCCCCCTTCCTGAACGAGGCGGTGGTGCTCAACCAGGACGAACTGGCCGCCGCACCGCGCATCGTCGCCACCCAGGAAGGCCGGGTGCTGATCTCGCGCGGCGAGACTGCCTACGTGCGGGGCGACCTGGCCGGTGCGCGCAGCTTCTCGCTGTTCCGCCAGAGCAAGCCGCTGCGCGACCCGGTCAGCAACGAGGTGCTGGGCTACGAGGCCGGGTTCATCGGCACCGCCGATTTCGTGCGTGCCAACAGCACGGCGCCCGTCAGCGGCCTGCCGGTGCCGGCCACCTTCGTCATGACCAGCGCCCGCCAGGAAGCCGGCGTGGGCGACCGCCTGGCGCCGGTGCCGCCGCGCGACTTCAGCGCCTACGTGCCGCATGCGCCGGCCGGCGCAGTGGACGGCCGGGTGGTGTCGGTCTACGGCGAGGCGCTGACCGCCGGCCAGAACCAGATCGTCGCCCTCAACCGCGGCAGCCGTGACGGCCTGGAGCGCGGCCATGTGCTGGCCCTGTGGCGTGCCGGTGCCGCCGCCACCGACCGCACCAATGAGAAACCCCAACCCATCCAGCTGCCTGACGAGCGCAGCGGCCTGGTCTTCGTGTTCCGGGTGTTCGACCGCGTTTCTTACGCGCTGATCGTCTCCGCGCTCGACCCCATCCGCGCGGGCGATCGGGTCAGCGCACCCTGAACAGCGGCAAGCGGCCGATGCTGCCTGCCCCACTGGACGCCGCCGAGCTCGGCGCCTGGCTGCACCTGCTGCACAGCCCCGGCGTGGGGCGCGACGCCGCGCGGCGCCTGCTGGCGCGCTTTCTGGCACCCGCGGCGGCCATCAAGGCGCCGGTGGAGGCCCTGCGCGAATGCGTGGATGCACCCACAGCCCTGGCACTGGCCACGCCACCCGATGGCCATGCCCAGCGTCTGGCCGACACCCTGGCCTGGTGCAGCGCCGCCCCCGGGCGCAACGTGCTGGTGCTGGGCGACGCCGCCTACCCGGCGCCCCTGCTGCACAGCCCCGATCCGCCGCTGCTGCTGTACCTGCAGGGCGACGCAGCGCTGCTGGCCTCGCCCTGCCTGGCCATCGTCGGCAGCCGGCGCCCGACGGCCCAGGGCCGTGACAACGCCCGCCGGTTCGCGCACGACCTCGCCACCCAGGGCTGGACCATCGTCTCGGGCCTGGCCGCAGGGGTGGACGGCGCAGCGCACGAAGGCGCGCT
>Ga0214921_10012124_pt1 | contig 10365 bp, 10 predicted proteins | sample LL1505_MetaG_FD_177992 | JGI IMG/M metagenome (GOLD analysis project Ga0214921, IMG submission 177992) | Freshwater microbial communities from Lake Lanier, Atlanta, Georgia, United States - LL-1505 | ecosystem: Environmental > Aquatic > Freshwater > Lake | place: USA: Georgia | collected...
GATTGGAAGGGTTGCTTGGCGTTGTTTTATTACGTTCTCTTAGTTCTCGGTTGCGCAATTTTGAAAACATGCGGCGTCAGAGTGTTGCAACAGTTGATGAACAGCAAGTGGGAAAAGTTAGAGATGATTTGATCTCTGCAGAAAAAGAAATTTTAGAATTAAGAACATCCCTAAATTCTGTGCGTGAAAAACGTGAGCAATTGAAGGGACAATTTGAATCTTTAGTTGAGCGTTTGACATCTGCTGGCGGAGGGGGGGCAAATCAAGCAACGTTTAAGGACGCTGTAGAGGCTAGAGAACAGATCAAAAATCAATTGCGTGCTAGTAGAAATAGCCTTGAAACTTTAATTGCCGATAAATTGCCATTCCAACTTGTTTCAAAGGAAGTGCGTTCAGAACTCAAAAAACAGCTTATTGCTGAAGGGGAATTACTTCGTTGGGATGCGGAGAAGCGTTCACTTGAGCCAAGGAAAAAAGAATTTGATAATGCGTTTTTCAATCAAGCTGAGCCTCAATTTGAGCCAAAACTCACTGAAGAGCAAACTGAAGTAATCGAGAAGCGTTTATCTAATGCTTGGGCTCGTTTATTTTTCCCTCCGCCCGACAATTGTGCCCAAAGCATAATGCATATTTATCTCGGAGAAAACGATCGTGCTGAATTAATACGTTTTATTGATAAGCTGTCATTAAAATCCAGAGAAATTAGCCATTTGATAACTGAACAGCATGATTTTCAATCTCAAATTGAAGATCAAAATCGCAGAATAGCTAGGTTGGAGGGCATCGAAAATGATGGAACCTTAGCAGCGATGAAAAGAGAACTAAAGAGTGTACAAGAGGAGCAAAGTATACTTGAAAACAGTTCACGTGATGATGAGAGAAGGCTTTTAGCAATAGAGTCTGAAATTGTAAATTTAAGAGCTACGTACGAACGTGAGAAAAAGAAACTTGATGACTCAAGTCCTGCCCGTGCATTGCTTAATAAATCGGAACGAGTTCGATCTGTGATTGACGAGGTAATTCCAGCATTGTTTCCACTAAAAGTGAAGGCACTAGCTGCCTCTATGACAAAGGTATACAAACAACTGGCTCATAAAGACCAGATATCCAAGATATCAATTTCTGATGATGGAACTACAACGATTATAGGTAAGTCGGGTCAGCCTATATCCTTTGACAGATCGGCTGGAGAAAATCAGATATTTGCAACAGCTTTGATCGCTGGATTAGCACATGTTTCAGGTGTGCCAGCCCCGCTTGTAGTAGATACGCCTCTGGGACGACTTGATAGTAAACACAGAGAAAATATATTGGAGTTTTGGACATCTGATAAAACTAGGCAGGTAATATTGTTAAGTCAAGATGAAGAAATTTCACCTGCATTTTTAAAAAAAATAAATCCTTCTGTGTCGAAAACTTATTTGCTCGAGCACGAAGAAGTTGGTGATGGAATTGGTAGAACTTCTGCAAAAGAAAACGCATATTTTGGAGCGATTAAATGACTGCGCTATCAATCCAACAAATAATGGGAACTAAATATAGAACTAGTAGCAAAGCAGACGCTCTAACCAAAGATTTGATGCAGAATATGGGGCTATCTACTAAAGCCGCTGTAGCACGTTTGTCAATTGGTAGATCTTTGTCTGCTGGAGCGCTAGCTTCTACAGAAACAGTGGATTCAAAAGGATTGGACATCCCAGCTACGTCTCTTTTTCGTCAAGAAGAAGTAGCGGCTTGGGTTGGTTTGATAATCACTCACGAAAAACAAATGTCAGGCGCAGAAGTTAATGACATGGAAGGTTTTAGAAATCTAGTTCGTCGTCATTGGCATAGAGGTGTGCATTTGCTAATTGATGATTGGGTATCATCAGATTGTAATTATGATAGTTTTATAAATGTTCTTGTAACTAGACGTGCGGAATTGTCTGAAGATGTTGATGTGCCAGATGAAGAAACGGGTTCAGCAATAGTCACATCCAAAGAGGATATCTCTGAGGTTCTTTCTAAGGCTCTAAATGAGATTGGGATTTCTGCAGAAATTAAATCTGTAATTCATGGACCTCGTGTTTCTCGCTATAAAACCCTCATGCGAGACGTAAATAAGCTAGACAAGTTAAAGAAAAGCTTGGAGCAACTTGCTCTCGTCCTTAACATTCAGGACGCTGTTCCAACTGTAGCACCTGGAGATGAAGCACGTGTTATATTTTTAGATATACCGCGTCCTAAAAAAACTTGGAGTAATTACGGTAAAAATGAATTTCAGTTAGCATTGAAATCGATAAGCTCAAATCGTGATCAATTAATGTTACTACCAGCTGTAGATATTATGGGTGAGCCAGTTAGCTTTGATTTGACAACGTCGCCTCATTTATTGGTAGCTGGTGCTACAGGTCAAGGTAAAAGTGTTTGCATACATGCATTAATTATTTCTTTGTTGGAAAAGCATGACGAAAAATCTTTGCAAATAGCTTTAATCGACCCTAAACAAGTTGAGTTTAGTATATATAAAAATTTAAAGTCTTTGTGGCGCGGCAAGATTTCTGTTGGTGCTGATGCAGCTAGGGAAACATTAGATGCTTTAGTTGAAGAGATGGAAAGGCGTTATTCTGCATTAGAGAAGCTTGATGTAAATAACATAGTGGATGGGCGTAAAGTTGGTCTTGATCTGCCTTTCATAGTCGCATGTATTGATGAATTAGCAGACTTGATTTTGCAGGACGACCAAGTTGAAACGTTGCTTGCACGTCTTGCTCAAAAAGGGCGTTCATGTGGAATACACCTTATTTTAGCCACGCAGCGTCCTGACTCTAAAACTATAAGTGGTTTAATACGCAGTAATGTTCCAGCACGTATTGCCTTGCGTGTTCAACGTGGTTCTGAGTCATCAATAATTCTTGATACGACAGGTGCTGAAAATCTTTTGGGCGCGGGTGATATGCTTTTAAAGACAACTGGTGCTGACCCAATGCGTGGACATGGTTATTATTTGTCCCTCAAAGATGTTCAGGTTCTAATTAAGGGTAGATAAAATGGAGGTGAATACACTTAATTTGTTGGGGTTAAAGTGCCCAGTTCCAGTTTTAAGAGCTAGGAAAGCTTTTAAGATTTTATCATCTGGCTCTTGTGTAAGGGTCGAATGTAGTGATCCTCTGTCAGAGATAGATATTCCTCATATGTGTATTACAGACGGTCATGAGTTAATTGATCAAGGGCATGTTGATCAGCTCTTTTGGTTCTTGGTTAGAATAAAATAGGCGTCTGACAAAAATAGTTTTTTTCTACTATCTATGTCAGCCCCACATTTTATAATCCTTTACTATTATGCTAATGGAAAAAATGAGATGGAAAAAAAAATAGAACAAAAATTTGTAAAACCGAGACGGATGCTTGGCGGAAAAAACACAAAAACAGGTCAAGATCGTTATTATCTTTATAAAGTTGCAAATGATCGTATTACAGAGTCTATAAAAAAAGGATTTTATATAGAGGCAATATCAATATGTGAAAGTATGATAACAGATCGCATAGAAGCAAGAATTCAATATTTAAAAAATGATGACCCTGAAAAGCATATTGTAGATTCACTTGGTAACAGACGGAAATTTTGGAAGGAAATTGAGTCTTTGAAAAATGATGAATTCACAAAGTTAAATGAAGAAATTATTAAATGGTCACATCGTAGAAATAAAGCTGTACATCAATATGTTAAAATTACAGATCAAGATGATGAAGATGTAGCAATTGAAAAACGTATGAGTGAAGCCAAAAATACTTTAGATGAAGGCTTAAAAATTATGCGTAGAATGAGCAAATTTGTATACAAACATAATGATTGGTCACTAATTCAAAAAAAATAAATTACAACAAGTCCACAACACGCCGTTTCGCATCCTGTGAACTCTCTATGTACCTCTGTGTAGTTCCAAGCGCCGAGTGACCAGCAAGGATTTGCACGTCTCTCAGAGATCCACCAACCGTTGTGATCTTTCTTGCCCACTGAGTGATCGCAGACCTACGTCCGCTGTGACTTGATGCGCCGATGAAACCAAGTGACCGATACCACTCTGCAAACATGTTCACGATTGCCTGTGCCGATGTGCTTGGTGAGCGTTCAGTGGATATGATGTGGGAGTGATGATTGATGGCATTGGATGAAGATTGCCATTTGACCAATTCAAGGAACAGTTCTTTTGCCATTGGGATCACACGACCAGATTTGCCCTTTGATGCGCAATCTTGAAGATTGATTTCCTTCGATAGGGTGCCATCAGAGTTGAGCACCATCGACCATGTGAGATGTGCAATCTCTTTTGCACGCAACCCTGCTTTAACAGACAGCAGAACAATCAATCGATTGCGGACGGGATTACGTCCATTGCCCACATGAAGGAGCAATGTATCGATCTGTGCCTTTGTCAAAACTTTTGCCTGTTTGCCGAGTGCCATGTTCAAACCTCATTATAAAACATAACAATTCGTAAGATCCATCATGGGTCTAATGCAACCGAAGATTTGCAATTATCTTTAATCAAACGATATCAATAGGTTGGCACTACAGATGATAAAATACATATTTTATAATGAGTGCAAAAAATTCATTTTGAAATGTTAAAACTTTTAACATTTGCCAAATTTATCAAATCAGGCAGCATAAGCGGATTTTTGTAATGACATATCGTAGGTATGAAAAAATGGCACGAGTAAAAGACAACCAAAATATCCTTGACGCACGATTAAATGACCTGCGACTTGCGGCTGATAATAATATTCAAAATCATCGAAATACACGTCATGGCTTATGGAAGTTATTGTCTGAAACTTATGTCTGGTGGAGAGATGCGAGCCAGGATGATGGATTTTTGGACAAACTATTTAAAGACGCAGGTATTCAGAATACTAAATTATCAAACAATAAAATTAATTTCACTCCTATCATCAAATTAGTATGGAACATGCCACATTTGACCCCGTCAGAAAGAGCTTCAGCCGCAAATTGGAACAAAGCACTTAATTCATTGCATGATCATTATATTGAAAATCCCGACCTATATAGAAATCAAACGGTTGGTAAGATGATGTCTCTTTTCGACAGAAATGGTGGTGTAAATGGATTAATTAATATCCAAATCGAAGATGAAATAGATGATGATGCAAATGAAATCAAAACAACAAATCGTAAAAATTCAAATTTTAATATTAATCTAGATGATTTAACCCAGAATGCGATGGTTGAATTAGCAACTAGTAAATTAAAGGATGATAGAAACGGTATTGGTGAATTTATATCGAATAATACAATGCATTTAACAGACGATGGATTTACTATAATTTTAGCTAGAAAATCAATTGATGGGAAGTTTATTATTCATGGCAGCAGTAGCAATAGTGATTTAATAAAGAGCGGTCTTATCAACGTTATGAAGTTTGATTCCTCCAGAATAAATCACAATTTACGATCTTTGATTGAAATTATTCGAATTCAGATGTTTCCATTAAATGCATTACCTCCAGAGAAAAAAAGAAAAAATTGGTTTCTTGATAGGTTGGCTGACAAATCGAATTTTTATAATACTGAATTATCGAATGCTGATCCAAATATTAAAAAGAAAAAACTAACTAGTGCTAGACGTGTTCATATTTTGGACGGTTCAAAAACATTGCGCATTAGCGGTAGCATGATTGACTCATCTCCTGTTATTACATGCACGTTGAATGAACCCCTATTTTCAAAATCTCCAGACTTGTATCTAAGGACATTAGACCGACCTATAATTGAGGCTCTTTGTTATAATAAAAGTGCAATGTTGATGGATGTTCTGGTCGAAAACAATAAGTCTCCTGATGATAAATTTTACAAACGCATTAAAATAACAAACACTGTAAATAATTTATCGAAATACATTTATTTTTATAAAATTGATAAATCCACTTTTACAAATTCTCAGGTTATATTTAAAAATGATGATTATGAAGCATCTTGGTCAGTTAAGGTCGATATTAAATGGTTTGAGACATTGCGGGAAAATATGCTTGATCCGTGGTTTAGTGGTTTAGGAAAACACAATTATATAATCAGAGATCAAAATACACGTTTCGACATTTTAGTTTCAGTTGATACATTTATTATTGCATATTCAAATGGCAATTTAGAAGTACCATTTGTAAATAAGTGCAATATTATGCAAAAACTGGATTACACATCATTCAATAGTAAAGACTTTGCCCCAATATTTTATAATATAGCCAGTTCAGAAATAATCGGTGATATTACATTATCTGGTAATATTCATGCTATTGTTATCGAATACAAAACAAATGTTGGATTTACTAAAATATCTATCCCATCACTAAATTTAGAAACAAACAAAAGGGATAAACACTTATTTTATATGGATGGTCCAAAATGACTATTAATTTAGGAAATAAAAATAAAAATTATGCTATTTTTCTGCCTGCTATCCAGCAATCATTTGCCGAGTATATTGTTTCAAATGATGAATATGCGCCAAAAAATATTAAGCCCGTAGACCTTAATTTTCTTGATGAAGCCAACAAATTTTGGACATACCCTTGGTGTTTAGCGAGCGCAGGAATTTTTGTGAATGCCAAAAAAAACAATGCAATCATAAGTCGTAAGTCGCAAAGTTCATGGGTATTAGGTGATAGTGGAGGTTATCAGGTAGGTACTGGAAAATTGAAGGAAATATCAAATTGGTCAAACATCAATAAAGACGTAGAGAAGATAAAAGCACTATGGAAAGAAACTACTTTTATAAATGATATGTTGGGTTGGGTAGATTGTAATTGTGATTATGCAATGACTCTCGACATGCCTTTATGGATCTTTGATCAAAAATATAAAAATACACCTTTTTATAATTTTACAAAAAAAGAGCTTTTAGAAATTACACTTAATAATCTTAATTATATTCAGCAAAACAAAGGCGTATTTGGAAGCTGTAAATTTTTGAACGTTCTTCAAGGACTTAATGATGGCGATGAAGATGAATGGTATCACCATGTTCGCAATTATAAATTTGAAGGTTGGGCATTAGGTGGAAGTGTTGGCTGGAAGGGTGGTTTAACACGTGTTTTACGTAGATTGCTGATATTGCGAGATGACGGAAATTTGAATCCAGGTCAGGATTTTTTGCATGTTTTAGGGGTTTCTCAGATTAATTGGTGCATTGCCTTGACCGCTATTCAAAGAGGGGTTCAAAAATCAGTAAATAGCAATTTTAAAATCACATATGATGCTTCAACCCCTTTTCAAAATTCATATACGTATCAAAGCTATGTTGCTCCCCAAAAATATAATAAAAACCTCAATAGTTGGAAGCGAAGCATTGTCGAATTTCCTAATCATTATGAAGCTGTTAAAGCGTCGTTGAATGATCAATTTTGTATTGGATCGCCCTTATCTAACATTTTAAAAGTTGTTGATGTATCAAAGCCACTTGACCCATTTGAGAAAAATTTTATCACAAAATTCGGTAGTCATGCTTTAGCTAATCATAATACTTTTATGATGATAGAAGGCTTCCATGAAGCTAATTTTATTGCAAATGATAAAGGTAATGCTCCCTCCGAATTTAATGACTTGATTTCAAAAATTGAACAATTGTTTGAATTAGAAAATTGGAATGAATTTTTAGAATCTAACAGAGATTTTTTTGAATACATCTCTAATCATCAAAAATGGTAAATTATCGTATTATCTTTTCATATTATATCTAATATATTTTCATAATTGTTTGTTTTTTTCGTGAATTTATACTTCTCTGTATCACAATTATTATAAATACATTGTTAGATAGTGGAGGATATATGAATTTTCAGAAGTTAGAGGAAGCGTCACGATCATTTCAAGACGTCAGAGATGTCCATAATTTATGCGGTATTACATTGTTTCTCAAAAGGAGTCGTAAATACACTTTAGACAGTCAAATCGCATGGGTTAGACTAGATTCAATTATACTACAGCGTGAATGGCGTATCTTTATAAACCAACTAAATCGTAAAATTTATAAAAACGCCCACAGAAAGCATCATAAAGAGGTTCAAACTCAAGCACGTTTAGAAAAATCTATTGGAGGATCTTATCATTTACATGTTGTTTTTCAAAGTCCTGCTCATCTAACAAATCATGATTTTTTAAAAATTGTAGCATCTCTATGGAGTAAACAGGATTTTTCGAGTGGTTCTGGAACTAAACATTTTGAAGCAAACGAAGGTCTTGCTAATTACGGCAATAAAATTGGTCGAAAAGATAGTGATAATAAATTTGTCTTTGCAAAAGGCGGATTGGATAATTATTTCGATTCAATTATTTTATGAACATATAGTTTGCGCATAGATCCTACGCCAAGAGCGTTATCTTTGATGTGTTCAATTTAAATCTAAATATGGTTGAGTAAGACACGAGTACTCACCATTTGGTTATTTTTAGCAAAATTCAATTGTTAAAAGTTTTAACATTTCAAACAAAAGGGATTTCAAATGAAGATCACACAAAACGAGTTCATATCATTCAGAACAACACGAGATCAGAAGTTACGAATGATCGATTATTGCAAACAGCATGACAAAAAGGTCAGTGATTTAATGAGGCAGTTTTGTGAGCAATTGTTCGGCAACGTCACATTGGATCAATCAAGTCAGGATTCATCAAAATCAATGATGAAAGGATCACAGGCATGACGTTAGCGAGCAAATTCGTAGGCATGAATATGAAGAAATTATCAGAGCAAATATCAGCAGGATCAATCGTTACAGCAGCTATTGAAATCAATGATACAAAGGACTCAACGAAGGCATTAGACGCAATCAAGAAGTCATTGAACAGTGGCAAAGGATCGTTGTTGGTATTGGCAATCAGGATATGAGTAATTCGTTGGAGACGAGATTATTGATATTGAAAACACGCACATTTCATTCAAAAAATATAATCAAATCAGCAGCTTAGATGTTAAGTTATATACGTGAATTTGTGAAATAGAAATATACGTATCGTATACGTGAGTTTTAATATATATCTAAACTATTGATTTATATGAGTTTTTTGAACAATACAAAATCTCCGAAGGCAAAGGTCACAAGTTCGAATCTTGTCGGGTGCACCAAATTTCTCAATAAAATCAATGACTTAAAAATCGACAAATTCTTCGTATCCTCATTTGTTCCCTATTTGTTCTATTTACAAATGATCGACAAATTTTGGTGTCCTTTCCAATCACGACGGATTAAATTGGAATCACTGATTGAGGGAGGTCGGTGATGGTCGATACGGAACAGAGAGTTGACCTTCGTGGTGACGGTAGAATCATCCTCTACAAGAGGGAGGGTCTTAAAAATCCACTGTGGCAGGTCAGGATTCGTGTCCCGAACTCCAAGGGTTACAAGGTCGTCTCGACCAAGATGGCTGACCAGAGATCAGCCGAGAGGTTCTCCATGGACCTCTACGACGAGTTATTCATCCACGTTAAACAGGGTGGTTCAATCAAGACCAAGACCTTCCGTCAGGTCTTCGACGAGTGGGAACAGGCCACCAAGACGATGGGACAGACCAGACAGGGTGGTAAGTGGGACGCCACCGTCGAGAGGGTCAAGAAGACCGGTCTAGAGTTCTTCGGTCATAAACGGATCGACACCATCAACGCCGTCGATTTCAGTGACTACTGGATTTGGAGGAAGGAACACTTCCCCAGAAAGAAACCGTCTAACGCCACACTGAGACGTGAACGGACCAGTCTCCTACCGATATTCAAGTTCGCCGTCTCGAGGGGGTACATCACGACGGTACCGATTACCGAGCCACCAAAAGCAAAGTTAGAACGGAGACCGACATTCACACTGGACGAGTGGAAGACAATATATACTGTGGCTCGTGAGTGGGTCGAAGAAGGAAAGATAAAAGCCACCGGTCGTGATCGGTTCGTCTCCCAACAGTACTTCCTGATCCTAGCCAATACGGGAATGAGGGTCGGTGAGTTGAGGAACCTCAGGTGGATGGACCTACGAACGGTCAAGGTTGATGGTGGTTCCCGGCTGATTGGATACGTCAGTGGTAAGACCGGATCACGAGAGGTGGTCTTTCAGGAGGGGTCGGACGTCTATATCAAGAGACTGTTCGATCTTCGTGTAAAGGAACTCAAGGACAAGCCACCATCAGACGGTCTCGTCATCTGTCACAGGGATGGGTCATCCATATCGACCATGAAGAGATCGTTTCAGTCACTGTGTCAATGGCGGACACAAACTGTACCAGATGGCGGCGTAAAACTGTACCAGTCTGGTTAATAGAAAAGGGCGCTCATGCCCCAGGTTTAGTTAGGCTCGTCTGTTGTGCGCTATGAGCTTCGTGGA